>Ga0208015_1000937_pt1 | contig 11796 bp, 9 predicted proteins | sample 26BtaG_FD_184101 | JGI IMG/M metagenome (GOLD analysis project Ga0208015, IMG submission 184101) | Marine viral communities from Cariaco Basin, Caribbean Sea - 26B_WHOI_OMZ_CsCl (SPAdes) (version 2) | ecosystem: Environmental > Aquatic > Marine > Oceanic | place: Caribbean Sea: Cariaco Basin...
TCTTATTGTATGATGAACAGCACTAAGAATTACAAAGAATGGCTAATGGAAGAATATATTAGAAAATTGCGATTGAGTTTTAACGGGAAGTTTTAACGTTTCCTTTAAAATTATAGTCAGAATTAATTGTTAGTTTCGCTGATAGGTATGGTTTTTGATTCTTATATCCGAAATAGTTTTAAAGCTTATGACATCTTTCAAATATAAACTTTTTGGCGTTTTCTTTATGGTTGCAGTTTTCCAAACCATGGCTCAGGAATTTCCTGTTAAAAGTATTCCTATTCCTGCAGTGGAAAAAAAGGATGAAAAGAAAGAGCCCGAACCTACACCTGTTAAAATTGAGCCCAAAGTAAAGGAGGAGCAACCTAAAGCTGAAAATCCTATCACCATCAAAAAGCGTGAAACCGAGTTTTCAATGTTTGACAATAGCAACTTACGTGACCCTGGAGAAATATTTGACAACAAATGGAATAAGAAAGCTGTAGAACAAGGCTTTCGTATGGAAACCATGGAGGATCAATTTTTGGGCAACTTCAATATCACCGGAAAAAAAGCAAATATTAGATGTAGGGACCATGAGTATCCAGACGGAGATCGGGTTCGGGTTTTTGTCAATGGCAATGTCTTTATAGCCGATTTATTGCTCACAGGTAATTACAAGAGCTTTGATGTGCCTTTGGTTGAAGGTATCAATAAAATAGACTTTGTGGCGCTCAATCAAGGTGAGTCTGGTCCAAACACGGCAGAATTTCAAGTCTATGACGACAATGGGGTTCAGGTATCGTCAAAAAAATGGAACCTTTTAACTGGAGTTACCGCAAGTATTATTCTTGTAAAAGAAAGAGAAAAGTAATTCTTTAAAACAGAGGAAAGAAAGGCCCTTTTGCAATCACATGAAATTTCAGTTCAGTAGCTTTCTCCTGTATCTCACTTACATGTACAACTTTATCAGTGTGAATGGTAACCTCCAATGGATAAGTGTCTTCAAAAATCACGTTGGCTACCCCGTCAATTTTCATGATTGCAGCTTTCAATTTTGATTTCTCCTCAGGACTTCTAACATCTGTAGTAAATGTCTTACCGTGGTTTCCAGGGATAACATTGTCATTTATATAGGTCATTTTACAACGTGTTTTTAAGGTGAATCTACACCTAAATTTAGATAAATTATTGGACTATACCTAATTGAAATAGCTTAAATATTTAGTTATTGTAAGGCTGATGGCTAAGTAATTAATTTAAAGAAATTTAGATGACTTAACGGTAAACCCTATTGAAATTACCCGTTTTGTACTTGGAGTAAAGCATTGTGTTCGCTTCTATCATATAATGATATATAATTTTTAGAGGGCGATGGAATTCGTATCTTTATGGACCTAAACTCTCAAACTTTTCAATAGTGTTTAAATCTTAGAATTTATAGTCAATGAACATGCAGACCAAGCCCAAAATTGTTATAGTTGGGGCAGGATTTGGAGGGATAACCATAGCGAAAGCTTTCAAAAACAAACCCGTCGAAGTCCTATTGATAGACCAACACAATTATCATAATTTTCAGCCTTTAATGTATCAGATCGCGACCGGTGGACTGGAGCCTGATAGTATTGCCTATCCGGTAAGGCGGATTTTCAGGAATCACAAAAACATCAGTTTCAGAATGGCCAAGGTTGATAAGGTTGGTGTTGATTCTAAAATTTTACACACTTCCATTGGAAACATAACTTTTGACTTTCTGGTAATTGCCACTGGAAGCACGAATAATTTCTTCAACTTTGAACCGGTTAAGGATAAACTTCTGACTTTGAAATCTATACCGGATGCATTGAATATGAGGAGCTATATTTATCAAAACCTGGAAAAGGCTATGGCACATCAAAACGAACAAGCTATTGATGCGTTGATGAATGTGGCTATTGTTGGAGGTGGACCGGCCGGAATTGAGCTGGCCGGGGCATTGGCAGAGATGAAGCATTTTGTACTGCCAAAAGATTTTCCTGAACTCGATTTGTCCAAAATGCAGATCAATCTCTACGAAGCTGCTGACAAACTGCTTTCGGCCATGTCGGAAGCATCATCAACAAAAAGCCTGGAGTATTTGATGGAATTGGGCGTGAACGTTCATCTTAGTGCTAAAGTTGAGGCCTACGATGGCAAGATATTGACATTGGCAGATGGCACCTCATTTGCCACAGATACGGTCATTTGGACCGCTGGGGTAAAAGCAGCGCCAATTGATGGTCTTCCTGCCGATGCAATTGCAGGCGGCCGCATATTGGTAGATACTTTCAATCAAGTAAAAAGCACTCAGAATATATTTGCCATTGGCGATGTGGCATCTTGCGTATCCGCTGAAAACCCCAAAGGCTTGCCTATGTTGGCTCCCGTTGCCCAACAACAAGGCAAATTGCTTTCTAATAATATCATCAAATTGATAAATCAAGAACCCATGGCGCCATTTAAGTATAAAAATAAAGGCGTGATGGCAACCATTGGTCGTAAAAGAGCGGTAGTAGATTTGCCTAAATGGCAATTCCAAGGCACTTTTGCCTGGATGGTTTGGATGTTTGTCCATATCATGTCCTTGGTAGGGTTTAGAAATAAGATCATGGCTTTTTACGATTGGATGGCCAATTATTTGACCTACGATAAACCTTTAGGACTAATTATTAGGCCCTACAAGCGCAAAGAATCATAGTTCAAAACCCATAATTTCAATTCTAACTCTTATATTTGTAAGGTATATAGAGATTTAACGGATATTTTCATTATATTGATATATACATTGAAATCACTGAGTTCATCTTTCGAATCAACAATTCCAAGAATTGCCAATCCTAAGTTTAATTTGGTGATTCAAATCTAACTCTTAAAACATATTTAAAAAAAAGAATGGCTAAGTCGCAACAGACCTTTAACAAAATTGAAAAAGAAAAAGCACGTGCTAAAAAACGTGAAGAAAAAAAGAAGAAAAAAGAAGCCCGTAGAGCAGAAGGCGGAAGTGATGGTATTCAATTTGCTTACGTAGATGCCTACGGAAACTTATCAGATACTCCAATTGATCCTGCAGATAAAATCAAGGTAGACGCTGAGGACATCGTGTTAGGTGTTCCTAAAAAAGAAGAAGGCGAAGAAGAAGATCCAGTAAGACAAGGGAAAGTTTCCTTCTATGACAATTCTAAAGGCTTCGGATTTATTATCGATTTGGAAAACAATGAAAAGTACTTTTGTCACGTGAGCGGACTTTTAGATGATATCGCTGAAAACGACAAAGTGAGCTTTGAATTGGAACGCGGCATGAAAGGCATGAATGCTGTAAAAGTAAAGCGCGTTTAATCTACATTTAATTCATCAACCTTAATGACCTCACCGGGTTGCATTTTGTTTAAATAAATGTGACCTATACGTACACGCACCAATCTCAGAGTAGGAAAGCCAACCGCAGATGTCATTTTGCGGACTTGTCTAAACTTGCCTTCATTTATAGTGATAGAAATCCATGAGGTTGGTCCATGTCGTGAGTCCCTTATTTTTTTAGTGCGTTCGGCGAAATCCGGAGAAATTTCCAGCTTATGGACATGACATGCCTGTGTTTGATAGGTTATACCCTCAAACCCAATAGTCACACTTTGCTGAAGTTGTAGGATAGCTGCATCGGTAATCTTTCCATCCACTTGAACATAGTATTCTTTTTCAATCGGAGTGCTACAAATCGTATTGCTTAAAAAACCATCAGTGGTCAATAGTAATAATCCTTCAGAATTTTTATCCAAACGTCCTATCGGCATGACGCCTTCCGGAAACTCGTAAAGCTCACCCAAAAATTTTTTATTGCGTTGATGCTTGGCATTACTGATAAATTGGCTCAGATAACCATAAGGTTTATGGAGCAAGAAATGAACGTGCTGCGTTGGTTTAGACATCTCCATTTAAAATACTATAAACCAGCTCTTTACTCATTTTTTTTCCAGCTGCTTTTTGTCGTACATCATCAAAACTGAATCGGAACGTGCAGCCTTCTTTGTAACGACTACAACCATAGGCGGTCTTCCCTTTTATAACGGTTCCTTTCTTGCATTTTGGGCAGGTCAAGACATCGGGATTTTCTTTTTTAATTGCTTTTTTGGGTTCCAAAATTAACTTAAATTGATCATCAAATCTGATCAGTCCTTCTATTTCTCCAACCTGAGTTTTGAAGCCTTTGAGGTTGACCGTCGAACCTTTTTGGAGCAAACGGATGTATTGTTTTTCTGAGATTTTTTTGTCCTTAAATTTGAACGGCAATACAAAACGACAGCCATTTTTATAATCACTGCATCCAAAAGCCGATTTTCCTTTGATGATGTGTCCACTTTTACATTTTGGGCAGGTTTCTGAGATAATCCCTGCTTTCTTTTTTATTTCTTTTTTGATTTCGGATTTCTGTACAGTTTTGATATGTGAAATATTGGCGCGTTGTGCCTCACTTCGGACCTCGTATACTAATGCATCCACCATTTTTTTCATATTGGCAATAAACTGTGCCGCACTATAGGTCCCTTTTTCAATGTCTTTCAATTGTTTTTCCCACATCCCGGTCAATTCTGCCGATTTCAACAGCTCATTCTGAATTGTATCAATCAACTGAATACCAATTTGAGTGGGCAAGACCTGCTTCTTATTGCGTTCAATATATTTCCGTTTGAATAAAGTTTCAATAATATTGGCACGGGTTGATGGCCGACCAATACCGTTTTCTTTCATCAATTCGCGCATCTCATCATCATCTACCTGCTTTCCTGCAGTTTCCATGGCACGTAGGAGGGAGGCTTCTGTAAACTGATTGGGTGGCTTGGTCTGTTTTTCTAAAAATGAGGGCTCATGTGGTCCCTTTTCGCCTTTGACGAACGCAGGGAGTAAATCGGATGCTTTCTGCTCTTTTTCTGCCGACTCCAAGACGACGCGCCAGCCTTTACTCAAGATTTCTTTTCCTGTGGCCTTAAAATTAACATCTGCAGCCTTTCCGATAACCGTCGTATTGGATACCATACAATCATCATAGAACACGGCAATGAACCTTCTTGTAATGATATCATAAACCTGTTGCTGATTGTATTGTAGTTGGGTCTCAACACCTGTCGGAATAATAGCGTGGTGATCGGTAACTTTCTTGTCGTTAAAGACTTTAGGTGATTTCTTGATCTTCTTACCCAAAAGTGGTGCTGTTAATTGGACGTATTTCTTCAGATTCTGCAAGATACCAGGTACCTTCGGATAAACATCATTGGGTAAAAAGGTGGTATCAACTCTTGGATAGGTGACTACCTTTTGCTCATAAAGCTTTTGTACAATCTTAAGCGTTTCGTCAGCTGAAAATCCAAATTTATTGTTGCAATATACTTGTAACCCGGTTAAATCAAACAGTTTTGGAGCATAATCCTTTCCTTTCTTTTTGGTGACCGAAACAATTTCAAACTCATGTTCCTTGACTTTGTTAGCCAATAGTTGGCCATCTTCCATTTTGGTGAAGCGCCCTTCTTCATAGCTAAATAGGGTATCCCTGTAGAGTGTCTGCAATTCCCAATAAGGTTGGGGCACAAAATTCTCAATCTCCTTAAATCTGTTGACCACCATGGCCAGAGTTGGTGTTTGCACACGACCAACAGATAGCACTTGTTTGTAGCCTCCATGTTTTAGAGTGTATAAACGAGTGGCATTCATCCCTAACAGCCAATCGCCAATAGCTCGGGAAAATCCGGCATAAAAAAGATTGTCATACTGTTCTGATGGCTTCAGATTTTCGAAACCTTCCTTTATAGCTTCGGCAGTCAGTGAGGAGATCCATAAACGTTGTACTTTTCCCTTATAATTTGCTTGGTCCAAAACCCAGCGCTGAATCAATTCACCCTCCTGACCAGCATCACCGCAATTGATCACCATTTCTGCTTGGTCAAACAATTTCTTGACAATTTTAAATTGCTTTTGGATTCCAGAATTGCTGACCACTTTGGTTTTGAATTTTTCGGGAAGCATCGGTAAATTGTTCAGATCCCAACTTTTCCAATGTGGTTTATAATCGTTGGGCTCCATTAAAGTGCAGAGATGCCCAAACGTATAGGTTACTGCATAGCCGTTGCCCTCATAGTAGCCGTCATGCTTATTATTAGCTCCTAAAATAGCTGCGATTTCTCTGGCAACACTGGGTTTTTCGGCAATACAGACTTTCAAGATAAGATGTTTATTTATCGTTATTGGTTATTTAGTCAAAAATCGTTTTTAATCATTGAAGAAGGCCATTTATATTGATGATTTCAACATCACCATTAAAGCCTTATTCTAGTTCCAAATTTAACCTGTGCAAAGTAAAACTATTTGAAGACATATCGCAAGGATTAAGAGGAAACCAAAAGGGTGACTGAAGATGAGCTGTTTACAAAAATCACCACCAGACCACAAAGAATTTAGAATACTTGCCATGCTGCTTCAGCCAGCACAAGGGTGCTAGTTTCTTGTCTGCCCAACGTCTTACTTCAATAAGAAAGTCATCATGATGCATCCATTTCACATTTTCGTGGACATCCATAAGCCAATGAATTTTTTCGGGAATATAAAATTGTCCTGTCTTGAAGAGATCGAGATTGTTCATTTTTATATAAAACCCCCTAACACAAGCGGAATGTAAATGAGAAAATACGTTGTTTTTGCTGGCCATTGGCAAAAACAATTGTGCTTTAAATAAAACTCGTTGTTTAATTTCACTTGTGCTCAAGTCTAAACTTTCAAGCAAAGATTGGGTCTTGGGATGATAGAGGAGAGGAAGTTGTTTTTCTTTTAGCTTGTCCAATTTCTGAAGTAGGCTATCCTTTCTATTTGGGCCGATCCAATGTGATATTTCAGTGCTGCCTGCATTGGGATCATATAAATAAAACTTATAGATAATTTCCAAATGCACAGGTCCGTGTTCAGTCTTTAAAATGGCATCCAGTTCGCCAATAGTCCGATTACCCTCTTGTATCTGAATGTTTTCCGCCAAAACAGCACATGAGGAATCCTCTTTCAATTGATGAAACACAAATTGCTCCACCAATTTTCCCAAGCGCAGATTTGCAGTGCTTTTGTCGGTGAAGTTCAAAATTTTAGACTCCCCCAAAACAAGCTGATGCAGTCGGTAAATTTCTGCATTGTGCCACAATAAAGGCGTGTGCAAATAGCCATCAAAATTACGTTGTAAATTGACTTGGTCCATAGATTTAAAGGGCAAATTACAAATTTCTTTTAAACATATAATTGGAAGACCGTGCTAATACTCATATCTTTGCAACTTCTTATAACATAAAACACTAAGCTCAATATACGAAATGTCTGTAAAAACAGTTTCACAAAATTTAGAACGCCAAACCGAGAAAGATTTATACAACTATCAAAAGAAAGCTATTGATAAGGTATTTAAAGCTTTTGATGAAGCACCTTCCGACTTTCATTTGCTTTACCAATTACCTACAGGTGGCGGAAAAACTGTAATATTTTCCGAATTCGTGAGGCAATATTTAAAGAATCACGATAAAAAAGTAGTGGTTCTGACCCACCGTATTGAGTTGTTGAAACAAACATCGAGGATGTTAACGGAGTTCAACGTGACCAATAAAGTTATTGACAGTAAGGCAAATTTAGACGATCAGGCCAATTACAGCTGTTTTGTGGCCATGGTGGAAACCTTGAACAATCGGCTCCAAGAGGATATGTTGGATATTTCTGATGTGGGACTTGTGATTATTGATGAGGCGCATTACAACTCGTTCACCAAACTGTTTAAGTATTTTGAAAATTCCTTTATCCTTGGTGTGACGGCAACCCCGTTGAGCTCCAATAAGGAATTGCCAATGAAGGACAATTATAATGAACTCATTACAGGCGAAACCATTGAATCGCTTATTGAAAACAATTTCCTTTCACCTGCAGAAACCTATCAATACAACGTGGGGCTAACCTCTTTGGAAGTAGGATCCAACGGCGATTATACTGTTAAATCATCTGAAGATTTATATACCAACACCGACATGTTAAAAAAAGTGGTGTATGCTTACGAGCAACATTCACTGAATAAGAAAACCTTAATCTTTAATAACGGGATCAACACCTCATTGCATGTTTATGATACCTTTAAGCGCGCTGGATATACCATTGCGCACTTGGATAATACGGCGACTAAAAAAGAGCGTAAAATGATCCTGAAATGGTTCAAGGAAACACCAAATGCCATTTTGACCTCGGTGAGTATCTTGACTACGGGATTTGATGAGCCCTCTGTTGATACCATTATCCTTAACAGAGCAACCAAATCTTTGGCCCTCTATTATCAAATGGTAGGACGTGGGTCTCGTATTTACCCGGGTAAAGAGGTTTTCAGGATTATCGATTTAGGCAACAATATGCACCGTTTCGGTCCGTGGGGTGCTGACATCAATTGGCAGAAGATCTTTGGATCACCAAATTATTACCTGGACAGTATTATTAATGATGATGATATTGAAGCCAATTTCAGATATGAGATGCCCGAAGCCATCCGTAAGGAGTTCGCCAATTCGGAAGAGGTTTATTTTGATATGAAACAGGCTTATACCGATTCGGTGAATAGAGGGGATTCATCTAAAGTGCTTTTGGAGCAGTCCATTGCACATCACACGAAAATATGTGTTGAAAACAGTGAAGATGTTTATGATGCCTTGGCCTTAATGAAGTTGCTAGAAGATGATATCAACCACCGTCTGGAGCGCTACACACAGTGTATCAGTAGAAGTACCTTCAACTTTGTAAAATGGTTGCATGATGATTACCGTATGAAACTTCGTGCGCATATCAGAGAGAATTTCGATGCCGTATATGAAGAGATCCATGGGCATCCACCTGAGGATTAATTAGAACACGGATTTTTATTTTTTTTGACACTTCCTGATAGCTATCGGGATCACTAGTCGGCACAACTCATTTCTTTGGAAATTGGTTCTTTGATGAAAGAATAGAACGCTGACCTACCCGAACATTCAGGCGGGAAACACCGATTTTAGTGGGTATTCACTGATTTTTTACAAAGATTTCACAGATTTACACAAACCATATTATTGAAATTTACCGACCTCTCGATAGGCCAGGGAATTTCCTGATTGGTGCTTTAGTTTTTGATGTATCCAACTCCGCTTCCCTGCGTCTCTGCGAGAAAAATTTACCGCAATCCAAAACTTATTTCTATCTTTATAAATCTTAACAAAACGAATCAAGTCAATGAAGAATTTATGTCTTTTTGCTCTGCTGATTGGGGGTCTGCTCAATCCATTGAATGTAAGTGCACAATCTAAAAGAAACACTAAAAAAGGAAAGAATCAAGTAGAAGCCCCTGCTCCAGAAAAGAAGAAGGAGGAGGCAATCAAGCCCTATGACAAGGTAATTACCAAAGAGGCCGTGACCGATGATGGCCTGTTTAAAGTCCATAAAATAAAAGACAAATACTACTTTGAAATTCAGGATAGCTTATTGAATAAGGATATGCTGCTCGTGAGCCGGATCTCCAAATTGCCGTCTAATTTAGGAGGGGGATATGTAAATGCAGGCTCCAAAACCAATGAACAATTGATTACTTGGGAGCGTTTTCAGGACAAGATCTTGATCAAGGTGAAATCGTATAATGCAGTAGCCAATGACAGTTTGCCCATCAACTTGTCCGTTAAGGCAAACAATTATGAACCTATCTTATATGCCTTCGATATTGCGGCCTTTAGTAAAGATTCAACCGCTGTGGTGATTGATGTTACCAAATTTTATTCGAGCGATGTCAAAGCGATTAGCGGGTTGTCCAGTAGATTGCGTGAAACTTATAAAGTCCGTAATTTGGACGATTCCCGCAGTTTTATCACCTCTGCTAAAAGTTTTCCTCTGAATATAGAAATCATTCAAGATTTCACCTATAACGCGTCAAATCCACCCATGCTTCCGGCTACGGAGACCATCAGTTTACAAATGAACCAATCCATGGTGTTGTTGCCAACCACACCCATGCAGCCTCGTCTTGCCGATCCGCGTGTCGGGTTTTTTACGGTCAGTCAATATGATTATAGCAGTGAAGCATTAAAATCGGATGAAAAAACATTCATCCGTCGCTGGCGTTTGGAACCTAAAGATCCAGAGGCCTATAGGAGGGGCGAATTGGTTGAGCCAATCAAACCCATCGTGTATTATTTGGATCCTGCTACGCCTGAGAAACTGCGTAAATATATCAAGCAAGGTATTGAAGAATGGCAGAAACCATTTGAAACTGCCGGATTTAAAAATGCCATCATCGCGAAGGACCCACCAACTTTCGCCGAAGACCCTGATTTCAGTCCGGAGGATATTCGTTATTCCGTAGTGCGTTATGTGGCGAGTACCACACGAAATGCGGTGGGACCAAGTGTCTCAGATCCACGTACAGGAGAAATTATTGAAAGTGACATCATCTGGTACCACAACCATTTGCGTTCCTATAGAAACCGATACATGCTTGAAACAGGTGCTGCCAATCCTTCAGCACGTACATTGGAGACCAGCGATGAAGAAATAGGGGAAATGATGCGTATGGTGATTGCCCATGAGGTGGGTCACGCATTAGGATTCCCACATAATATGGCCGCCAGTCACGCCTATGATGTGGAAAGTTATCGAAACGGTGCCTTCACTCAAGAACATGGGATTGCCGCGAGTATCATGGATTATGCCCGATACAATTATATTGCACAACCAGGCGATGAAAACATCAGATTTGTCCGCCAAATTGGACCTTATGACCATTATGTTACCAATTGGGGCTACCGTTGGATTCCAGGGGCGACCACAGAAGGGGAGACCCCAACTTTGGACCAGTGGGTGATGGATAAAGCCGATGATCCGCGGTATAAATACGGAAAACAGAGCAGTCGTTTTGATCCGTCCTCGCAAACTGAAGATATTGGAAACAATTCTATAAAAGCCAGTACCTACGGACTTAAAAACCTAAAGTATGTAGCAGAACATCTACCAGCATGGACCAGCGATAAAACCAACGATTATGATGATTTAAAGGAATTGCAAGGGGAGTTGCTAAGTGTTTGGAACCGCTATATGGGGCATGTGACCACGCATATTGGCGGAGTCTATGAAGACACTAAAAAACCTAACCAAGGCGGTGTGATTTATACACCAGCTTCAAAAGCCGATCAGAAAGCTGCCATGGCTTGGTTGCAGGAGAATACTTTTTCAACGCCCACTTGGATGGTCAATTTTAAAATCCTTCGCAATATTGATCACACCGGCTATACCGAGACCTTTAGAAATGCCCAAGCAAGACATTTGCATAACCTCCTTGATTTTGAAGTCTTGGGCAGATTAATTGACGGCACCGCCATCAGCAAAGATAATTATTCGGCATTGGAAATGCTCCAAGATTTGCGCAAAGGCATTTGGAAAGAACTCAATAATAACCAAACAGTTGATGTTTACCGACGTAATTTACAGCGCGCCTATATTGACCGAATGGCGTTTTTAATGACTAAGGAATTGAAGCCAGGGCGTGGGGTTAGTGCCTATAATGTGAATCAATCTGATGTGAGGGCTTTTGTAAGGGGCGAATTGAATACGCTGAAAACCCAATTGAACGGTCGCAAGAATACGGTTGCAAACACCGAGACGAAATATCATTATCAGGATGCGGTGAAGCGAATTGAATTGATTTTGGATCCGAAATAGAAAGGCTTTATTACACGGGGAATATGGAACACAGGCGACGCTGATTTGGGCTGATTCTGATTTTTTTTG
>Ga0208015_1000939_pt1 | contig 11743 bp, 8 predicted proteins | sample 26BtaG_FD_184101 | JGI IMG/M metagenome (GOLD analysis project Ga0208015, IMG submission 184101) | Marine viral communities from Cariaco Basin, Caribbean Sea - 26B_WHOI_OMZ_CsCl (SPAdes) (version 2) | ecosystem: Environmental > Aquatic > Marine > Oceanic | place: Caribbean Sea: Cariaco Basin...
AGCTACTTCTTAACCGATGGTGATCCGACGTTCTACTACACGCAGTCTGGCAACGTTAGCGGCCCAGGTAATGACACCAATTTTGATACCTTTGAGGCGTCAGTAAGAGCATTTGAAGAGCTGTCAAATATTTCCTCAGTCAATGCCATTGGTATTGGCCAGGGTGTGTCAGAAAATTATCTCCGTTTCTTCGACAATACAGAAACTGAAGGTTTTGGGTCTGAGAGCTTTGTTGTTGGGCGAGAGTATGTTGGCTCTTGGCCATTTGGTAGGTGGCAAGATATTGTTCGTACAGTCTCTGGTCCAGTTGGTGACGTAGATATTGTTAATACCGCTGCTGATTTAGCTGCGGCCCTTGAGGGAAGTTCCGAGTTCGATGAGCTTGAACCTCTGGGCGATGACATCATTACTGGAGGAAAGGGAGATGACATTATCTTCGGTGATACGGTCAATACCGACCACCTCGAGTGGACGAACCAGGATACAGGTGATGTCTTCACTGCAGGAAGCCACGATGGCTTGGGTTATCAAGGGCTGCGAGAGTTCTTGAAGTGGGAGGTTCATAATGGAACCATGCCTAATGATGACCAGATTCTCGACTATGTTCGGGAAAACTGGGAATCCTTAATCGATACTGTGCGTACTGATGGGGGTAGCAATACTATCGACGGTGGTGCTGGTGACGATATCTTGATCGGTGGCGCTGGTAACGACACTCTCATTGGTGGCGAAGGTAACGATCTGCTCTTCGGTGGCCTCGGCGCTGATACCTTCAAGTGGGAGTTAAACGACCAAGGCACTGTGGATAATCCTGCCATTGATACAGTGATGGATTTCAATGCGGATGAAGGCGATAAACTGGATATTGGTGAGTTATTGGATTATGAAAACGGTGACTCGCTAGATGCCTATATTGTCGCCGAAGAAGATAGCGGTGATACAGTGCTGTATGTCAACTCTGAAGGAGGCTTGGCAGGCGATAAAGAGAATGCTGATCAAGTTATTCGTTTAGAGGGTAAGAGCTTCTCTGACTTTGGTGGTGGCGGATCACAGGATGTCATCCTCCATATGATCCAAAATGGCAAGCTAGATATCGAATAACCTTTAATCTACCCCAACAGGCCGCCCACTGGGCGGCCTCGTAGTTTCTAGTGACGTGTTACGTTTAGCGACACTTAAGCGCTTTTACTTACAGAGGAAGCCGCTATGCTTTACATCAAACGCAATGCCCAAGGGGAGATCGTGATGCTCAGTAAGGAGCCATCGCCTGAGTGTAATGACACTATTAATGATGATTCGTCAGAGGTGTTTGCTTTTCTAGCTGAGCAAACGGGGCAGTCAGCGCAATTTATTGCATCTGACTTAGCGTTTGTACGGGTGGTGGAAGATATGCTTGAAGTACTGCTAGAGAAGGGAGTGCTTAGTTTTACTGACTTACCTTCGGCAGCGCAGAGTAAAATCATGGAACGTAAATCATTGCGGGCGAAGAATGATGTCAATTTGATTAGTGATGATGGTGGTATTATCTAACACGGCGTTACAGGATAACGCCGTGTTATTGCTGGTTGATTTAGCGAAGCTGCTTACACGCGCACGCCTGGGCCAGTAGCTCCATCAACGCTGCTTACACGCGCACGCCTGGGCCAGTAGCTCCATCAACGCCTACGCTGAAGAGGTTTTCCAGTTCGGCTTGTTCAGTAACGCCCTCCGCTATCACCTGAATGCCAAGGGAGTGGCATAGGGTGGCCATACCTCGCACGATGGCTTGCTGCTCATGAGATGTGTGAATCCCCCCGATCAAGCTGCTGTCTATTTTTAGATAGGCAAGGCCGATGTCATGCAAATCGGCAAGCTTGGTGAATTCTGCCCCGACATGTTCAATGCCAAACCGGCAGCCTAAGGGCCTTAGCGCGGCACATAGGCCACGAAGGCTACCAATAGCGTGGCTGTTCAACATAGCGGGCACTTCGAAGCACAGTTGTTTGGCAAGTTGGGGGTGTTTTTCGAGCAACATTCTTAGCTCAATAACAAACTCAGCATTAGTAATTGATGCAATTGAAAGGTTGATACCAAGAGCGTGTTCTGGGTTGTAAGCGAGTTGCTCAAGGGCTTTCTTAACCACGGCAATATCGAGCGCGGCCTCTAAGTTAAAGCGCGAGATCCAGGGAATAAACACACCCGCTGTTTGCCAGTGATTGGCAAGCTCTAGGCGAGCAGGGCATTCGTAATGGAGTACGTCGTGGTGGGCATCAATAACTGGGAAATAAGCGAGCTGGGGGCCCAGCGCAATCGCGGCATTTAGCGCCGAACGCCATTCGGCATGATTGCCAAAGAGAGAGCTATGCTGATGCTCTCGTATAGCAACGGTGGTGTGGGCGCTCGCACTTTCGGCTTCAGCAAGGGCGTCGTCTAACGTAGCCAATAAACCACCTCGATCATCATGAGGTGTGTAGGCAATCACAGCGGTTGGTAAACGCATGCCGATATTGGGCACCTTGAGCGCGATGGTATCGAGTGCTTGGCGAAGGCGCGGTATGAGTGCGCTAGTCTCGGCTTCTAAAGGCAGCATCAGGATAAAATCACTACCGTTTAATCGCCCAACCAGTGCTTCTTCTGGCGTGGGGGCCAACTGGGAGAGTTGTGTCACTAACTCACTGAGTAACTGATCAGTGGCTTGGTGTCCTAGTTGTTCATTGAGGATTTCAAGTGACTCCACTCTGGTCATTATCATCAGGCCCGTGGCACGGGCATCTTCACTCCCCAGTAACGATGATAAACGGCCCATAAATACATCGCGATTGAGCGCCCCTGTGACACGGTCGTGTTGCAGATGGCGACGTAGCTCATCCAGTTTTTGGCTTTCCTGGCTGAGCATTTGGTGCACACTGGCAGACAAAACGTTCATTGCTTGGGCCACTTCGCGCAGCTCTAGCGTGCGGGGTTCTTTAATGGTGGTAAAGCGTCGGGCGCTGATATCTTTGGCTTGGGCGACAACCCGTACCAGGGGATGCTTGATACCGCGCACCACAAGGGTGGCGATGGCGAGACTGATAGCACCGGCCAGCAAGAACCAGCCTGTAAGCTCAAGCATGATGCGCCATAAAGAGGCATAGGCGAAACTGTGCTGGCTTTCGAGTTCAAGCGTACCGAATTGTCGCCAACCGTCTTGAATAGTTGCCGTACCGATCGGCACATCAAAGTGAATAACGTTGCGGAACCAGGCGGGTACATCGCCCCTGTATTCGTTGGCCGAACGCTCAATGAGCACCTGGCCTTCGGTGTCTCGCAGGGTGATACGGCGATAATAGCCAGTATCAAACTGTGCGGAGATTAACAGTTCGAGCGTCACCACGTCCTTATCGAGCTGGCTCATGGAGAGTGCCAGCGCCGTTGCATTGTCTTCGTTTTTAATGCGCACCTCCTGCTCGATATAGTCACGGCTCGAGGTGATGCTGATCGCAAGGCTGCCGATAAACGAAAGCAACAGTAGCGCAATAATGGCCAGCCAGAGCTGTTTAATCAGCGACATAGTGCTTAATCCTCTTAAATAAAACCTTGTGATTGCATTCGTTCAACGACACTGCGCCAGCGTGATAATCGCGCTAACGGGTCGGCACGTGATTGCGTTGTGCCTCCAGCCCATAGCCCTTCGCTATTAAAACTGAACACTGGGTCTAGGTCGGTGCGCTGAGAGGCTGGGGTGATAGAAGGCACAATATTATCAAGTACTAACGGCTCAGCGCTGGGCGTTGAGTAGTAGCCAAGCACCATATGTGCCTGGGTGATCTGACTGCGGCCAATGCGTGCTCGAACATAAATCATGCGCAGGCGTTCACCGCTAACACCTAGTTGCTTTAAGGTGATGTACTTAGCAATGGAGTAATCTTCACAGTCGCCTTGTGCTTTACCCATGGCCTCTAATGGTGTCGCCCAGTAGTCCTTTTGTCCCCATACGTGGATATCATCAATCCAACGTACTCGGCGATTAAAAAAGTCGTTGACCTCGCGAAGTTGCATTTGCACCTCTTGCCCACGCAAACGCTCCAGCAGGGCAAACCACTCTTCTAAAACAGCAAGACCGCTTTGGCCGTACTGCTGCTGCATACTCTGCCGTAAACGTTGGGGGTTAAAGGCAGTTGCAGGCGGAGCGTGAAAACCTAACCCAGCCCCCAGCACAAGCGCGCCGGCAGTAGCTAAAAACTGACGACGCGAAAGTTGCTTAAATGGAGGGCAAGTGAGTGCAGGCATAAACGCCACGAGTAATGGTTAATAAGTATTAAGAATACAAGCTGCGGCGTTGAAGTGCACTCTTTCACCTAGTGCTACCTCCTGATTAGAAAGTGCTCGCGTTAAACGATGAAATGAGGCTGTCGTTATCTTATTCGACGGATGCTTGAAATACGCTGTTGAGCAGTGGTTCAAGCGCTGGCCAAACGTTGTCTAAAATACGTGGTTGGGCTGCTGCGGTGGGGTGAATACCGTCGTCTTGCATCAGTTGTGTATTAAGCGCTACGTCTTCCAACAAGAAGGGCACTAGAGGTACGTCATACTCATCGGCTAGCGAATGAAAAACACCGGTAAAGGCGTCACGGTAGGCTTGGCCATAGTTGGGAGGAATATCAATACCGAGCAGCAGTACGTCAGCCCCCGCCTGTTGGCTTTGCTCAATCATACTGGCTAGGTTAGAGCGCATTTGAGTAGGCGGTAGACCGCGTAACCCATCGTTGCCACCAAGCTCTAACAGAACGATATCAGGCTGCTGTTGTCGGATAATGCTAGCTAATCGTTGTGCACCACCGGACGTCGTTTCACCACTGATACTGGCATTGATAACGTCTGCTTCATCTTCTAGCCGCTCAGCCAATAACGTGACCCAACCCATTTCTTGCTCTATACCATAGGCGGCACTAAGACTATCGCCCATGACTAAAAGGGTGGGGCGTTGGTCGGCGTTGAGTGCGGGTGCGCTAAAGATGACTATCAGTGTTAGCAACCCTCCGGTTACCATGCGACTCAGTCTTTGCCACGCTACAGGGATGCCACGCTTCATGTCTTACTCCTCTGATCCACAAGCCAACTTGGACCCAACAACTAATTTACCCGCTGATAATGCCTCTGTGCATCAGCCTACCACCGACACCATCACCGCTAGTAATGTTCCTCACAAGCAAGTTCACCAGCCCGTATTACATGCTGAAAAACTTTCAAAACAGGTGAAAAGTGGTGAGCGTTCGTTAACTATCTTACACGACCTTTCGCTTAGCGTGGCCGCGGGGGAAAGTGTTGCCATTCTTGGTAAAAGCGGTGCTGGCAAGTCGACCCTGCTTGGGTTGTTGGCCGGGTTGGATACCCCCAGCGATGGTGAACTGATGCTGTTTGGCCAGCCGCTAAGCCGCATGGATGAAGATGGGCGTGCCGCACTGCGTGCTGGAAGAGTTGGTTTTGTATTTCAAAACTTTCAGCTGCTACCGACATTAAGCGCATTAGAAAATGTGCTATTGCCGTTGGAGTTGTCGCCCCGAGCGGGAGAGACGCAGGCAGCGACGCAATGGCTTGAGCGGGTCGGACTTGACGAGCGCGCAGAGCATCTGCCTAAGCAGCTTTCGGGAGGTGAGCAGCAGCGCGTTGCCATTGCACGCGCGTTCGTTACCGACCCTGAACTCGTCTTTGCCGATGAACCAACAGGTAACCTTGATTCCGAGACGGGCGCACAAATTATTGACCTACTGTTTACGCTAAACCGTGAAGCGGGCACGACGCTCATTTTAGTGACCCACGATCACGCACTTGCCCGCCGCTGCGATCGCTGTTTGCGTCTGGCTAACGGGCAGTTAATACCGTTCGAGCCAACCGCTACTGTCGGTGGGGGTGGCGATGAGTGATGTAAACTGGCGGCTTGCGGCACGTAGTTTGAAACGTGACCTACGTGCTGCTGATGTTCGCGCGCTGTTTGTCGCGCTGGTGTTGGCAGTTGCCGCCTCCACCATGATCGCCTTTTTTTTAGACCGCCTAGAGCGTGGGTTAGAGCGCCAAGCAAGTCAGATGCTGGGCGGCGACTTAGTTATCGAGCAGCGCGAGCCATTCTCTGAGGAGCTACGCACGACCCTGGAACAAGCGGGTTTTACGCTGAGTGACCAGGTTGATCTGGTGTCAATGATTAGTCGCGGTGAGCGCTTCCAGCCAGCTAGCTTGAAAGCAGTGGATGATGTTTACCCCCATTACGGCGTTTCCCATGTGGATCGTGGGAATGGGGTTGAGCAGGTTGCATCAGGCCCACCGCCAGGGGAGGCTTGGGCAGACCCTCGGTTAGCGCAACTGATTGATATTGCGATAGGCGACCGTGTTCAGGTGGGGCAAACAGAACTGCTGATTAGTGGGATTATCGAGCGCGAGGCGGATCAGTCGGCTGGTTTTAGTAATTTCAACCCTCGTTTAATGCTCAATACCGCCGACTTAGATGCAACAGGATTGGTACAGCTGGGGTCACGGCTCGAGTTTGAACTACTGGCTGCTGGGCCTCCTGCAGCACTGGAGCAAGTACAAGGCTTGCTGGCCGAACTAAGGCGTAGTGGGGTAGATGTACGCGATGTACGTGTTGACCGTCCTCAGTTAGGCAATGCGCTTCAACGCGCAGAAAGTTATCTGGGGCTTGCCGGATTGGCCGCCGTATTGTTAGCAGGGGTGGCAGTGGCTATGTCAACTCGCCGTTATGTTGAGCGCCACCTGGACACCGCCGCGTTGCTACGCTGCTTCGGCGCTAGCCAAAATCAGCTGGTGACTATTTTCACCCTGCAATTAATGGGACTCGCATTAATTGCGGCAATTATTGGCGCGCTGTTGGGGCTTATTGGTCAAGCTGTGCTGTTGTGGCTGTTAACTAGTTTTTTACCTATGACACTGCCACCCCCCGGAATTATGCCGCTCTGGCTGGGCATTTTTACTGCGCTTGCGGTGCTGGTTGGTTTTGCTGGCCCCACACTGTTACGCATTAAGCGTGTTAGTGCGTTGAAAGTGCTACGCCGTGAGCTTGACCCGCTGCCGCCGTCTGCTTGGCTAGTCGTAGGCGTTGCGAGTCTCGTGTTTGGTGGTTTGTTGTGGCTTTACTCAGGTAGCTTTTCGCTTGCCTTGGCGCTACTCATCGGTGGTGCGGCCCTGTTAGGGCTTCTATGGATGGCTAGCATGCTGTTGCTGGATGGTTTGTTGAAAGCTGTTCAGCGGCTCTCCAGTGGAAGCGAGTGGGGGCAAGCGTTTCGGCTGGGCGGCAGACAGTTGGCTCGCCGAAAGCAGGCAGGGCTTGGGCAACTGCTGGCGTTTTCAGTGACGTTTTTTGCGATGGCGATGATCGTACTTGTGCGGGGTGATCTCTTGTCCACCTGGCAAGATCAGTTGCCAGCGAATACCCCTAATTACTTTGCTATTAATATTCAACCCACTGAGCGAGATGCCTTTGAACAAGCGGTTGCGCCGCGGGTGGAGACCCAAAGCACTTTATACCCGATGGTGCGTGGAAGAATCACTGCTATTAACGGTCAGCCGCCGATAGAAGCCGTTCCTCCTGACGCCAGAGGTGATAACTCACTGCGCCGTGAACTGAATCTTACTTGGCAATCAGCGTTGCCCGAAGGTAATCAGGTCGTCGCCGGAGAGTGGTTTTCACAACCGAGCGAGCCTCAGGGATGGATGAGTGAGGTGGAGGCCACGCCTCAGGAAGCTTCTCACGTGGTGCCCATCTCGGTGGAAGATGGACTAGCAGAGCGCCTTGGCCTTGGGTTAGGCGACGAGCTAACGTTCTCCGTCGGCGGTGATACGATCACTACCCGTATTGAGAGCTTGCGCAGCCTTAACTGGGATAGCTTTAACCCGAATTTCTTCGTTATTTTTCCACCGGGCGTGCTTGAATCGTTTGGGCACAGTTTTATCACCGCGTTTCACTTGCCAGAACAAGATCAGGGCTTAATTCGACAGCTAGTCAATGATTTTCCAGGTGTCTCACTGCTCAATGTGGATGCCATCTTAGGCCAAGTGCGCGAGGTGCTTACCCAGGTCACCCGAGCAGTAGAGCTAGTGCTTATGCTGGTTCTGATGGCTGGCGTTAGTGTGCTTTATGCAGCATTGACGGCTAGCCGGCCGGTACGCGCCCATGAGAGCGGCTTGCTGCGTGTATTTGGTGCAGGTAACCGAATGATTTCACGGGTACAAGGCGCTGAATATGCGCTGCTCGGTTTTGCCAGCGGTTTGATGGGGGCCTTCCTTGCAGAGTTTGCCACCGCCGCGCTTTATCTCTATTGGCTTGATTTAACACCGCGCCTACATGTGAGCTTATGGCTAGTGCTGCCCTTCGGGGGGGCATTGCTGATTGGCATTATCGGACATGCCCTTTCTTATAGCCTGCGGCGTCAAGCGCCCGCGGCGAGCTTGGGGTTGCTTGGTGAGGCTTAACAAAACTTTACCAAGTGCTATGCTTAGCGCTTCTCACAAGGAGGTCATGACATGTCTGTGTCTGTAGGTCATCGCCAGCTTACGGCTGGCGTTTCGTTGCTGCTACTTTCCGGTGCGGTGAGTGCCTCACCTCAGCAACTTGAAGCAGAGCTTCGTGAGCGGCTAGCTAGCGAGTCGAGCGCATTCACGGTTGCCCAAGTGTATGAGCAGCCTGACGCGATTGTCGCTGAAAATATTGCTATCACTTATGCTAATGGCCATGTGTTTACGATCGAACGTTACCTCGTTGAAGGTGACTATGATCGTCCAGACAATGTCGTTATTGATGGTATGGCCGTTAGCGAAGCCGGAGATTCAATACCCTTTCTCAGCGTTGCCTCCATTGAATTGCCTAACGCTTCGCAAGCAGTACCGTCGATGGATGAAATGAGTGCGCCTGACATGGTATTGGAGGCACTGAATGCGCGTGACATCACCGTAAACCTACCAGGTGAGGCAGCGGATACGTTTTTGAGTGAGCTAGATTCTCCTCCGTTTGAGGGGCAACTGCACATTGAAACGCTGACGCTTGAAGAGGTCAGCAGTAGCACTATTGGGTTGTTCGATATACAGGGCGTCAGTGCCGATTTTAATGACTTGAAAAATGATATTAGTTCAGTTTTTTCGCTCGCTAACTTACGGGTTGAACAGCTAACTGGAATCGATACGCCTGGGGAGGAGAGCGTCGAGCATGCCGCCTTGAACGGCATGAATCTTTCTGGTGATGGGTGGAGCGTAGCGTTGGATAACGCCTGGGTAGAAGGCAATTCCTATATGGGCGATGCGGGTTTTGAAGGCGCGTTTTTTGATATTGGGGGGCTGCTGCCTTTGTTGCCACTCGAACAACGCCAAGGGTTTGAAACTTTCAGCAAAGTACTCACAGGGGGCAGTGGTCAGTTACAGGCTGAGGGGCGCAGTCACTCTCGCTGGGAGGAAGAAGAGGAAACCGATCGCTTGATCTCTGATGGCTATTTGCGCTTGAGCGGTGCCGCGGGAATTGAATACAGCCTTGATTTACCGATTAGTTTGCCAAAAAGCGTTTCCATAGAGCAGGCAATGCAAACCCCTGAGTTGTTTGAATCCGCCACGCTGCATGGTGGTGAGGTTGTGGTGGCTTATAGCGATGAAGGATTGCTGCCGCGATTAACTACCGAGATCGCTGCGAACGAGAGTATTAGCGAGGCACAAGCAATCTCTATGGCGATGGGGCAGGTTCGCCAGCTTGGGCCTTCGTTAGGCTTGCAAATAACCAAATTAATGACTGGGATGGTCGACATTATGGCTGGTCATTCCCAAGCTTTAACGGTCAATGTCGCATTGCCCGATCCATTTACTTTTAACCAATTCATGATGAATCCGATGAGGAGCACTGAGCGGTTTACGCTTACCTTTGAGCTAAAGTAGCGTGGTTGACCAGTCAGTCAGTTTTTTAATGACGACGGCAACATGAAATACGCTCATGCACGACCTGACGCGGATGCGATGAAAGTCGCGTCAGGCTGCGTTATGATAGCGACCGAGTTTCTCCATGATGATCCTTTTGTAACGAGGTTCCCGCCGATGTTCAGCCGCGATATGACAATTGCCGGATTCGATGATGTGCTTTTTAACGCGATGCAAAAAGAAGTTGCACGCCAGGAAGCGCACATTGAATTAATTGCTTCTGAAAACTACGCCAGCCCCCGCGTACTGGAAGCGCAAGGCAGCCAGCTGACCAATAAATATGCCGAAGGCTATCCAGGTAAGCGCTACTACGGCGGTTGTGAATTTGTTGATATCGCTGAAAATCTTGCGATTGACTATGCCAAGCAGCTGTTCGGCGCAACCTACGTGAATGTTCAGCCTCACTCTGGTTCACAGGCCAACAGTGCGGTTTTCCAAGCGTTGGTAACGCCGGGTGACACCATCTTAGGGATGAGCCTGGATGCTGGTGGACACTTAACTCATGGCGCTAAGCCTAACTTCTCTGGCAAGCACTACAATGCTATCCAGTATGGGCTGAATGAACAGGGCTTGATTGATTACGATCAGGTGGCCTCGCTTGCTCGCGAGCACAAACCCAAAATGATCATTGCTGGTTTCTCTGCTTATTCGCAAATTGTCGATTGGGCTAAGTTCCGTGAGATCGCTGATGAAGTAGGTGCCTACTTGTTGGTTGATATGGCGCACGTCTCTGGCTTGGTTGCTGCAGGCATTTATCCAAGCCCGCTGCCCCATGCTCACGTTGTGACATCTACCACCCACAAAACCCTGCGTGGCCCACGTAGCGGCGTTATTCTCTCCGCTGAAAACGATGCGGATATCGAGAAAAAGCTCCAGTCAGCTGTTTTCCCGGGTGGCCAGGGTGGCCCGTTGATGCACGTTATTGCCGCCAAGGCGATCTGCTTCAAAGAAGCCATGGCGCCTGAATTCAAAGCTTACCAGCAGCAGGTAGTCAAAAACGCTCAGGCGATGGCCAAGGTGTTTATCGACCGCGGTTACGATATCGTTTCTGGGGGTACCGAAGATCACCTGTTCCTGCTGTCTTTGATCAAGCAGGGCGTGACCGGGAAAGATGCAGACGCTGCTCTTGGGCGTGCTCACATTACTGTGAACAAGAATGCGGTGCCCAACGATCCGCAAAGCCCATTCGTGACCTCTGGTTTGCGTATTGGCACTCCGGCAGTGACCACGCGTGGGTTCAGTGAGCAAGAGTGTAGTACATTGGCCGGTTGGATCTGCGACATCTTAGATGTCCTTGCTAAAGGTGAAGACACCAGCTCAATCGAAGCCCAAGTGCTGGATAAAGTGGCCGAGATTTGTGCGCGGCTTCCGGTTTATAAATAAGCACCTTTAACATACTCCTTGGCTAAGGATAGCCCAAGGAACGGGTGACCCCATTAGGGTCGCCCGTTCCTTGTTGAGGGGATGCTCCTACTAGTTTAGTTTGGCGAGTGCAGCCAGACTCTGTTTTACCAGTGCCGCTGCGTCTGCTGGCGACGCTGATTCGCTATAGCAACGCAGCTCCGGCGCATTGCCAGAAGGGCGAAGGTGTACAATATCGCCATTTTCAAGCGTGGCTCTTAGGCCATCGATTCTATTCACCGCTGAAATGCGAGACTGAAGCCCTAACGTTTGCTGCATCAGCTCAGGCGAGGTTTGCCACTCGGCCAGTAACCGATGGCTTTTCTCGGTGGCGAACTCTTTGAGTCTATCGCTTGCTGTATAACGAGCAGGTAGGTCAGCGATTAATTGCGAAAGATTAACTCCGCGTTGGGCGGCCATC
>Ga0208015_1000940_pt1 | contig 11734 bp, 9 predicted proteins | sample 26BtaG_FD_184101 | JGI IMG/M metagenome (GOLD analysis project Ga0208015, IMG submission 184101) | Marine viral communities from Cariaco Basin, Caribbean Sea - 26B_WHOI_OMZ_CsCl (SPAdes) (version 2) | ecosystem: Environmental > Aquatic > Marine > Oceanic | place: Caribbean Sea: Cariaco Basin...
GGTTCTGTCTTGAACGATCATTCATCTAGGCGACCCATCGCTGAGCCGCTCGAGCAACCTACCCGCACCGAACGCGGGCCGCGCCATACCGGTGCCTATTTGGTCTTGCTACGCGTGGAGTTTACCTTGCCGTGAACTGTTGCCAGCCACGCGGTGCGCTCTTACCGCACCCTTTCACCCTTACCGAATCGCTCGAAAGCAATAAGGCGGTCTCCTCTCTGCTGCACTTGTCGTCAGGTTACCCTGCCCAGCCGTTAGCTGGCACGCTGCCCTATGTAGCCCGGACTTTCCTCCCTCTGACTGTTATCAACAAACAAGTTGCTAAAAACAGGCAAACGGCGATCGTCTGGTTTACCAAGCGCGCTAGTATAACAAAGTCTCAGTCATAATACCGAGTTCTTTTTAGTGTGTTTGCAGAACTCTTGATAAAAAAAATATGGGTCAATAAAATACTATCTGCCAGTTACTGCCCAGTAATCCGTTTATATTTTGCCATTAAGTCGGATTCTGTCTCAGCATGCTTAGGATCTTTCGGAATACAATCAATCGGACAAATCTCTACGCATTGTGGGACCTCAAAATGGCCGACGCATTCTGTGCATAAATCAGGATTAATTTCATAGATTTCATCCCCTTCATAAATAGCATCATTGGGACAGGCTGGTTCACAAACGTCACAGTTGATGCACTCGTCAGTGATAAATAACGCCATTGCGTCTCTCCCTACTTCCTTATCCGCGCTAATATATGGCTAGCCCGCGCATAAGCGTAATAGTAACGCTAACGGGCGCTACTATTATTAATTTGGTAAAAATCCAGTTGCAAACACTAGCAAATTAGCCGATGTTTGCACTTATAAATGACCGCTAACCCGTTATTAAATTAAACAGATAGCTTGTCATTAAAGCCCGCTAAAACACAGCTAGGCACAAATTTAGTCACATCCCCACCTAATTTAGCAATCTCACGAATCATAGTCGATGAGATAAACGAATAATCTTGCGAAGGTGTTAAAAATACCGCTTCAAAATTCTCATCAAGCTCGCGGTTCATATTGGCAAGCTGAAACTCGTATTCAAAATCAGACATAGCGCGCAGACCACGCAATACCGCAGTCGCCTTCTTTTCACGCATAAAGTCGACCAATAGGCCTTCAAAGCCAACAACCGAAACTTGTGGTAAATCGCCGAATACCGTCTCTACCATTGCCACGCGCTCTTCAAAAGTAAACATAGGCTTTTTATGATGGCCGATAGCTACGGCAATGACGACCTCATCAAATAATTTTACCGCACGATTGACCAAGTCAACGTGACCATTAGTAATGGGATCAAAAGTACCCGGATACAAAATCTTGGTATGTAGGGTGTCGGCTTTGGTCGTCTTTGGGGTACTAGGCGTCATAAGCAAGGTATCTATTTAATAAGAAGGAAAAAAGCAAGAAGCATTAAGCAAAAAACAAGTGTGCCCTCATATATTAACAAGTTTACGCCCAAGTGAGTATGCCTAATGCCACTATTATAGCTTGTGAGCCAATAGGTTGGATAGGTCATAAGATTTATCACAATGACCATTCCTTTAAAACTCTGTCTTTAAAACTCTGCCTCTAAAACTTTTTATCTGATAACCTGTCAATCGTTGTATTCGTTAACCATAACGCCTACTTTGGCCTTTAGACTTTTACAATGCGGGTTTGCTACAATAGCGCCTCGACTCACACTAGTGAGGAATTAGTCAGTTATCAGCAGGGATATTTTTTAGGGACAGAGCCTAGAGAGTTTCGCCCTACTGCAGCGAGGTTATGATGTCAAAATCTAAAAAACCTGACAACCAAATCTGTGCCAATAAAAAAGCCCGTCATGAATATTTCATTGAAGAGACTTTTGAAGCCGGTCTGGTATTAGAAGGTTGGGAAGTTAAAGCCGTACGTGCCGGCAAAATGAGTATCACCGAAGCCTACGTGATCTTTCGTAATGGTGAAGCGTTTTTATTCGGTGCCCATATCCAGCCACTGTTATCCAGCTCTACCCACGTCGATCCCGACTCTATTCGCACCAAAAAGTTGCTATTGAATCGTCGTGAAATCGATAAATTATACGGCGCCGTGAACCAAAAAGGCTTTGCTTGTGTGCCGTTATCTTGCTATTGGAAACGCTCAATGGTGAAATGCCAAATCGCTTTGGCTCAAGGTAAGAAGCTGCACGATAAGCGTAAAACCCTAAAAGATAGAGATTGGGAACGTGATAAACAGCGAGGTTTTAAACAGCATTTAGACTAAGAACTAGTCCTGCTTATCCTTTGTTTGTCCCATCACAATCTAAAAAAGCCTTGCATCATTGCAGGGCTTTTTTGATTTTAGCAATCGGCTAAATGGCAGGGTCTGTCTATACTTATTATTTTTATAAGCTATTTGCCTTAACCTAACGGGTTTTTAAAGCTATGCGTAATTAACTCACCTGCGAGTCAATTTGACCCGACTTATTATTATGCCGCTGAGCTTTATTGTATTTTAAAGTCTTGACCCCGTGCCAAATCAAACAAGCAATCCCTGACCAAATAAGTCCGTAACTGAGTAGCATCTCTTGCTCAAACGGATTGCCTAACACTGTAATGGCTAGCATAAATAACAGCGCAGGTTCGAGATAGCTGAGCATCCCAAAGACATTAACCGGTAGCTTTTGGCTCGCTGCAACATTACTCTGCATGGCTAAAGCACTCATGACACCCAGTCCCATAACCATAACAATCATATAAGCCGAGCTAGTGACCATCGTTAAAGTCGTCGGCGCAATCAAGACCAGATAGCCTATTGCAAAAGGCGCCAAAACGGTCAAATCGACCAATAGCCCAGTCGAAGCTGAAATACCTTGCTTACGGCGCATAATGTAGTAAATGGGATAGGTCAAACACACCCATAACGTTGCCCAAGATAAACTCTGCGTACGAATCAGCTCACTGCCCACCCCAAGACCTGCTAAGCCTACCGCAAGCCACTGTAACTTCGATAATTTTTCACCAAAGAGCACACAACCAAAGACTACCATCATTAGAGGGAAAAGAAAGTAACCCATAGCGGTCTGCACGCCTTGGCCATTGACCGGTGCCCACATAAACAGCCAAAATTGACTGGCAAAAATGGGGGTAGGTAATAATAGCCATGCCCACTGCTTAACCGTTTTAAGATTGCTTAGCACCGCTAAACTGGTCGCCATACGTCCAGAAAATAGCAAAAAACCTACTAGGGCTGCCCACATAGCGAGCATCCGCCATACAAAAACTTGCGTGCCGGATAAAGGTGCCAACCAGCTGCTATACACATAGAGTACCCCGAATAACACATTCGATAATACCGCCAAACAAATTCCAAGCAATAGATTGCGTTGCGCAGCATCTCCTTCCCGAAAAAAAGCAGGCAACGGTAATTTATCAATAAAACTATTTACAGGCAGGTTCGCGGTAGCTTGGGTGGTCATGAGTTTCTCTAATGATGTAGGGGCAGTATTGAATTATTCATAGTTAACAATGCCGCCTATTTTACGTCACCGCTATAATAAAATTTATCTAATTATTAGTTATAATGGTTTTATTTCTCATAAAATCAGCTATATATTAATTTTTTATCATACAACCAATTTATTATGATAATAATAGTCAAAACCCTCAAATATCGAACCTCTGTAACCCAAGGATTATCTTGATGAGCCACCCGTTAGACGCTATCGATAAAGCCATTTTAAATCTGCTGCAAGAGGATGCGACCCTACCCTTAAAAACGATTGCTGAACAGGTGCATGTGTCAGTCGCTACAGCCCAGCGCCGCATACAGCATCTCATTGAGTCGGGTGTCATCACCAAACAAGTCGCTATCGTCGATCCGAATAAAGTAGGTTATGGCTTGACAGCTTTTGTGATGATAGAGATGGAGCGCTCAAACAATTCTATGCAGCACCGGTTTGAGCGGCTGATGAATGAGCAATCGCAGGTCATGAGTTGTTATGAGGTTTCGGGAGATTTTGACTTTATGCTGGTGATTAATGCGAAGAATATGAGCGACTACCATCAATTTACCCGCGATAAGCTCACTTATGAGAATAATGTGCGTAATTTTAAAAGTCAGTTTGTGATGAATTTTACTAAGAGTGGGACCAAGATTTTCTTGGATTAATGGGGAGAAAAATAACGCTTGCCCCAGTAACAAGGTAATTGGCTTATAGACTGCCCATTACCTCTATACTTATGATTAAAATATCCTTTAACTGTGCGTTAATTTTTTGCCTAGCCTATTGCTTAACTTATTGCCTAAATGAGATTTAAATTATCCTAAATTCTGCCGGTATTGCACCATATCTGTTTTGGTCGCCATGGCATCATACAATAGACAGGCGGTTTTATTGCCCTCTTGGGTTGTCCAGTAAACTCGGTTGCACTCATTTAAAGTCGCGAAGTCATAAACTTGCTCTATTAACATGCGCCCTACCCCTTGCCCGCGTACCGACTCACTAACAAATAAATCTTCTAAATAGCAACAATAGGTGGTATCCCAAGTATTCGGATGCAACACCACATGCGTAAACCCTACTAATTTAGGCTCGCCTTCTTCTTGCTGCTGCCAAGCCCCGAAACCATAAATATGATAGTCGCTGTCTAACAGCCTCCGCCAAGTAAAGTCCGTAGTACTTAGGGGCAATGTGGTCTCATAAAACGTTAAATAGCGCTGCCATAATGCTAGCCAAAGGGTATAGTCTGCAGCAGTTAATGGTCTGGTTTGAATGGTTTTTTCACTTACTTTCATCACTTTCCTACCTTCTAAAACTTTTATCACAGGGACTTATCAATTTTTAAGCCCACTTAGGGTAATTCAAACCACTGGCTCATCTACGTGACCACCATAATCCTAATTGCTATCCAATCGCTGGCTTTAAATAACTTATAGAACTTACTCTCACGAATAACTCATATAAATGGTTCTAATAAATAAATGCAACGAATGACTGCGACTGCCCAAAAGCCGCACTAAATAAGTGCATGCCTGCCCCATATTAAGCAAAAACTTGAGTAAACCATCACAGTCTTAGTGCAAAATACTGATTTAAAGGGAAATATAGCTTTCTATAGCTCCTATTTAACACACTTCTATCCCTAAAAACCACTTAATTAATAGATAGTTGTTGATTAATTAAATAGGTTTAAAGGTTTAGATAGAGTAACTTGACAGGTATTGCTTGCCATAACAGCAGAACGTCATACTTATATTTATTCATATAGAACAAATAATTAGTATTATTTAATGACTACTCACTTAATATCAATAGCTTAGATTAATAATATCGCAGCTAATAGGCAATGATTAAACACCAATTATCTGTGTGTTATTGGGTGAGCGTAGCTAGCATCAGTGGTTTATAGTTATAGGGCAAAAGCTATGCCACCATTAAGTCCTACCTACTGCAAACACCTAGACTACTGTAAATGTAACCACGAGCAGAAATCAATGCCATCCTGAGCTATATTCATGATAAAATGAGCAAGATTACATCTGCGTATTATGTAAACCACTTCTTTTTATCTGCTTACCGAAATTAATCTTTGCGACCTCCTTAACTTACCTTTTTAAACGCTTGCCTACTTTGGCAGCACTAAGGTATCCGGTTATGTGGTCTGCATGCCCTATTTCATTATTGCCACTCACAGGTTACCCCCATGTCTGCCGATACCATCGCTCGCACCGCCTTTAAAAATGGCGTTACTCCTTTATATGATTACGATAAGCATTGGGCCAGTTGCTATGAGCCTGCGCCATTTTTACCAACTACTCGCGAAGAAATGGATGCGTTAGGTTGGGATTCTTGCGATGTAATCATTGTGACCGGAGACGCTTACGTTGACCATCCTAGCTTTGGTATGGCCATTATTGGGCGCCTTTTGGAGTCACAAGGCTTTCGCGTTGGCATTATTGCGCAGCCAGACTGGACCAGCAAAGATGCCTTTATGTCACTCGGCAAACCGGTCTATGCTTATGGCGTGACCGCTGGCAACATGGACAGCATGATTAACCGCTATACCGCTGACCGCCGTATCCGCAGCGATGATGCCTACTCTCCTGGTAATGTGGCGGATAAACGCCCGGATCGCGCCGCTATTGTTTATAGTCAGCGCTGCCGCGAAGCCTTCTCAGATGTACCTATTATCTTAGGTGGTATTGAGGGCAGCTTGCGCCGTATCGCCCATTACGACTATTGGTCAGATAAAGTGCGCCGCAGTATCTTATTAGACAGTCGCGCTGACGTACTGTTATACGGTAATGCTGAACGCGCTATCGTCGATGTGGTCCATGGCTTGTCTAAAGGCTATACCTTTGAGCAGATGAGCAGCCTACGCGGTACCGCCTATTTATTAACGCCATCACGCCGTCATTGGCAGGCCGACATGATCGAAGTGGCAAGTAATGATGTGGACACAGTGGGCCGAGTCGATCCTATTATCAACCCGTATGTGATGATGGAAGACGTTGACAGTTGTGCTATCGAGCAGGATAAAGCAACCCCGGCTGGCATGTCTGCTATGGAGCGTCAGTATCAAGGGTTTGTCGCAGAACCTGTTGCCAATAAAGTCCTGAACGCTGAGCAAGTCAATGACGACGTGCAAGTGGTAAAATTAAAGGATTCGGCGCCTAAAGTGGACGCTGATAAACCACTAACTGCCCGTAAGCATAAGCTAAAATTACCGCCTCGTGAGAAGACAGTGATTCGCTTGCCTGATTACGAGCACGTAAAATCTGATCCCGTTCTCTACGCGCACGCCAGTCGTATCCTGCATACCGAAACCAACCCTGGTAATGCTCGCGCCCTGGTTCAGCGTCATGGCACCGGCGGTGGCAATTCAAGAACGGATATCGACGTGTGGTTAAACCCACCGCCTATCCCTCTGTCTATGGAAGAGATGGACTACATCTTTGACTTGCCGTACGCACGCTTGCCGCACCCCAGTTACGGCAAAGCGCAAATTCCCGCTTATGACATGATTAAATTCTCAGTGAATATCATGCGCGGCTGTTTTGGCGGTTGTACCTTCTGCTCAATCACCGAGCACGAAGGCCGTATCATTCAGAACCGCTCAGAAGAGTCTATCTTGCGAGAAGTCGAAGCTATTCGCGATACCGCCCCTAACTTTACCGGGGTAATCTCTGACTTAGGCGGTCCGACCGCAAATATGTATCGTCTGCATTGTAAAGATGAGACGATTGAGAAAAATTGCCGCAAACCGTCTTGCGTCTTCCCTGACGTCTGCGACAACTTGCTGACCGACCATAGCAATTTGACCCAGCTTTATCGTAAAGCCCGTAGTATTACTGGGGTGAAAAAGATTCTGATTGCTTCAGGACTGCGCTATGACTTGGCCGTTAAAGACCCTGAATATGTTAAAGAATTGGTAACGCATCACGTTGGTGGTTACCTTAAGATTGCACCTGAGCATTCTGAGTCCAACGTCTTAAATAAAATGATGAAACCCGGTATGGGCTCATACGATGCCTTTAAAGCGATGTTTGAGCAGTTCAGTCAGGAAGCCGGAAAAGAGCAGTATTTGATTCCTTATTTCATCGCCGCGCACCCTGGCACCACGGATGAAGATATGATGAACTTAGCGCTATGGCTCAAGCGCAATAGCTATCGTGCGGATCAGGTCCAAGCGTTCTATCCGAGTCCAATGGCGACCGCTACTACCATGTATCATACTCATAAGGATCCCTTGCATAAGGTGACTCGTGATGCTGAAAATGTCGATATCGTCAAATCGGGCAAACAGCGTAAATTGCATAAAGCTTTCTTGCGCTACCATGATCCTAAGAACTGGGGATTGTTACGTGCGGCGCTAAAACGTATGGGCCGTGAGGACTTAATCGGTACGGCGCGGCATTGTTTGATACCGCCGTTTAACTCGCGCCTAGAGGGCAAAGACAGTCAGGACAGCTATCAATCTGCGCGTAAAAAGAACAGCCGTGTGGGCACTGACTCTGCCAAACGTCGTGATCAGTCTAATGCGAAATCGACACGCAGCAATAGCGACAGTATGAAAAAGCCAAAAGTGAAAAAAGGCAATTTTCAGACTCAGCACACGGGCTTGCCACCTAGAAAGATGAGTTAATAAGTTCCTGCCTCTCTCTATTTGTGCTTATAATTCATAGCTATAATTCGTAGTTATAGAACAACAAAAAAATCCTGCTACTCGTTAGCAGGGTTTTTTTTGACTAAAAAAACTACCCTACAGACTATATCAGTAACCATAATAATGGCTACTTTTGTTGATAGTTTTACTGAGTTTTTCAACTTTTATACAAGATTATTTCTATAATAAAATCATAGCATTACCTAGTTACTCGACCTAACATATCCCGCACAATTGCTAACATTATTTTTAAGAAGCTTAGGTATGATGAGCACAATACAAGCTTATTGATTACCGGTGTATTATTTATTGATAGAACTATTAATTGCACCATTAATTAACCAAAAAATTATTACAACTGATTTTAATAAATTGAGGAAACCCCATGAAAACACTAACTAAACTTGCTATGGCTGTCCCTGCTTTTGCCTTATTAACGGCTTGTGCTACTAGCCCTACTGCACCGGTAGTGACTCCTAAGCCTGCTGAGCAATTAACCCAGCTAGCTTACGATCGTATGGCACCTGCGCGTTATACTTGTGGTGATGCTGGTGAAATCTTAGCTAAGGAATCAGTGAATAAGCAACAAGTTATGCTTAACGTGACTTTACCTGCGTTGAAATTCAATCAACAGTCAGTGCTACTGAATGAAAAACCTGCTGCTTCAGGCGTGCGTTACGTTAATGATGCCAATCCTGCCTCTACTTTGACATGGCATACTAAAGGCAAAGAAGCTCTCTTTGCCGTAGATTGGGCTAACGGCGACGAGTACAAAGCTGTTTGTAAAATGCTTTAAGTCTTCTTAATTTGCGATATTATTTATAGTTTAAGTAAGTACCAATCATCAACAGCTGCCTTAAGGTGGCTGTTTTTTTATGGGAATCACAAATATATTACAGGGCATTTTTTTGTCCTTTGCTGAAAATGCGCTACCATAGAGATCTAAACAGAAGGCTAAACTTTTTCGCCATTTTTTCCGCTGTAATTTTTGCTCTATTCCTCGCTATATTACTTGCTATATTCTTCGAGCAAATCGCAACATGCTTTGCTCGGATAGCAGACTCAATTAGGTGATCCTTTTGAAAAATCTCTCTTTTGCTACTATTTTTCGCCCTCGTCAATCTGCCCGTCTAGTGCTGAGTACTGCGCTACTACTTAGTGTAGGTCTGCTAGCAGGTTGCCAAGATGCCAAGCAAACTGACGCCCAAGACGTTGCCAGTACTGACCAAGCAGATAAAGCTCCTGCTACTAGTGAATCCCCCCATGCTGAGCTTGATAATGATATGACGGCTGACGCAGAAAACGACCATGAGATTACTCCTGGGACTCTAGAAAAACCTTATGAGATTGACTGGTCAGAAGTCGCTAACGGCACCGCACCCGTAGCTGCTGATCAGTTTCAATATCCTTTTGCTGCTGATAGTCAGCAAGTTACCTCTTATATGAGTTTCTTTAAAGTCGATGCTCCAACGGCACAGCACAACCTGACTATTGGTATGGCCAGTAATGAAGCGTTGACGCAAGTATTGGACCAATTGGGCACTCGCTACGTCTCCCATGAGTTAACGGACGGCGAAGATATCCAAATGATTGTGCATACCACCCCTGAAATTGCGCCTAGCCGTCACGACTATGTCTTTGCAGATGATTTTGCTAAAGGCTTAACTTTACCTATCGTAATCCAACCCGATGCGAGTAAAATGACTACTAATTAGTAAAAATTAATAGTTAATAAAAATTAAATAAACAATTGTGTTAAGATAAAGGGCGCTATACTTTATAGAGTAAGCGCCCTTTTATTTATGGTAATAGCGAGTAATAGCTTAAGGATTAGGGCGATACTTTGAATTAGCGCGACTATTCAACCTTATGACAAGGATGTCCGCTATGAAAATTATTCAGCAATCTGCCCCTTTTTCACGTAAAGCTCCTGCCCCTGTTCCAGTCGCCCTTAACCGTCATACCGCTAAAAAACCTTTTACCTTATCCTTAACCAGTCTCATTTTTTGCATACGCTTGACTCTAACCGGAGTAGTGCTCGGAACCAGTTTTGTATTGAGCGGCTGCTTTCATGATAGCGATGATAAGGATATCTCAGAGCCCGCACCTAAAGAGCCCGCACCTAAAGAGCCCGCGCCTAAGATAAGTGCGGCGACGCTAATAAATGATCCGGTTATTACGCAAACTTTTAGTGCTACTGAGCTTAAAGCTGCCTTAGTCGCTGCCGACTTAGCCTACCTCGTAGCTGCTGACCCACTTTGCGGTATTACCGTCCAGTATATCAACCATACCACCACTGGCTTACAGGGCGAAGCAACCAACGCAACTGGTGCGGTTATCTTGCCCCATGGCGAAGACCCCAACTGTCAAGGCGAGCGCCCTATCACCCTCTATGCCCATGGCACTGCTGCCGAAAAAAGCTACAACCTAGCCGCACTGAATGACCCTGATAATCCCGCTTATAACAAGGCCTTGGTAGTCGCCGCTAGCTATGTAGGTCAAGGCGATATTTTGATAGCCCCCAACTATCCAGGCTATGATAAATCTGACCTGTCTTATGCCCCTTATATTACCGCGCAGCAAGGTAGGCAAATGCTAGATGGGCTCCAAGCCGGCAAACTTGCCATCCAGCAAATTAATACCCAAATGCCCAAAAAGGACAGCTCACCAACCTCTGCTGTCACTTATAGCGACAAGCTGTTTTTAACCGGCTATTCGCAAGGGGGCTATGTGACCTTGGCGACCGCCAAAGCACTGGACGAGATTGGTATGACCCCAACCGCTGTGAGTCCTGGCTCGGGGCCATATGCGGTGACAGCCTTTGGTGACTCTTTAATGTCGGGCAATATCATTTATGGCGGCACCTTATTTTTGCCTATGTTGACCAGCAGCTATGTGGCTGAATACGGTAATTTGCTCGATGGCATCTACACTGAGCAATATGCAGCTGTAGCACCAACACTGTTTCCGACTACTGAATCTGTAGCCAGTATTTATTTCAATGGCACCCTACCTTTTACCCGATTATTTGAAGCCTGCCCAAAAGGTTACGATATTTTAAAAAATATCTCTCCCCCCAGTCCTGCTTATGACTTTGGTTTCGGAGCCGATAATTATCTATTTAATACGGCGTTTAGAGCCAACTACGTCAATGACATGACGGTGAATCCTGATGGTATTTATCCTGAGTTTAAAGCGCCTAATGGCCCTGTTCCCACTCAGACTGACTTACCGATACGCCAAGCTTTTATAGACAATGATTTGCGCGATTATGTGCCTAAAGCGCCGGTATTATTATGTGCAGGTAATCAAGATCCTAGCGTTACTTTTGGGGTAAATACTTATGCGCAAGCGCTGATTTGGCAGAATAATAGCGCGGTCGATTTTGCTATGTTGGATGTGGATATTACCAATCAAACTGCCCGTGCAGCTGACGGTAAATCACCCTATATCAGTACCTTACCTACGCTTATTGATACGCCATTACGTCAGGTTGCCACTGAATTACAGCAAGGGTTTAGTAGCCAATTAGAAGCTAAATTAACCGCTATCCGGACGGCGACTTACGAAC
>Ga0208015_1000941_pt1 | contig 11711 bp, 11 predicted proteins | sample 26BtaG_FD_184101 | JGI IMG/M metagenome (GOLD analysis project Ga0208015, IMG submission 184101) | Marine viral communities from Cariaco Basin, Caribbean Sea - 26B_WHOI_OMZ_CsCl (SPAdes) (version 2) | ecosystem: Environmental > Aquatic > Marine > Oceanic | place: Caribbean Sea: Cariaco Basin...
AGCAGTGCATCACGCATCCCTTCTGGGCGCTTGTATTCTATGACCAAACCGACGGTATTTGCGCCACGTTGCGGGGAGTGCGGTACTTTTGGAGGTAACAGATAAATATCACCTTCCTTGATGTGTACATCCTTTGGTGTGCCGTTGTCGATGATTTTCAAGACGATGTCCCCTTCCACCTGATAGAAAAACTCAGGGGTTTCGTTGTAATGATAATCTTTCCGATTGTTAGGGCCACCAACCACCATCACGATGAAATCGCCGTCCTTCCAAACCACTTTATTTCCAACAGGAGGTTTTAATAAATGACGATTTTCTTCAATCCATTCCTTGAAATTTATGGGAGATACTAAGTTCATGGTTTCTGTTTTTTTTGCGTTAATTTTCAATACCTGCAAGGTTTTGAAACCTTGCAGGAGGGATAGGTCAGGCTGTCGGTAGTTGTTCTCTCCGGATACTTTCGTGAGAGGAGCTCCAATCCAGATAGCTATCGGGACCTCCATCCTTAACGCGAGATTTCGCTCTTAAAATTAAGTATAAAACTGCAGAACAAAAAGTCTTCCTTTCGGTTCTTATTTACAAATTCATTCTTTACTATAATGATTTTGTTCGTCCGCCATCAACAGGCAGATTGATGCCATTGATATAACTGGCGCATTCACTTGCCAAAAAAGTCACCGCATAAGCCAGCTCTTCTGGTCTTGCAAATCGTTTTGCAGGGACTGAACTTTTCATCGCATTGGCAGCTTCTTCTTCGCTACGGCCAGTTTTAGCTGATTTATCTTTAATTATTTCCGTCAGTCGATCCGTTGCTGTTGCTCCTGGAAGTACATTGTTGACGGTGATCCCATATTGACCAAGTTCATTGGCTAATGTTTTGCTCCAATTGCCAACGGCACCACGAATGGTATTGCTCACGCCAAGCCCATCCAAAGGTTGCTTTACGGATGTGGATATGATATTGATGATGCGGCCATATTCTTCATCCGTCATAAACGGAACAACAGTTTGCGCCAAAACATGATTGCATTTTAAATGTTGGGTAAACGCCTTATCAAATTCGTCAAGCTTTGCAGAAAAAACGGGACCTGCTGCTGGTCCACCAGTATTGTTGACCAAAATATGGAAGCCATGATGTTTTTTGATAAACTCAGAAACCTTGTGTTGCAGTTCTTCAGGGTTTGAAAAATCCGCCATAATATAACTGTGATTTTTTGAATTGGGGAGTTCAGCAATTACCTGTTTCAGTTTTTCCTCATTTCTCGCCACCAAAGTGACATGTGCACCTTCCGAAGCTAATGATATGGCCGTTGCCTTTCCTATTCCCGCTGTACTTCCGCAAACCAATGCGTATTTGTTGTTTAGTTTTAAATCCATAATATACTCCCTGCGAAGGCAGGGATCTTTTTAAGGTTAATTTATATTAGAATAAAGAATAAAGAATAAAGAATAAAGAATAAAGAATAAAGAATAAAGAATAAAGACATGGTTATCTATTTTCTCTTCTCTCTTTTCTTTTCTCTTTTCTTTTCTCTTTTCTAATATTTTATACACACATTCTTTGCTTCCGTAAAAAACCGTAGCGCTTCGAAACCGCCCTCACGACCCACGCCAGAAGCTTTTATGCCTCCAAATGGCGTTCGCAAATCGCGCATCATCCAAGTGTTCACCCAAATAATTCCAGCTTGTAATTGGTTGCTCATTCGCATGGTACGCTTTAAATCGTTGGTCCATAGGGTTGCTGACAAACCGTATTTTACGTTGTTGGCCATTTCCAATACTTCATCTTCACTTTCAAAAGGCATGACGGTCACTACAGGACCGAAAATTTCTTCTTGATTCACTCGGCAGTCATTCGATGCAACTTCAATAACCGTCGGCTCTAAATAATAACCATGTTCATAATTTCTGACCACCACTTTATTGCCGCCGCAAAGAATGGTTCCGTTTTCCGTTTTGGCAGTTTCAATATACTCCATCACTTTTTCCAAATGTGTTTTTGAAACCAAAGCACCGATATTGGTTTCTGCTTCTGAAGGATGACCGACTTTCAATGCTTTTACTTTAACAATAAAATCCTTTTTAAATTTTTCATAAATAGAGGCTTCAACAAAAATCCTGCTCCCGCACAAACAAATTTGTCCTTGATTGGAAAATGAAGATCGTACCGTAGTATTAAGCATATCGTCATAATCACAATCGGCAAAAATGATGTTTGGATTTTTCCCGCCCAATTCCAAAGATAGCTTTTTGAAAAGTGGAGCGGCAATTTTTGCGATATGGGCGCCGGTTGCAGTACCTCCAGTAAAACTAATCGCTTTAATTTCTGGATGTTCAATAATGGCCTGTCCTGCGGTTGAGCCCAGTCCGTGAACGATATTAAGAACGCCTCGTGGTAAGCCGGCCTCTGTACAGATATCGCCAAGTAAGTAAGCCGTCATTGGTGTGATTTCACTTGGTTTTGCAACCACACAGTTACCGGAGGCTATGGCAGGGGCGATTTTCCAGGTAAACAGATAGAGTGGAAGGTTCCAAGGTGATATACAGCCAACTACACCGATTGGTTGGCGTAACGTAAAGTTAATGGCATCTTGACCTACACTTTCGTGACTTTCACTGGCAAATTGCGTAATGGCATTTCCGAAAAAGTAAAAATTACTGGCCGCTCTTGGGATATCTACTTGTTTTGCCAAAGAAATTGGCTTTCCGTTATCTTTACTTTCTGCTTCAGCAAAACGTTGTAAATTATTTTCTAATAGTTCTGAAATTTTAACGAGAATTCTACTGCGCTCTTCCAAAGTGGTCTGTGACCAAATAGGAAACGCCGACTTTGCAGCGATATAGGCGTTCTCGACATCTTCCTTAGTGGAGTTTGGGATCTGTCCGTATACTTCCCCATTGGCTGGACAATAGTTGTCTAGCCAGTTGTCTTGGACTGGATTGATATATTCTCCGTTGATGTAGTTCCTAATTCCTGCGAAGGCAGGAATCTCGTCTTGTATTGCCTTGTTTACCACGAATTCACGATTGTTTTTGAGACCTTTCAGGTTTCTAAAACCTGAAAGGTTTGATTATAAAATCTTGCGTCTGCTTGTTCAGCGGATGGTCAGACTGGATTCCCGTATTGTTTTTTTTTATGCGATAATTATCGGGATTACGAATATTTCAGGAGTCGTTCTACTCCCTAAACCTCTCAGGTTTTGAAAACCTGAGAGGTTTGATTTGTCTTTAACTTCAAAATATGACCCTTAATCATGAGATTCCTGCTTCGGCAGGAATGCGACGACCTTAATCTCTACCACCAAATCTGGATGCGGCAATTGATGCACAGCTACAGTGGTTCTTGTCGGTCCGGTTTCCTGATCAAAAAATTCTGCGTAAGCCTTATTATAGCCCGCAAAATCGTTCATATTCACCAAAAAGGAGGTGACATCCACCACGTCTTTAAGCGTGGCACCTTCCTTAGCGAGATTTTTTTCAATGTTTTTAATGACCTCACGGGTCTGTACTTCGGCGTTTAAATGTTTAGTACCCATATTGTCAAGAATGTCAACACCAGCAATGGTATTGTCGGCACGACGGGAACTGGTTCCTGAAACATAAATAAAATCGCCAGCGCGTCTGGTGAGTGGATAGTTGCCTCTTGGTTTCACCCCTGTTCCTGCGAAGGCAGGAACCTCATTGTTATCTTTACTCATAAATTTGTCTTTTATTAAACCTGACAGGTTTTAAAAACCTGTCAGGTTACGGCCTAAACCTACAAGGTTTTCAAAACCATGCAGGTTGCTATCTAATGTTTAAACTCCTTCGCCACCCGATCCTTATCCAAAATTTCTTGTGTGGCGGCATTTACTTTTTCTAAATTCGTTTTTAAATCGTCGTTGAGGTCAAGTTCTTTATCTGCGAACATATTCAAAATTGCCTTGTCTTGCGCCCGGCCTCTCAACATGGCTTCATAATAGCTGATTTCCTCATTAAAGGTAACCAATGAATATTTTGAGGAATAGTCATTTGGGAAAGTTTTTTCCAATGCCATTTCCAAGTTACGCTTTTCCCTGAAAATAGCATTGTTTACATGGCCTTTCATTTCATGAAAATTGTCGATGGCTAAATCTGCAATGGCATCGGTGTCTCTTTTACGATTCTTCTCATAAGTTTTGAATATGGTTTCCCAGTCCTGATGACCTTCATCCAGAACCTTGTCAAATACGGTGACATCTTCAAACGAGGCGTTCATCCCTTGTCCGTAAAATGGCACAATGGCGTGTGCGGCATCGCCCATCAATAAGGTATTGCCTTTATAATGCCAAGGGGAACACTTTACGGTTCCTAATGGTGACGTGGGATTGGTGAAAAAGTCTTCAATGAGATTTGGCATTAACTCCAAAGCGTCTTTAAAATATTTTTGGAAAAATTCAACGACTTTTTCTTCAGTGGTTAGATTGCCAAAATTATATTCGCCATCCTCATAACTTAAGAATAAGGTGACCGTGAAACTGCCATCCAAATTTGGTAAGGCAATCAGCATAAAACTATCACGCCCCCAAATATGCAAAGCGTTTTTATAAGTTTTAAAACCTCCATTTTCAGTGGGTAGAAAACTTAATTCTTTATAGCCATGTGACAACCATTCCTGTGAAAAGCTGAACAAAAACTTTTTGCCTAAAAAGTAGCTTTTACGTAAGGCTGAGCCAGCGCCATCTGTAGCTATTATGACATCGGCATCCTCTACAAATTCGGTATTCGATTCATAATCTTTGAATAGGGCCTTTGTTTTTTCAAAATCGACTGATTTACATTTTCTGTTAAAATGAATTTTGACGTTGTCGTGCTTTTCCGCTTCGTCCAACAACAACCCGTTTAAGAGTCCTCGGGAGATGGAATTGATATATTCATGTTCTCTACCGCTGTAAGGCGCCATGACCATATTGCCTTCAATGTCATGCAACATTCGGCCATTCATGGGAATGCATAATTCTCGGACTTTATCTTCAATACCGGCCAGTTTCATAGCCTTAATGCCCCGATCGGAAAGTGCTAAATTGATGGAACGCCCTGCGCTAATATTGGCTGTACGTATATCCGGACGCATCTCGTAAAGCGAGACGTTATATCCACGTTGTCCCAAGCGTAAAGCGAGTAAACTTCCACACAGACCTGCACCGATAATGAGTATATTTTGTTGTTTATTCATGCTACTTCCCGCGAAGGGAGAATCTTATTATTAAACTTACAAGTCCCGATGCTTCGGAATGGAAACCTTGCAGGTTAGGTTAGTACTTCTTTTAACTTCTCCACCAATTTATAAACATCCTTATACGAATTATATAATGGTACAGGTGCGCATCGTATGACATCTGGCTCGCGCCAATCACTGATAATTCCAGCTTTGGTTAATTGGTGATGTAAGGTCTTATCGGCATTTTTCACCTGAATGGAGAGTTGGCATCCGCGTTCGTTAGGATTTGAAGGGGTGATGACTTTGATGTCTTTATTATTCAGATCGTTGATTAAAAATTCAAAATAGCTTGTAAGATGTTTTGATTTTTCGGTGAGTTTTTCCATGCCTACTTCGGCAAACATATCCAATGATGCTCTGATTGCTGCCATTGATAAGATCGGAGGGTTGCTCAATTGCCAACCTTCAGCGCCCGGGAGTTGATCAAATTCGTCGCGCATTTTAAAACGTGTTTCTTTATTGTGGCTCCACCAACCTGCAAACCGATTGAGGTTTTTATTGTATGCATGGCGTTCATGTACAAAACAGCCGCCTAAACTTCCTGGTCCGGAATTCAAATATTTATAGGTGCACCAAACTGCAAAATCGGCTCCAGAATCGTGAAGGTTCAACTCCACATTTCCAGCGCCATGCGCACAGTCAAAACCCACCATACAACCATATTTATGGCCAAGTTGGGTGATGCGTTTCAGATCAAAAAACTGCCCAGTATAATAGTTGACACCGCCAATCATCACCAAGGCTATTTCGTGTCCTTGCGCTTCTAAAATAGCTTCTAAATCGTCATAATTAGCCAATTCTTCACCTTTTCTGGCCTTCCAAAGCACCAATCCGTCCTTCGGATCGAAACCATGATGGCGCAATTGCGATTCCACAGCGTATTTATCGGATGGAAACGCATCAGCTTCAATCAGAATTTTATAGCGTTTTGAAGTCGGTTTATAAAAGGAGACCATCATCAAATGGAGGTTGGCTGTCAAGGTATTCATGACCACCACTTCAATGGGTTTCGCGCCAACAACATTTGCCATATTTTCTGTCAAGAATTCGTGGTAATGAAGCCAAGGATGTTTGGCATTGATATGGCCTTCAACACCTAAACGGGCCCAGTCCTCCAATTCCTGATTTATATAGTCTTTTGTTGATTTTGGTTGGAGTCCAAGTGAATTTCCAGTCATATAAATTAACTCCTTGCCCTGATTGTCCTTTGGAATATGGAAACGACTTCTATAAGATGCCAAAACATCATTTTGATCTTGGTGTTTGGCATATTCTAATCCTAATTGATGGTTTGACAAGGTGAATTTATTTTGGGTTTCACACAAAAATAAGAATTAAAAGTTTAGGATTTAATACAGGACAGACTTTTGAAAATTTAGTTTCACCAAAAAAAAAGAGCTTCAACTTTAATTGGTGGAAGCTCTTTGAATATATATAGACGCATACTGCGGAATACTCTATCGGTATATCTTATATACGTCCTATAGCACTAGTTTGGATTACGACAACTTTAATTTTAAAGCTTATAACTACTAGTAGGGAATGCCCCGAAGTTCTTGATTTAACAGGATTTTTACATCACAACTTTAATATTGGTAAAATGGAGTGTCCAATCCTCATTTGGCCTTTTGTGGGTTTTTGCAATTTTAATGCCGTTGAAATCTTCGTAATTTTCCCAAGTGGTCATCATGGAAGGTTCTTTAGAATTCCCTTTTCTATAGATCCATTCTTTAAGCATAAAGTCATCATCATAAAATAGATCATAGGCGTCACCAGGCGTATATCCACCGTCATCAGAATAAGTGATCGTTATTTTATTTAGTTGCGTTTTGCTGATTGGAGCTTCAACTACGGAAGTGTCTGAAATACTGGCAGAAGTGTCCCATACCAATTGAAATGGTGCCAAAAGCCAATACTTATCGTTGATAAAGGCCTTGTCCGCATTCATGGAGGTGCTATCTACAGATTTACGATTGTAAACTATAGTGTCTTTGCCCAAAACCATCATGACCTCATCTGTTTTCGGATGCCAGGTCCACGAACGTTCAAAATGGGTGGTATCTCTATCAACGTTGAACGTAAACTGCAATTCGGATACCTTCTTCCAGTTTTCAAAACCGTTGGCGTTCGCTATTTTTTCGGCAGTGGACCATTCTTTTTCGATGGTTTTTGTTTCTTCTTTTTGTTTACAAGAAAAAACAAAGACGAATACAGTGACAATAATTAGAGTTTTTTTCATTTTAAATCTTTTTATAAAGATACGGAAGAATGTTTCAGAAGCTTTAATTTTAGATTCTAAATCAGAAATTATGGCTCGAAATGATCAATATTTTAAAGTAAATAAAGCGACATGGAACAACAAGGTTAAGGTTCATGCTGAAAGTAAAATGTATGATATGCACGCTTTCAGGAATGGAAAATCATCTTTAATGCCTTATGAATTGCAGGCTCTTGGCGATGTGAATAGGAAAAGTTTATTGCATTTGCAATGTCATTTTGGACAGGACACCTTGAGTTGGAGCAGGATGGGAGCGCAATGTGTGGGAGTTGATATTAGTGATGAAGGGATTGCGTTAGCGCAACAATTGAATGAGGAATTAGGTCTGAACGCTCAATTTGTTTGTTGTAATGTGCTTGACACCTCTGAAAAGGTTTCGGATACTTTTGATATTGTTTTCACCAGTTATGGCGTGATCGGTTGGTTGCCCGATTTAAAACCTTGGGGACAGATGATAGCAGAACGTTTGAAAAAAGATGGCACTTTTTTTATGGCAGAATTTCATCCTATGGTTTGGATGTTTGATTATTTGGAAGGCAAGCCCAAAATGAAATATGGCTATATGTGGGACGAGGTTATTTATGAAGAATATAAAGGAACTTACGCCAATACCAATTCGAATATGATAAGCAAGGAATATGGTTGGAACCATGGTTTGGGCGAAGTGGTTTCTGCATTATCCGAAGCAGGATTGCATATTGAGTATTTAAAGGAACATGATGAAAGTCCGTACAACGTGCTTCCGGACTTGGTGGAAACGGATTCGGGAATGTACGTTACTAAAGATAGACTTTATCCGCTGATTTTTACATTGAAAGCGACTAAAATCAACAGATAAAACCTGACAGGTTTCAAAAACCTGTCAGGTTTGGTTGCAGTTTTTCAATCTTTGATCAACTCTGGAAACTTTGCTTTGAAGCGTTCATATCGTGGGATGGATACATTCTGGATATAGGGATTATTAGGATTCTTTTTCTCATAATCTTGATGGTAGTCTTCTGCAATCCAGAATTTTTGAAATGGATAAACTTCCGCTGCTATGGTTGCATTTAGTTTTTTTGCCAAGGCTGATTTTTTCTCTTCAATAATCTCTTTCTCCTCATTATTTTGATAAAAAATGATGGATCGGTATTGTGAACCCCGGTCGCCACCTTGACCATTGACTTGAGTGGGGTTCTGTGATCCAAAATAAACATCTACCAAAGTGGCAAAACTCACAACATTTGGGTCATATATAACCTCTACGGCTTCAGCATGGCCTGTTTTACCAGTATTGCTCGATTCGTAAGTGGGGTTTTTGGTGTGACCACCGGAATAGCCACTGATGACTTCTTCAACGCCTTTAACATGCTCATAAATGTTTTCGACACACCAGAAACAGCCACTCGCAAAATAAGCTTTTGCTTTTCCATCTTTCATTGGAACTTCAATAGGCTCTGACATCTTAACCGCTTCTTGTTTGGGATTATTTTGTGCTTTATTTTGACAGCTGAATAAAACAATAAGGGATAAGGATAAAATAAGAGATTTCATACGTTTTGTTTTGTGAGTAGTCGTTCGATCGTTTTAAAACTTAATATGTAAATATAAAAGTTATGTTAAAATAAAAAGCCTTCACAAAATTGCAAAGGCTTTATAACTGTTTATGAGGGTTTGTTTAACCTAATTTAGCAAACATTTTCTCCATTTTTGCTTTTTCTTCTTCGGCTAATTCTGCATCAACCAAAATACGTCCACTGTGTTCGTCCGTAATGATTTTTTTACGTGAGGCAATTTCTACCTGTACTTGTGGTGGAATGGTGAAGAAAGACCCGCCAGACGCTCCTCTTTCAATAGCAACAACCGCTAGTCCGTTTTTAACGTTGGCTCTTATTCTTTGATAAGCATTCACCAAACGTTGATCAATAGTTTCTTTATATTCTTGTGACTTTTTGATCAGTGCCGTTTCTTCTTTTTCAGTTTCGGCCAAAATAGCATTTAACTCACTTTTTTTGTGTTTTAAATGTGTTTGACGCTCTTTCAAACGCTCCTTGGTTTCAGCAATAATTTCTTTTTTCTGCTCAATTTGGGCTCTAAATTCTTTAATGTGCTTTTCTGCCAATTCAATTTCTAAATCTTGATATTCGATTTCTTTGGTAATTGAATTGAACTCTCTGTTATTTCTAACATTCTTTTGCTGTTCAGCGTATTTTTTGATCAGAGCTTTAGCCTCTTCGATCAAATTCTTTTTTGATTTGATGTCATCATCAATCAGTGAAAGTCCGACGTTTAATTTTTCAAGTCTCGTATTAAGTCCCTCAACTTCATCTTCTAAATCTCTTACTTCCAAAGGAAGTTCACCTCTAATATTTCTGATCTCATCAACTCTTGAATCAATAAGTTGTAAATCGTACAACGCTCTTAATCGGTCTTCAACAGAAAGTTCAGCTTTTTTTGCCATAATTATAAATACTTTACAGGATTGGTGTTTATCTTTGATAAAACGACTGCAAAATTAGTAATTTTTTTTGAGAGATAGTTAGCTAAAAAGGTTTTTGTGAACTGTTCGCTTTCATAATGACCAATATCTGCTAAAATAATTTGATCTTCTGCCGAAAAAAAATCGTGATATTTTAGATCTGCAGTTACAAAAACATCAGCTTTTGTCGACTTCGCAGCGGTAATTGCGAAACTACCCGAACCACCAAGTACTGCAATACGCTTCACTATATCTTTGTTTAAATTGGAATGCCTTAGGCATGAAACATTCATTTTTTGTTTTAGATACTGTAGAAAATCTTCTGTTTTCATTTCATTTGGAAGCTCACCAACCATTCCCATTCCAATATGCTGGTTATAATTGTCTAAGGTAGTTACTTCAAAAGCAACTTCTTCATAGGGATGATTTTTAAATAACGCATCGAGAATTTGACCTTCCAAATGTTTCTGAAAAGTAATGGAAATTTGGGTTTCTTCCTCTTGGCGATATTCTCCCCGTTTTCCAACTTTCGGGTCGGAAGCTTCATTTCCCTTAAAAGTGCCTGTGCCCTTGGTGTTAAAACTACAATTTTCATAATTGCCGATAGTGCCGGCTCCAGAATTGAACAAAGCAAGGCGTAAGACGTCGGCATCCTTTTGTGGAACGTAAGTGGTCAGTTTTTTTATGGTGCCCTGCTGCGGCAATAATATTTTTTTATTTTCTAAACCTAGTGTGTTGCATATAATATCATTGACGCCTTGTAAACTGTTGTCTAAAGCCGTATGAATGGCATAAATGGCAATATCATGCTTAATGGCTTTAAGAACGACGCGCTCAACATAGTTAGAGCCATTTATTTTTTTTAAGCCCTTAAAAATGATGGGATGAAAACTGACAATCAAGTTGCAGTTGTTGTCGATGGCCTCATCCACAATACTTTCTAAGGTGTCTAAAGTTACCAGAACCCCTGTAAGTGGCTTATTTCTATCACCAACCAATAGGCCTACATTATCAAATTCCTCAGCATAAGCTAAAGGTGCCAATTCTTCGAGATGAGTGATGACATTGTGGATTAACATATGATTTTTAGGTTTTAGGTTACTTGCAAAGATAAAATATTATATTTTCGTTGTAAACATGTCCTTTGATAATTATGAAATACATCCTTGCCCTCGTTTTTACTCTAAGTTTATTGGCCTGTCAATCTGAAAAAAGGAACCTGTCTGAAGGGGTAGCTATTGAACTTCCAAATACTGATTTATACGAGCCCTTAGAAAGTGAAGCTACTTCTGATGACGAGAACTATCAAGCGGCAATCGATTTTATCAACTCCTATGTTGAAAGTATCGATAAAGTTGAAATTCTTGAATTTGTTAAGAACTCACCTCTTGCTAGTGAAAAATTAAAATCGGAATTAGAAAATATGGTCATTTTGGCCTGGGAAGAGAATCCGAGAATTGGGTTATTGGCAAATCCTTTGTTTGATGCGCAAGATTATCCACCAAATGGTTTTGAGCTCCATGAGTTCAATGCCCCAACAGGTTACGTCATTGTCAAAGGAATAGATTGGGACGATTTTAAAGTAGCATTGCAATTGGTCAAAGAGGACGGTCATATATTAGTGGACGGTTGCGGAATTGTGAACATACCTGAAAACATGCGTATTGAACGGTAGGTGCGGGAAGTACATATTTTTTTGAAGAAAATTGTTGCTCGTATTTTCCTTGACGACCATA
>Ga0208015_1000942_pt1 | contig 11697 bp, 8 predicted proteins | sample 26BtaG_FD_184101 | JGI IMG/M metagenome (GOLD analysis project Ga0208015, IMG submission 184101) | Marine viral communities from Cariaco Basin, Caribbean Sea - 26B_WHOI_OMZ_CsCl (SPAdes) (version 2) | ecosystem: Environmental > Aquatic > Marine > Oceanic | place: Caribbean Sea: Cariaco Basin...
GTGTAAGACTCTATTCTTTGAACGCTTTAATAATGTGGTGTAGACAGTTATGACAGACCTTCGCTTAAAACATAAACTCCTTTCGGTAGTCGCCATGACTGGCCTATCGGTCGTCTCACTGCCGGCTCTGGCTGAGATTGTGCCGCCTGAGATCGACAGTAAGGCTTATGTTTTAATGGATTACAACACCGGTGCCATCTTAGCGCAAAAGAATGCTGATCAGGCGCTGCCGCCCGCCTCTTTGACCAAGATGATGACCAGCTATATTATTGAGCAGCGTTTAGCTTCTGGCGACTTAAAAGAAGAAGATCCGGTCTTGATGAGCAAAAATGCTTGGTGTCGTGGTAGCAGCACTGAGTCTTGCATGTATGTTCCTGTAAACCAATCAGCTAGCGTCATCGATATGCTTCGCGGCATCATCATTCAATCGGGTAATGATGCTTCTAAAGCCATGGCTGAGCATATTGCAGGTAGTGAAACCTCTTTTGCTACTTTGATGAATGAGCAAGCAGCTAAAATTGGCATGACCAATACCAATTTTGAGAATGCTACCGGGATGCCAGCTGAAGGCCATGTAGCCTCAGCTATGGACTTAGCAAAACTTGCCCAAGCTATTATCAAAAACAGCGATAAATACTATAAAATTTATTCAGAAAAAGAGTTTACTTATAACGGTATTACCCAAGGTAACCGTAATGCTCTACTCATCACTGACCCTACGGTAGACGGGCTAAAAACGGGCCATACTGATGCCGCCGGTTATTGCTTAGTGGCTTCTAGCAATCGTAATGATATGCGCTTAATCTCAGTCATTATGGGCGCTGAGAGCATGCAAGCCCGTGCTGACCAATCGCGTGAACTGTTAAACTGGGGCTATGGCCACTTTGAAACTGTGGTAAAAGCTCCTGCTAATCAATTCGTTGCTAAATTGCCGGTGTTATATGGTGAAGGCGAAGCGGTTGATGTGGCTACTGCAGATACGCTACAAGTTTTGACCACGAAAACGCAAAAGAATAAAATCACTACCGTGGTCAATATTCCCGATAACGTTAAAGCCCCTATTACTGCGGGTCAAAAAATTGGTGAGATGACGGCTATGATTGACGGTAAAGCAGTCGCTACTGTGCCAGTTATCGCTACCCAAGATGTTGAGCAAGCGGGCTTCTTCTCTCGTATGTGGCAGCATGTCGTTCATTGGGCTAAAAACTTATTCTAAGATTAATATCCTCTTAGACTATTAAAACGATACTAAAACCAAGAAAACCCCCATTATAAATATATTATAGTGGGGGTTTTTTATTGGCTTGACGGGTTAAACCACCAACCACTGGTTTAATTGAGCCGCGAGTGCTTCAGCACTAATAGACACATCTAAACACCCATCAATGCCGGCTGCTTTAAAACCAACGTCGAAACGATCGCCCCATTCGCTAGCATGACACAGGTAGACAATCAAAGTACGGTGATTGGATTCAGTCGCCCTGACTTCTTGCGCAATATGGATGGCTTTTTTGGGTAGGATATCTTCAGCTATCAGCAGCAAATCAAACTCGCGATTGCGCATGGACTCGAGCAACAAGCTTAAGTGCTGCACTGACTTGGTTTTAAGGCCATAGTCACTCAATTGATTGGGCAGCATATAGGTTTGCTCTTGATAATCAATCTGGTGATAATACAGTGCATTCTTACCGAGCAATAGATTGCGATTATGGTGTTGGTGCCAGTTGTCCAGTTGCATCGTTAATCTAAACTGGGTACCGACATCTACTGTGCTCTCTACGTCTAGTGCCGCCCCTATTAGATGCGCCATCTGCTTGGCTACGGACAGCCCTACGCCAACCCCTTCAAACTCTCTATTGATAGATGGGTCAATCTGAAAAAACGGGGTGAAAATATCGTCTACGAAATGCTGACTGATCCCGATACCCGTATCGATCACACTGACCTGCCAACGGGTATTTTTATCAAAATGATTTAAGTGCGACTCAATCGTGATAGTACCCGTTTTAGTAAACTTAATGGCATTATCGATTAGCGTGGTTAATATCAAGCGAATCTTACTGATATCCCCTTCTAACTTATAGCCTATATGGGTAATACGACTGGTCAATAGCAGGTTTTTTTGTCGGGCACGTGGTTCAAACTCAACCATGAGGTCGGACAGCAGTTGTAGCGGATTAAACTCTACTGGGGTCACCCCCATCTGACCTTTTTCTATCTTATTAAGCTGGATAATCTGCTCTAAAGTAAAGTCTAAATGCTGGCTGCCTTTGCGAATAATAGCTAACGCGTCTTGCTGCTCACTGCTTAAATAGTGATTATTTAACAGCTGTAAGCCACCAAAAATAGCATTCAAAGAGGTGCGCAGCTCATGCGTAATCATGCTTTGAAAACTGTGCCGCTGAACATCTAAAGACAAGTCCTTATTATGCAGCTGCTGCTCGTAAGCCTTCATAGACTCCAACTCTTTACCCATCTCGGACAGACGTTTAAAGAGACTAATCAAAGCAGATTCAATACTGCTGACCTCAGGCAACTCTCGATCTTGCTGAATAACCGGCAGCTGGGTCAATTCAGGATTATGCGTGACCTCTTCGCTGATTTGTGCCAAGCGCACGAATTGACGCAAAGGCTTGCTGAGGATCTTTAAGAGGAGATAAGCGCTTAGCGTCGCTAACACCAACGCCAATAACCAGATAAATTTATAATGAGACAGCCACTGTGAGCGCAGCTTCGCCACATCCATAGTGATACTGATATAGCCCAATAAGGTATTGTCTTCTACCACAATGTCAGAACTGCTCAAACGGTCGATTGAAGCCGCAGTCTCTGCGTCTAAGACGGAATCTTCAGAAACAAAATAGCGGCTAGTCACCGCTTGATTGATATTGGTTGTGGTAGCGAAAAAGGCACAGCGCCAATCGGATTCCTCTGATTTATTGCGTACGATTGGATGATCAATAGAATAGAAGATAATGCTTTGGATAGTCGGGTCATTATTGAGCAGCTCGCTGACTTGATCCGCTACTAAATCTACCCCTTCTGGAGAAGAAGCACTGCTAGCCAATAACTTGCTGATTTGCTCGATATTACGCAGTTTGTCTTTATAATCGCGGACTAAGTCATAACCTAATGATATTCCTACCCCTAATATGGTAGATACAATAGCTGTAGCAACAATCCAGATGCGCATTAGCGACATAATATCTTTAGGACGACGGAGTCTCATAAGCGCTCAAGGGCTATCGATAAAAACAGCATGATGATTTAGATATAATTAGACCGCTATTGGCATTACTATAGATAGGGCAGTTATTGAAAAAGCTATTGGCATTAGCCTTAATAGCAATGTTTTAATGCTTCAATATTAAAATGCTTCAATATTACAATGCTCTAAGCTGCTAAACTAGCTGGCTAAAAGACTAAACAGCTTGCTATAACTTACTGTTTATAGAGATAAAGCTATTCCTACTGTCTAAGAGTAGCAGTGGCTATAAAACCGTGGCCAGTAAAGCTGTAAACTTTACTCGCCTTGATGACAGTAAGAAAGCTAATCACGACTAACGGCGCTTATTGGTAGTCGTACCGTTAGTATCTGCCCCTTGACGACGACGGTTATCATTTTGACGATACTTTTGCGGCTTTTTGGTAGGGTTCTCTTTAGGCTTACCTTTAGTAGGAACTTTTTTACGACCCGCATAAGGGTTATCATTCTTTTTAAATTCAACAGTTAACGGTGTGCCCTCTAACTTAAAGACTTCGCGGAAAGTGTTTTCTAAATACCGCTGATAACTCTTTGGTAAAGCCTCAGTCTGGTTACCATGAATAACAATCACCGGTGGATTATGCCCGCCTAAATGCGCATAACGTAATTTAATACGGCGACCTGAAATCATAGGCGGTTGATGCGCTGAAACCGCATCTTGCAATATCTGCGTCAGACGGCTGGTCGACACTTTGAAAGTTGCTGATTGATAAGCTCGATGCACTGAAGGGTATAAGTTGCCTACATTGGTACCGTGTAAAGCTGAGATAAAATGGACTTTAACATAAGGAATAAAATGGAAACGGCGGTCCATTTCGATTTTAATCATGTCTTTTTTCTGTTCGCTTAAGTTATCCCATTTATTAATAGCGATAACGATAGCGCGCCCTGCATCTAAGGCAAAGCCAATCATATGCAAATCTTGGTCAACAATACCTTCTTGAGCATCAATAACTACGATGGTGACATTCGAGTCTTTAATCGCTTGCAAGGTTTTGATGACTGAGAACTTCTCTACTTTCTCTTCGATACGACCACGGCGACGTACCCCGGCGGTATCAATCAAGACGTAGTTTTTACCATCGCGCTCATACGGAATATAAATACTATCCCGCGTAGTCCCTGGCATATCGAAAACTACGACCCGCTCTTCGCCCAACAGACGGTTGACTAACGTTGATTTACCTACGTTCGGGCGGCCAATAATAGCCAGCTTAAGCCCGTCCGGAGACTCTTCTTCTTCCTCTTCTGGCATATCTTTGGTCACATCGTCTAGCAAATTGCTAAGACCACGACCATGGCTGGCTGCTACCGGATAAGGCTCGCCTAAACCAAAGGCATAGAACTCAGTAATAGCGTTTTCATTGACGCCATCCATTTTATTAGCGACGATATAAACTGGCTTACCTAACGTATGCAAAAACTTTGCAATTTCAGCGTCAGAGCCTACGATACCTGCACGAGCATCAACGACAAAGACGATAATGTCCGCCTCATGAATAGCGGTGTGCGACTGCTCGGACATATAGTCATCGATATTGCCACTGCCATCATCGGCTTCACCAATACCGCCAGTATCGACGACAATAAACGCTCTGCCCTCATAATTGGCATCACCGTATTGACGGTCACGGGTCAAACCCGCCAAATCAGCGACTAGCGCTTGACGGGTGCGGGTGAATTGATTAAAGATGGTCGATTTGCCAACGTTCGGACGACCAATTAAGGCGACCACAGGCTTAATACTCATGCGTAACTCTCTTTACTATGCCAAAAAGGGGCAAATGAAAGCTGAGGGCAATGCCCTATAGCTTTGGAAATAGGATAATAATACCATGAATCAGCAGTTATCATTGAATATGACGCTAGCACGACTACTAATACGGACGTTAATAAGCAATAAATTCAACTCAATCGCTAATTCGGGTAGCTAATTAAGACAGCTGATTCTAAAAAAATAATGGTATAGAACTGCTGTAAAAAAGGGATGTGGCGCTTTTATCAGACAACTTTATAAAACGCTATAGGCAAAAACGCAGTGCTCAAGGCACTGCGCTTACCGTCATCCAAACTGCATCTTGCGATACTCTTAAAATTAAGATTTTTATGGCTTAATGCAATACTAATAGACTACTGCTAAGCACTTAGTAACAGCGACTTGCTAATAGCTGCTTACTGACTTAGCGAGCTACTTGCCAGACCGCTACTTGGCCGCTACTGCTTTGCGCCATTAACAGATTGCCTTGCATCTGCAGGCTGCGTAAGGCACCTTTAGTCTGTACTCGGCTAACGATATCGCCAGTAGTCGTGTCAAAGATATGTACGATACCTTCTAAATCTCCTACCGCTAGGTAGTTGCCGATAGCAACAGGGTTGGTCAATTGGCGGTAAGTTAAGGCTTTGCTTTCCCACACAGGCTCACCAGTAGTGCGGTTATAAGCTTGGACAGCACCGTCTAAAGTCGTGGCAAACACCATGCCTTTAGCTACTGCTAGCGCGCGAGTACTGGCGGCTTCATTCACGAACATGACCTGACCCGCTGCCAAATCAACCCCAATCATCTGACCGCTATAGCTGATAGCATACAACTGGCCTTTATCTACGATAGGCATGGCATCAAGATCGCTCATACGCTCTACTTCGCTACTGCCGACGCCTAAACCAATACGGCGTGACCACAAAGGAATACCTGACTCAATACCAATGGCATGGACACGACCATCAGCAGTGGCTAACAAAGCTGTGTCGTTATCTAGCAAGGTTGGCTTAGCACTACCGCGAATACTAACGGCAGGAACTTGAGTAGCAAACTGCCAAATAGATTGACCCGTTTGTAGCGATAGACCGTGTAAGAAACCATCATTCGCCGAGACAATTACGCGGTTATTATGGATAAGCGCAGGCGTGAGCACACTGCCTGATAATTGCTGTACCCAACGCTGCGCTCCTGACTGTGCATCAACCGCCACAATGCGGCCTGAACGTGTGCTGACAATAGCAGTCTGGCTAGCGACATCATAAGCCACCCCACCCGTAACCGGCTCTTTTAAATCTACTGACCACAGACGCTTACCAGCCGTATCATGAGCGGACAATACGCCACCCCGTGAAGACGCAATCAGGCGACCTTCACCATAGCCAACTTGCAAGTCTAAAGGGTCTTTATTGCTAGCGCCCTTATTACCCACATCAACGCTCAACACAGGTTGTAAAACTGCCAACGGTTGCGCCAGTTTAACCAACTTAACCGGGTCTTTAGCTTCAGGTTTAATGCCGCGGTTACAGCCAACGACTTGAGTCGCAAGCACACCAATTAACGCTGAATAAAGTAAAGTTGTCTTCAGAGTAGATTGGCGTAATTTAGAAGGGAATACAGTCATTGTACGATCTCACCACAGGTAAACAAAAGGAATAATAGACGAGGTTGGTGAATGGCTACCAAAGCTCGCTGCTACTTAATTAACAGGCGCGCTTGCAGCTTCATTTTCAATACTAGCTACCGCAGTCTCATCCGCTACAACAGGCGCCGCTATAGCTTCATTCATGCTGGGCGCTGGCGCATTGACTAGACTTGCAGGACCTTCAATAGGCTCAGCCGCAATACCTAGACTTTCCATTTTTAAAGCTAAGACCGCGCGGTTTTCTTGACGGTCTCGCAGTTGTGCCCAAGCGTTATTATAGGCTTGGGTAGCAGCTGCTTTATCGCCTTGAGCCACATGAATATCGCCCAACAACTCTTGTTTGCTGGCTTCAAAAGCGCCCGGCAACTCTTGGCTAAGCGTTGCTAAAGCCGCTTTAGTATCGCCACTAGCCAATTGTACCTGAGCATAACGAATGACGGTCAAAGCTTGCAGGCCAGCATCTTGCAAATTAATATCTAAAGCTTGCTTTAAAGTAGCACTAGCCCCTTTAAAGTCATTCGCATCAGATTGTTGACGGGCTTGAATCAGCAAGGCCTGCCAAGCGTAGACTGTATCGCCATGAGTGGCGACTAAAGCCTTGATGTCTTTATCCAGTAGGGCTTGCTTGTCTGCCAAGACTTTTTTAGCATCGTCTTCTAAATCGGGATTCTGTGAAGCTAAAGCCACCTCACTATTGAGCTGTTGGATATCCGCGTACTGATCTGCCGCTACGGTATCCACTTTTGCATGGTTATTTTGCCAGTAAGTCCAGCCAAAATAGCCAGCAAGCGCCAATAAAATCGCTGTGACGATATAACCGCCATAGGTCTTTAAGGCTTCCATCTGATTGTCAGGAACATTGTTAGTGGGCTGTGGTTGCGCCATGGTTCTTACCTAATTAAGAGATAATCAAGATGCTGTATTACCCTAGCATCCTACATAAGTTTAAATAGCGCGTTAGTATAACTATTGTCAGACTCACAAAATATAGTAAATGATGACTTTAGCCAATAACGCCAGCAAAAATTGCTATCTGAGCGCTTTATTGGGGTACTGGCAGCAAGGTATTATCCGCAGCAGTAAACCAATCCTGACCATATAGATTTTGCTCGCCCGTTTGCATATTCTTGACACTGATTTGCCCAGCTTCCAACTCTTGCTGTGCTAAGATGACCGTAGCTACCGCACCTGACTTATCGGCTCTTTTCATCTGTGATTTTAGGCTAGTAGCGCTCGCCATCTTAACCCGTAAATCTGGGCGCTCGCGACGTAACGTCTCAGCGAAGACAATACCTTGGCCATAGACCTCAGGGTGAACCGCGATAAACACATCACAAGCCGTCATCTCAGCCATAGGGTTGACCGCTTCTATTAACAGTAATAGTCGCTCAAGCCCCATAGCAAATCCAACCGCAGGCTCAGATTTAACCGCTTTGCCATTGTCTTGACCCATCGATTTAAGCTGGCCTATCAGACCGTCATAACGACCGCCTGCACAAACCGTAGCTTGACTGCCTAGCTTATCAGTCACCCACTCAAAGACAGTCTTATTATAATAGTCTAAGCCGCGAACTAAGCGTGGGTTAATTTCAAATTTGATATCTAAAGCATTTAGATAAGTTTGCAGGGTAGTAAAATGCGCTTGGCTGTCTTCGCCAAGGAAATCGCTTAGCGCAGGCGCGTTATCCAGGATGGCTTGAGTCTGCGCATCTTTACTGTCCAAAATACGCAGCGGATTGGTCGTCAAACGACGTTGGCTGTCTTCATCCAACTGGTCTTTTTTATCCGTTAGGTAAGCAACTAGAGCAGCGCGATAAGCATGACGCTCTTCTAACTCTCCCAGACTATTAATCTGCAAGGTCAGCTCATGGTCGATACCCAGTTGCTGCCACATCAGATAGGTCATAGCAATCAGCTCAGCATCTGCATCCGGTAGCTCACTACCAAAGCTCTCCACCCCTATTTGGTGAAACTGACGATAGCGGCCTTTTTGCGGACGCTCATAGCGAAACATAGGACCAATATACCAAAGCTTAGGATTATCGCCGCGCAGCATATTATGCTCAATCACAGCACGTACAGCACCCGCCGTCCCTTCAGGACGCAAAGTCAAAGGCGTTGGTGGCTCTGACTTATCCGCAAAGCTATACATCTCTTTTTCGACAATATCCGTAGCGCCGCCGATAGCGCGAGCAAATAAATCGGTTTGCTCAACGATGGGCAAACGAATCTGCTGGTAGCCATAGCGGGCTAATACGTCCGCTAAGACGGCTTCAAGGTGTAACCACTGGCCACTTTGCTGCGGTAATATATCGTTGAAACCTTTAATTGCTTTGATCATAACGGGTCTACTATTTCCAAATCTATTCTAGTTATGGTTAAACTGCTAGTGCGCTATAGAAAGCTATTTTACGCGAATAATTTCATTCTCGCGCTGTTTTGCCAGTTCCACAGCATGCTCACGGACCATCTGTTCAATTTCATCTGCTAAATTATTCGTATCGATTAAATGGCTCTTTTCGCCCATGCGATAGACCAAAGATCTTGGCGCAGCGCCTACGATACCAATATCCGCTTCTTTTGCCTCGCCAGGACCATTCACCTTACAGCCAATGACCGATAGATTCATAGGCTCACGAATGTCTTCTAAGCGCGCTTCTAAATCGTTCATGACGCGAATAACATCAAACTCTTGGCGTGAGCAGCTTGGGCACGCAATGAAGTTAACGCCATTAGCACGAATGTTCAATGACTTCAAAATATCAAAGCCAATTTTGATTTCTTCTTCAGGTTCTGCGGCTAGCGAAATACGAATCGTATCGCCAATACCGTCCAGTAACAGACCACCCAAGGCAATGGCTGATTTCACGGTACCCGTACGATAGACACCGGCTTCGGTCACCCCTAAATGTAGTGGGTTATCAATCTGTGCTGAGATTAAGCGGTAAGCATCTAGAGTTAAAAAGACGTTACTGGCTTTTACTGAAATTTTATACTGGTCAAAGTTCAGACGCTCAAGAATATCAATATGGCGTAGCGCTGACTCCAACATCGCCTCACCCGTAGGCTCACCGTATTTGCGTTGGATCTCTTTTTCTAACGAGCCGGCATTCACACCAATACGAATAGGTATATTGTGGTATTTGGCACACGCCACGACTTCGCGAACTTTTTGATCGCTACCAATATTACCTGGGTTAATGCGCAGACAGTCGGCACCCGCTTCGGCAACAGCTAAAGCAATTTTATGATCAAAATGCACATCAGCTACTAACGGTACGCTGACACGGCGACGGATTTCACCAAAAGCCGCAACGGTCTCCATAGTTGGGGTAGAGACGCGCATAAAGTCGGCACCAGCATCCACACAACGTTCTATCTGCGCAACGGTAGCGTCAATATCGCACGTATCTGTGTTAGTCATACTCTGGACACTAATCGGAGCATCGCCACCGACAGCGACTTCTCCGACATGAATCTGTTTGGTAAGGCGTCGTTTAATAGGAGAAGGCGTTGACATAATACAGTCCTTAAGAGCTGGTAGTTGACTCATTTTATAGGGTCGGTTGGGGTAAATAAACACCCTACCCTGTAAAACATATTTTATTCACAATAGTGGTTAATGGCTATAACCTGAAACCCTTACAAATAAATGGCTACCTAAGTAGCCAAATAATGGGGTGTCTATGTTAATTGGTTTAACTGGGTTAGCTAGGTTAATTAGACTAAGCGCCTAGCCTATTGTAGCGAACTATTATGGCGCTAGTGTGAAGCTGGCTTTATTATTTGTGGCAAATTTGCTCAGATCCACGGCTTCTTGATTTAGGTTTAAATCAACATTAGCCACATCATTTACCTGAATTTGAAAAGGCGCTTGACCTGATAATTTGTAACCGCCACGACTTTGCATGCCTGACATTAGTGAATTACCAGCAGCGTCAGTCACCGTAATTTCAGTATTGTCTTTTACCCAAAATTCTAGATTATTACCATCAGCAGTACTGGTCGCTGAGTTATCAAGATTTAAGGCACTGCCTGAGGCATTGGTCGCTGTATTATTTGCGCCTATAGCCACCCCTGAAGCCGCTTCGGCTCCTGGAACATAAGCCCCTTCAGCTTGTTCAGCCGGACTGATCGTATCGATAGTTGGCGTAGGCTCGGCAGTCTCATCATTAGCATTGGTGACCATACGCAGTAAGAATACCGCCAAAGCGATGACCCCAATGACTGCCAATAACAATAACGGGTTAAAGCGGATTTTGGCGCGACCTTCACGCTGTAAGGTACCCATAGGACGTAAAGGCGACTCGATATCCCCTACGGCTTTGGTTCTTAACTCGCTAGGATAAGCGGCATCAAAACTGTCAGCAACCGCATGTGGGTCTAGGCCCAAATACTTGGCATAATTGATAGCAAAACCACGGGCAAAGGTCACTTGTGGCAGCGCTTGAAAATTTTCTTGCTCCAAGGCCTGTAGGTGACGCTTTAAGATAAATAACTCAGCGGCGGCATCCTCAAGAGATAATTTTTTGGCTTCACGAGCTTGCAAAAGCATGGCACCAAATGAAGTTGCCGGCGTAGTTTGTGAATTTTTCGATTGAGCATTGGGGTTCGGGTTGGTTATTTCCATGATGCCTCTGGATTGTTCAGCCAAGTCTTAAGTTGTTTTGCTTCGTTACTAAGGGGATAGCTTGATAAAAGTTGTTGAGCTAGGGCTTGTCTGTTATTAATATTGCCATGCGCGGCAGCCAATTTAATGCCTTGCAGCAATAAGCGCGGACTTTGCGGCTCATGACGTAACAGCTCTCCGGTCTCTTCATAGAGGCTCTGCGCTTGGGCAATACGGTTTTGCTCAAGCAGTAAATCTACTAATTCGATATGGGCAATGATACTGTTGCGATTGCCTTCAATAGCACGAATAAAGGCTTGGGTCGCCGCGGGCTTATTGCCCAAAACTAAATAAGTGCGTCCTAGGTTTTCTAGCGCACCAATACGACCTTCGTAGCCTAAGGCAGCACCCGCCACTTCAAA
>Ga0208015_1000945_pt1 | contig 11668 bp, 7 predicted proteins | sample 26BtaG_FD_184101 | JGI IMG/M metagenome (GOLD analysis project Ga0208015, IMG submission 184101) | Marine viral communities from Cariaco Basin, Caribbean Sea - 26B_WHOI_OMZ_CsCl (SPAdes) (version 2) | ecosystem: Environmental > Aquatic > Marine > Oceanic | place: Caribbean Sea: Cariaco Basin...
CTAGCCAAGATTTACGGAAAAACGCGGTAAAAAAGTTTCACTAATTAAGAGAGGTCGACCATACCAATCATAGCGGGTCTGCCGTTGAAAGCCTTGATCCGTCAAACTCACCCAGCGCTGATTGGGCAAAGTACGTCGGCGTTTAAATAAGACGTAGCCAATAGGCGTAACTTTTAATTGCTGTAGCCGGCGGGCCTCGCCCTGCAAACTGGGTAAGGGAAATAAGCTTTGCGCCGCTACCCACGGCTCCTCATCATCGCCAAACAGTAACACCTCGCGCACCCAAGCCTGAATCGGTCGATTGAGACTGGCGCTTTGATAGCCAAGTTGGCGTTTTTGCGCAAGGGTTAATGGCCGATAGCCTTCAAAGGTTCGCTGTACCCGTAATGGCTGCCCTGCCCTCGCCTCTAACAATGCCGTCAATGAGCCATCAGAATACAGCCAAGGCTGCAAACCTGTAGGAATCGTATCGCCACTTAAGCTAGCCGTGAGGGTCTGAGCTATGGTTGATTGGGTTAATAAAAGATTCTTAGGGCATTTCAGGGTCATGGTGCTGGCTGCGTCTTATGGTTTATCAGTTTTTATAAAGGAGGGTAGTATTTTCCTACCCCTTAAAAGCGGGCATATTATCCTCGTTAAAAGGCAACGCTGCGTGGGCCTGTTCACGGTACTGGCGCATATGCTCACGGTCTTGCTCGCAGAAATGACCAATGGCAGGCACAAACCGCGCATCATAAATACGATGTAGAGAATGCGTGGCGGTAGGCACAAAGCCCCGAATCAGCTTATGCTCACCTTGAGTACCGGGGTCAAAGTAGTCTAACCCTTGAGCGATCGCAAACTCAATCCCTTGGTAATAGCACAGCTCAAAATGTAGGCTATCATACTCGCCTAACGCACCCCAATAGCGGCCATATAAAGTAGAATTTTCGCTGCCTAACGTGTCGTATAAAAACAAACTGCTGGCGATAATCTCACCACGATTGTCCAACGCCTGCGCTAGCATCAAATGCTCGGGCAAGGTTGCGCCCAATTGAGTAAAAAAGTCTGCGGTTAAATAAGGGTGCTGACCACGAACAGCATAGGTCATCACGTAGCAATGATAAAACGCTGCCCAGTCTGCCTCGGTAATCTCATCGCCGGTCTTGAGACGACACTCCAGCCCCTGCTTAGCGACTTTTTTACGCTCACTGCGGATGGTCCGGCGTTTTTTCGCCGTCAAAGTTTGCAAAAACTCATCAAAACTTGCAAACGGTTTACCCTCGTTCATTAAGTTTTGATTTTGCCAGAGGAACTGACAGCCTTGCCGTTCAAACAGTTGCTGCTCAATGATGGACTCATTCATATCCGTAGCGGCAGCCAGTAATACGGGTTCTATATCACGCATCATAGCAGGACTAGTGGCTATTTCTGCCATCTCTTCAGTCACAAATAAGCCATGCCAGCTCGAGGCTTTGACCTGAGCAGCGATATCATCCACGCTCGCTAGCGCCGCAATAAAAATGTCAGCACTGAGCTCAATACCCTCGGCTAACCATAAGCGCTGGCCGGTAATCGGCGTATAAGGAATACTGGTCACCAGTCGCGGATAATAGTCTACGCCGTACCTAGCAAAGGCCTCTGCCCATGCATGGTCAAAGACAAACTCACCGCGGTGATGGCCTTTAACAAATAAAGGCATTACAGCGACCAAGCTAGTCTCGTCAGCACTGCTATTATTCTGATAAACCGTAATAAAAATAGGCAGCCAGCCGGAGTCACCGCCAATAGCTTCGGTGTCGCTCAGCGCCTGCCAAAAGGCAAAAGACATAAAGGGTGTATCGGGGACTTGCCAAGCCGTTTGGCTCTGCCAGTCCGTATCTTGCGTCAAAGCGTACGAGTAAGTCATAAGCACAGCATAAAATATTTTTAATTAGAATACGTTTAGCCTACCAAACCTTACATATTTTGCTGTCACAATTTGCAAATATAACTAGCATAATTCTAGCGCTAGCCGGTCAGCGTATAATTCAGCTTTTACTGTGTAAGGATACACGAATGACCCTAATCCATAACATGAGTTTAACGCCTAAAACAGCGCTATTACCGCTATTGTTATTGGTCAGTAGTTGCGCCTTATCGGGTTGTAATAATCCTCCGAGCGAGGCTGCAGATAGCGAGTCAGCCAGCCTATCTACGGATGTTGCTAATAATGTTACTAATGTTACCCCCGCAACCAACCCATCACCCTCTACCGCAGAAGACTCTCATCCCGACCCTTCATTCCCGTCATCTGACGCGATGCCCGCCCCTTATCCAGCCGATGTCGTTAGCCCGCAAGGTTATCAAGGGGTAAAGTTTGGTACTACCATAACGCCCGAATACCTAACTGAGCAGCAGCTACAGTCACCCGATTTAAAGCTTGAAAATGCCAGCTGCTATTTCACCAGACCAATCGACGTCCCCAATACGCCACAAACGGACGATAAAATGCCGGAGGTGTTGTATCAGATTATCGATAATAAAATGGCGCTGATCCGTATCAATGGCGCGAAAGTTCCGTTTTATAACACTATTAAAGTGGGTGACCCTGCTGCTAAGGTTTGGGAAGCGCATAAGGCCACACTGACTTATGAGTTGGATAAATATGAGGCTACAGGCGACCATTACCAGCTCATCGCTACAGTCGGGCCGCAGTCAATAGAAACCGGACAGCTGCCGTTACAGATTAAATATAAGATGGCAGGTGGTCAGAAGTTAAGCCAGAATGAGGTGACGCCGCAAGCGTGGACGCCTGCATTGCAAGAGCAACTGCAAGGTCAAGTCGCTAGCATCGAGATTGGCGTGCCTGAAGCTATTTTATTGGTAGAAGGCTGCTCTTAACCTTGTATTAGGAAGATTATTTTTGAGGTCGCTAATTTAATTCATAGAAAGATGGCCGCCATAAACATTGCCCACATAAAAAAAGCCCTAATTATTCAATTAGAGCTTTGCTAGCTAGTCTTGCGTCGGTAGCTTTCTCGCAACATCAGACTATAAAATCACCTATAGCCAGAGAACAGGCGCAGTTTTATACTGATTTGGCCTGCTGATTCGAGTGCTTATATAAGCGAATGAAAACGCACTACTTGTCTGGAAAAGATGATATCAGCGCCAATGACTGGTAGAATAACGTTGTTACTAGCTTAATATAATTATGATACATACGATATGAGCGAAAACAGTACACTAAGTTCATTATCCGTGATTGACATCGTAGCGGAACTATAGTGGATTCACTATAATAGAGCATCAGGCAGGCGGGTTGTAGCAACGCCCTGTTTAGACAGCCGTTTTTATGTCATATCAATCAAAATTATCCAAAGTCATTCTAAGCTAGCCAAAGTAAAGTTTTAACCGGTCTCAAAATCTGTAAGAGACTATCTATGATGCACTTAAGCTAACCCTATAGTGCCCTGCTGCCTAGTATTTTTCACGTATAGCAGCAAGCACCTATGCCAAAAATTATATTCAAGTCTTTTTATTCACTCCAGCCTAAAGGAACTTATTACTATAATGTCAAAAATTATTTATACAAAAACCGATGAAGCGCCTGCGCTAGCCACCCTCTCCCTATTACCTATTGTTCAAGCCTTTACTAAGTCGGCTGGGGTTTCTGTTGAAACGACAGATATCTCAGTTGCTGCCCGTATCTTAGCTGAATTCCCAGATTACTTAACGGAAGAGCAGCGCGTACCGGACAACTTAGCTGAGCTGGGTAAACTGACGCAGGATCCTAACACCAACATCATCAAATTGCCGAATATCAGTGCTTCTGTACAGCAGTTAAAAGCGGCTATCAAAGAATTACAAGGCAAAGGCTTTGCTATTCCTAACTTCCCAGAAGACCCACAAACAGAAGAAGAAAAAGAAATTCGTAAGCGTTATGGCAAAAGCTTAGGCAGCTCAGTCAACCCAGTATTGCGTGAAGGTAACTCAGACCGCCGTGCGCCAAAAGCCGTAAAAAACTACGCCCGCAAACACCCGCATTCTATGGGTGAGTGGAAGCAGTGGTCGCAAACGCACGTCTCGCACATGCACAGCGGTGACTTCTACGATGGCGAGCAATCAATGACGCTAGATAAAGCCCGTACTGTGCGTATGGAGCTGTTATTAGATGACGGTACTATCAAAGTCTTAAAGCCAGAAATCGCTTTACTAGACAAAGAAGTCATCGATCTTATGTACATGAGAAAAAAATGCCTGCTTGAGTTCTATGAGCGTGAAATGGAAGATTGCCGCGAAGCCGGTATCCTATTCTCACTACACGTAAAAGCCACTATGATGAAGGTGTCTCACCCTATCGTCTTCGGTCATGCGGTCAGAATTTACTACAAAGACGCCTTTGAGAAACACGGTAAAACCTTTGAAGAACTAGGTATTAACGTGAATAATGGTATGGCTGATCTTTACGACAAAATCGCTACTTTACCAGCTTCACAGCGTGAAGAAATTGAGCAAGACTTGCATGCTTGCCAAGAGCATCGTCCACGTCTGGCGATGGTAGATTCTTCTAAAGGCATCACCAACTTCCATTCACCAAGCGACGTGATTGTTGATGCTTCTATGCCAGCTATGATTCGTAACGGCGGTAAAATGTGGGGCGCTGATGGTAAACTGTATGATTGTAAAGCAGTTATGCCTGAGTCTACCTTTGCGCGTATTTACCAAGAAATGATCAACTTCTGCAAATGGCATGGTAACTTTGATCCAACCACTATGGGTACCGTCCCTAACGTTGGCTTAATGGCGCAAAAAGCGGAAGAGTATGGCTCACACGATAAGACTTTTGAGTCTAGCGATACCGGTGTAGCCCGTATTGTTGATGTGGACAGCGGTGAAGTCCTGCTTGAGCAACGCGTTGAAAAAGGCGATATCTGGCGCATGTGTCAGGTTAAAGACGAGCCTATTCAAGACTGGGTTAAACTGGCTGTACGCCGTGCCCGTGAATCAGATACCCCTGTCATTTTCTGGTTAGACCCGTACCGTCCACATGAAAACGAACTGATCAAAAAGGTTAAAATGTACCTTAAAGATCATGACACAGATGGCTTGCACATCGAAATCATGTCTCAGGTACGTGCGATGCGCTATACCCTAGAGCGTGTGGCTCGTGGTCTAGATACTATCTCTGCTACCGGTAACATCCTACGTGACTACCTCACTGACTTGTTCCCAATTCTAGAGCTAGGTACTAGTGCGAAAATGCTGTCAGTCGTGCCATTAATGAAGGGCGGCGGTTTGTTTGAGACTGGTGCTGGTGGTTCTGCACCGAAGCACGTTGAGCAGCTGACTGAAGAAAACCACTTACGTTGGGACTCTTTAGGCGAGTTCTTAGCGCTAGCCGTATCGCTAGAGCATTTAGCTGAGAATGACAAAAATGCTAAAGCGAAAATCTTGGCGGATACGCTAGATACTGCTACTGAGAAGCTGTTGTTGAATGACAAATCACCATCACGTAAAACCGGTGAATTGGACAACCGTGGTAGCCATTTCTATCTGGCTATGTACTGGGCTCAAGAATTGGCGGCTCAAGATGAAGACGCAGAATTAAAAGCGAAATTTGCGCCACTAGCAGAGAAGCTAGCCAGCAATGAAGACGCTATTGTCAAAGAGCTGAACGAAGCTCAAGGCAAAGCGGTCGACATCAAAGGCTACTACTATGCGGACCAAGAGTTGGCCTCACAAGTTATGCGCCCAAGCAAACTGTTCAATGATGCTTTAGCTTCTTTATAATAGGCTTAGCTTGCTAATATTAAGGCGGTTTATATTAACCGGCACTTAACTGGCAGTAATAAAAACACCCCAAGGGTTTTAACCTTTGGGGTGTTTTTTTATGGATAATTATAAAAGGTAAAGTCCCCCTTTCGTAGATGGGGATTTAAAACTCTTCCTTTCATAAAGGTGAGAAGCACTGCTTCGCAAGAGCGGGATTTAAAAGTCCCCCTTTTACAAAGGGGGATTTAGGGGGATTTTCTTTAAAAACTATAAACCACCAACCTAAAAGAATAATCAATCCCCCATATGCTCAATAACCGCATCACCAAACTCTGAAGTACTCAACAATGTAGCATCCGCCATCAAACGCTCAAAATCATAAGTCACGGTTTTATTAGCAATAGCCCCTTGAATCCCTTTAATCACTAGGTCAGCCGCCGCCACCCAGCCCATATCGCGCAGCATCATTTCAGCCGATAAAATCAGCGAGCCTGGATTGACTTTATTTTGACCCGCATATTTGGGCGCCGTCCCATGAGTCGCTTCATATACTGCAATAGCATCCCCTTTATTCGCACCAGGTGCGATACCGATACCGCCCACCTGTGCCGCGAGCGCATCTGAAATATAGTCGCCATTGAGATTAAGAGTTGCTATCACCGAGTATTCAGAAGGACGCATTAAGATCTGCTGCAAAAAAGCATCAGCGATGACATCTTTGATGGCCAACTCATTACCCGTTTTAGGATTATTTATAGTCATCCAAGGGCCTCCATCGAGTAACTTAGCGCCAAAACTTTCTGCGGCTACCTCATAACCCCACTCTTTAAAGGCACCTTCGGTATACTTCATGATATTGCCTTTATGAACTAAGGTCACATTGGGCAAATCTTTATCGATGGCATATTGTATCGCTCTGCGTACTAACCGCTGTGTGCCTTCTTTAGAGATCGGTTTCACGCCAATACCGCAGTCATCGCTAAAGCGAATGTTGGTGACGCTCATTTCTTCGCGCAAAAATTTGATGACTTTGTTCGCCTCATCACTACCGGCTTGCCACTCAATACCAGCGTAAATATCTTCAGAGTTTTCGCGGAAAATCACCATATCGGTGAGCTCAGGATGCTGTACAGGACTGGGCACGCCTGCAAACCAACGCACCGGACGTTGACACACATACAAGTCCAGCTCTTGCCGCAACGCTACGTTTAGCGAACGCATACCTCCGCCTACGGGTGTGGTCAAAGGGCCTTTAATGCTGATGATATAGTCACGCAAAATCTCTAGCGTCTCTGTTGGCATATAAGCGCCGTCATAGATTTTCGCAGCCTTCTCCCCGCAATAAGTCTCCATCCAAACGATAGATTTTTTACCGTGATAAGCCTTTGCGATAGCGGCATCAACCACTTTTATCATCACTGGAGTGATATCTACGCCAATCCCATCGCCTTCGATAAAAGGAATAATCGGATGGTTGGGCACATTAAGCGATAGGTCAGCATTGACGGTTATTTTTTCGCCGTCCGTAGGGACTATGACTTGGTTATAGGACATAGGGGTGCACTCCTTAATGGCAGGTAGCTTTTTATTAGTAGGTAAATTTTTGCTAGCAGATGGCTTTTCAATAAAGGACCACCTATTAATGGAAAGTAGCTTCCCTCAGGTCTTAGGCGCTAGTATTCGTTAGCTACACTAGTCAATATAGTAGCACTATAATAAATAACCTTATTATTAGTAAGGTTATAGTTTCATTATTATAAGGCTGTTTGAATAAGGCTTGCTGACTATAGCTGAATGAGTGATCAAACTCACTCCTATAAAGATGTCCTATAGGAACAAACGGGGCTTTAGTATTAATATAAATCGCTTTTATAGCATGATAGACTACGCCGACAGCTAGGTAACTTGAGCTTAAAATCTCTGTTAATAATAGAGCTGTCCTATGTTAAGCCCTGCTAGCAGCCCTCATAGAATGCTACTTATCACCCGTCTTATACCCTCACTTTTCTCTATTTTGGAATACGCCCTCTATGCCTGATGTCATATTATTCAATAAGCCTTACGGCGTGCTGAGTCAATTTCGCAATGATGATAATAATGACTTTGGCACCTTAGCAGATTTTTTTACGGATAAGTCATTGCGGGTGGTCGGTAGACTCGATGCCACTTCTGAAGGATTACTGCTGCTCACCAGTGATGGTCGGGTCAATCGCGCCATTACGCAACCGCCTAAACACCTAAAGGATCGCAAACAAGGTAAAACCTACTTGGTGCAGGTTGAGGGCACCCCTACCCCTGAGCAATTGACGCAGCTGACCCAAGGGGTATTGTTGAAAGATGGCATGACCTTGCCGGCTTTGGTGCAGCACTTAGAAGTGAGCGAATTGCCCTTAGCTATCTGGCCACGCACCCCACCGATTCGGGAGCGTAAAAGTGTGCCGACCGCTTGGCTCATGCTCACTATATATGAGGGTAAAAACCGTCAAGTGCGACGTATGACGGCACATGTGGGCTTGCCGTGTTTGCGCCTGATTCGTTGGTCGGTCGCTAGTTTTGAATTGGGTAATATCGAGGTGGGTAAATTTGTCCGCGTCCATTTGAATAATGAGCGCTTGCAACAGCTCGGTATTCAATAACGGCTGTAAATCGTTCATTAGGAACTTTTAATTATTATTAGCTGCTATAAACATCTATCTAAATCTAGGTTAATTTAAAGTTTAAAATTCCTTAATAAATTCATATAAACAAAAATTCTGCATTTTTAACAAGCTAGCCACTGTCCTGTACTGGTTTATACAGGTGCTATCACGTATCATAAAGCGAACATCCCCTTAGTGATGCCTTTTTAGCACGTTTTGCTCGCTTTGTTCACGCTCTGTTGTAGGAATTATCATGCAGCCTTTTCGTTATTTGGTCCCTCTTTTTTGTGCCGGTGTTTGCCTCACCACGTTGACTGCTTGTCAGCCTAATGCTGAGCAGCAGCCGTCCACGACGACGACGGAACCGGCGCCGCCCCCGACGAGTGCAATAGATAATGAGCAACCAAACCCAGAGCAGACTGTAGCGCCCGGTACCACCATAGTAGACGCTGACACCCAAGTGTTGCTCGGGCTGCAAGCAGACTACGGCAAGGCTATGGAAAAGATGGACGATGAGATGCAGTTGATGCTCTCTATCAATAATGTCGATGTCGCCTTTGCGCGGGTCATGCTAGGCCATCATCGCGGCGCCGTAGATTTGACCCGACTGCAGCAACGTTATGGTAGTAATCCTAGTCTGCGCCAACTTGCTGATACCATTCTCAGTACCGAACAAGACGAAATCGATGCGCTGCGTAAATGGATGGCATCGCACCCTGACACGCGTAGCCCTGACCCCAGTACTATCCAGATTCGTGAGTCTTATCATTATGCTATTGCAGCCATGAATGAGCGAATACGGACCGCTATTGCCTCACCTACACCAGACTTAATCTTTGCCCAAACTATGCTCGCGCATCATCGCGGTGCCGAAGCCATTGCTAATATCCAGCTTAAGTATGGTAATGATGCGGAAATGCGGCAACTGGCGGCGCAGATTATCGAAGAGCAAGTTCCTGAAATTAAAGCGTTAGAAGCTTGGTTACTGACCCAAGGTATCGATGCGAAACCGCGCTTAGTGCCCTTAAAGGACGTTGCTGAGCCGGCAATAAATGACTTAGCAGAAGAGACGGCACCCGCTGAGAGTGGATTGGCTAAGAATCCTGATACAGCTACGCTAGAGGCAGAGCCAGTAGAGTAAGAAAACTCAGATTCAAACCTTTAGCCAGCATTAAACTCGGATTAAAACGAATAGCTATAGCCTGATAACTAAGGCAATAAGTGAGCTAAAAAAGCGCCGCTAAGACAATCTTAACGGCGCTTTTTTGTGACCAGTAAATAGGGGCAATAATAGGACTAAGAGTTACGCATAGGGAGCGTTTAACCAAGTCTCCCAACCCGATTCTTGCAGCGCCAATTGCACTTTATCCAAGCTAGGATTGGCGACACACTCTTGCGTTTGTCCCCACTCATTCTGGGCAGTCAATTTGCTAGGGACCTGCAGCGTGAGCAGCTCATCTCGGCGAAACGCATGACAGCTTACGCTCTCTGTAGCCGTCTCAGCGATATGTTTTAACTGCGCTTTATCGGCCTTAATGCCATCTATCGCCACAATAATATCCTTAGCAGAGAGGCCGGCACTAGCCGCTACGCTATCCCGCAGGACTTTGGTCACCTGCAAGCCCTCTGGGGTCTCTTCCACCCTTATACCCCATGGCAAGGTATTATTATGTTTTACCTCATTAACTTTAGTACCATTTGCTGCCAGCAACTCTACAAACGGCAACTCTTCTAGGCCATCGACATAACGCGCCTTAAAGTCTGTCCAAATCTCTGCATCGATAAAGCCGCTAATCACTTCACCTAAGTTTTGTGAAGTCATACCAATCCGGCGATTACCTTGCGCTTTCGCCTGCGCATAGAAGGCTTTTACGATATCGAATAACCGATATTTACCCTCGCTATGTTTTAGTAATAATAAGTCTAAACACAGTGCCACGAGCGCGCCTTTATTATAATAACTAATCCCAGCATTGCCCGTATTCTCATCAGCGCGGTACAGCTTAATCCAAGCATCAAAGCTCGACTCTGCTACGCTTTGCAAGTGACGACCATGGGTTTGCAAATAGCGGTTCACTTGTTCGGTTAATAAGACCAAATAACTTTTGGGGCTAATAATGCCGGATGCTTGCAGCATAAAATCATCGATATAAGAGGTAAAGCCCTCAAACACCCACAATAGCGGGGTATAAGCCTCTTGGCGTAGATCCACCTCCATCATGACATCGGGACGTACTGTTTTGACCCACCACGAATGGAAGTACTCATGGCTGCACAGGCCGAGATAGCGTTGATAGGCCGACATGGGCTCTTCCGGCTCATGGCTACTGGGTAAGTCACGCCGTGGGGCAATCAAACTGGTCGAGTTAATATGCTCGAGCCCGCCATAATCATTGCCGCTGGCATAGGTCATAAAGGTATAGTCGCTAAAGGGTGTATCGCCCAACCACGAGACATAGGTCTGACAGATAGATGCCAAGTCTTGCTGCAAGCGAGCGACATCGGTCTGGTGCTTGCCCGAGATAAATAAGCGATGGACTAAAGGCTCTTTTGCTTGATTGTAGACAATAAAGGCGCCCTCAACCTGCTCAGCCAGCTCAAAAGGATAATCAATAAGCGCCGCGTAGCTGTCAGTCTGTAACTGATAATAATGCGCCTCGTCGGTGTGCAAATGGGTCGCTTTTAGCCCGCAAGCCAGCTTCACTTGCTCTGTTTTATCTTGATAAAACGCCATAGGTACGCTTAAAGTCACCTCAATCGGCTGCTCACTTTGGCCTTCAATAGTTAAAGCTAGCGAGGTAAAGTTGCCGTAAATACGCTCCTGATCAATGTAAGCCGTACGTACCGATAAATCAAAACAATGAACCTCGTAGGTGACGTAGACCTCATCACCGGCGTTGACCTCGGTCAATTGCCATTCGCTTTTGCTAATCTTTTGTGCCCGGTGTAGCGCCAGTTCTTCCTCAAAATCAGCACCAACTAGCTGGTCGTCTGTCGTGGCTTCACTATCTAAATTGCTGTCTAAATCGTCATTTAATCCTGCATCGAGCCATGCCTCAGTATCTGCGTCATCATAGGCATCAGCAGCTGCGTCCGCTACGCTGTATTGCACCGCGGTAATATGACGGGCAAACTCGCGCATAAGATAACTGCCCGGAATCCACGAAGGTAGCCATAATATCGGCTGATCATCATTGGCGATAAAACTAAGCTGCACCGTCACCAGATGCTGCGCATAGCGCTCAAAGTCGAGATGATAGTGTACAGTTGCTAAAGGGTCGCTCAATACTTGG
>Ga0208015_1000947_pt1 | contig 11664 bp, 12 predicted proteins | sample 26BtaG_FD_184101 | JGI IMG/M metagenome (GOLD analysis project Ga0208015, IMG submission 184101) | Marine viral communities from Cariaco Basin, Caribbean Sea - 26B_WHOI_OMZ_CsCl (SPAdes) (version 2) | ecosystem: Environmental > Aquatic > Marine > Oceanic | place: Caribbean Sea: Cariaco Basin...
AGAAGCTTCACATCGGTCAGCTTCGTTCCAGGTGTTGCCGTGATGATGTTATCCACAAAGGCCTTCTGCTCGGTGTTGCCCAGCACCAGGTCGGCCACAAACGTACCTGACCAACTGGCTTGACCCGCAATAGCCTCGGTCCAATCCTGACCCGACCGGCTGGTATCACCCATCTCCAGAACTACGTCTAGGGTCCACCCTGATCCATAGTCCATTACCACGTTGTTTTTCTCCACCCGGCACGCCTTGCCATGAAATGGAACAGTGTTATAAGCCACGTCTTACCTCCTCAGTTTATGTTCTACTCTCCAAATGCCATATATTATACTCAGCAGCTATATGGTGCCGTTTCTGATCGGACTCATACAGATGCGTATCCCCCTGGTATAGTACCCCGATCACCGTTGTGCTCCCCCAGGTGCCCCGGCCGTCCTGCAGCAGTGTCCTCAATGCATCCCCGATGTTCTGTGCCGCTGGATATGCAGCCGCCCAGATGTCAAACTGTATCACCGGTTCTGCCACCCCCGGGTCCGTACCCTGGCCATGCTCCCTGGCACCTGTAACCCGCCAATAGCTAATGGCCGGCATAGCTGCATCCTGTGGGAGAAAGCCGGGGTATATGCGATAGTCCACCAGGGCTGTAATGGTTGCCGCGTTGGTCAGCTTGCTGTATATGCCGTCCTCAAGTGCCAAGCCCCGGTCCTCCCAGATCACAGCGGTACCGTGGTCGGTCCATACCACCCGGTCCAGTGCTTGGTCTGTCCATTCTATCCGGATCATGCGTGTCTACCAGTGCTCGTCTATGCCTTCAGCCATCTTGTCCAGCATCATTGATATGGCCGGTATCTCACTAAACCCAGCACCGCGCCTAAAAAAAGGATTGGGCGTCTGGCCCCGGCTTGTGCCATACTCAACCATGTGGGCATGTGGTGCTATGCTGTATTCTACACCTACCTCTGCAAACTTTCCACCGTCCCTCATCCTGGCATATATAGACCGCCTTAGATTGCCAGTAGGCCCCAGGGGTGCTTCCCGTTTGATCCGATCCCGTATGATGTCTGCAGCATCACCCACAACAGTGGTCACCAGCTTACCCCCGGGCTTTATGTCAGCCTTTATACCGTCTAGCGCCTTCAATACCGTGTCAGGGTCTTTGCCCTTACGCCATGGATTAAAAGGATCGCTCATGTCACCCGCTCGATGCACATGCAATCAACCTGCCTGTTGCGTTCATCCTTGTTGATCACCGTTTCAATCTCAAACGTCCGGTTGCCCTTCACAAACCGCCTGGTGGGTTTCACGTCCGATCGGTATCTGATCCGGATCCGGTGGGTAACCTCTGATTGCCTCTGGTCAGCGTCAAAGTATTCTTTGGCAGAGATAGGCCAAATACCCGCCCAGATGGTCGCCAGGTCTGTCCAGGTAACCGTTTCCTCTCCATAGCTACCCCTGGCAATGGATTGAAACTGTAGCGTTACACGGTGCCTCAGGTCGCCTGCCATCATAGTGTGAATATCCTATAGGGATACAATATGCGTTCAGCATTTCCAGTCTTGGTGAATATAGTACCAGCAATCCCACTCTCTCTAAACTCGTAATAGTCAGCTAGCAAGATCCTAATAGCCGCCCTGATGGGCTCGGGCACATTGGTTGCCGCTGCCCCATAGCCGCAGACCCACTTGACCTCGATGGGATTCATAGGCCTGGCCGTGAATGATGGGAAACTCTCACCGTAGCCCAGGACTATGCGGCCCAGAATACTGTCTGTGTCCACATCATACTCGCTGCTGCTCCAGGTGTTCTGGGTATCGTCACTCTCGGTATATTTCACGTGGGTCACGGTTGACACGTTCCCGAAGGGTAGAGTAATTGCATCCCCTGATGGCCACGCATCCAGGTACATTAGCCAAGTCTGGTTAATCAGGGCCCTTCTGGTGTAACTCTCCACCCATTCCCGGGCCATGGTGATCAGGTCCGTGATATACGTGTCCTCTGTGCTGGTGGCTGCCCCCTCTATTACCGATGCGGAGAAGTCACCAGCGTCATTGGCCACCACAGCCCGGACCCTGATGTACTGCTTGGTGCCCGTGTAAGCCTTCTCATACAGGGTGTTATCATTGGCAGTGGTCACCTGGGCAAATGCCGTGCCCCAGTCGGTATACGTGCTATCGTCATCGGACTCCTGGATCACCGCATCCACCGTGCAGGTGGCCGTCACCGTGCCCACGTCAAGGTTAACCAGCACATCGGACCCACTGACATCTATCCCGGTCCCGTCATGCGTACCAGCCGCCCATGCATCAGGCACCAGGGTCTGGCTGGTAGTGATATCCTCGGCAAAGGTGCCACCGTCCAGCCGTATGTGTTCCTTGGCTTCTGCCAGGCTGATGGGCTCAACCGCTGGCGCTGTGTCTAAGGTGACTATCATGGTCAATCACCGCCTAACGTATGAACAGATATATCGTACCAGCGCCACTGCTGGACCCCGCATTGGCCACCGCAAAAGCCAGGGTATCATTAGCCACTGCCCCCATCGATGCTGATAATACAGTCTCGGTAGATGCAGATGACCGGTTAGCACCAGCGCCTGCCAGAACGTCTACGCTGCTCTGGTCTTTCACCGTGATGTCATAGTTAGCTGCAGGGGCACTGGATCCGTCCGGCACCGTTACCAGCATCTGGACCTTGCCATTATACGCATTGGTAGTGGTGGCCGTGGCTACCGCAGACGCTTCCACCCAGGTGGCCTTGATTTTCTTGAATGACCCGTAAGTTTCCTCGACCAAGGTCATGGCCATAGCATCACCTCCTTAATTCCTTATCTGCACTATCTTGACATAATCGATGATGATGGATTCCTCGGCATTGCCGTCACTCTTGGCACCCACCGTAAATTCCATCTCGGCCAAACCTGCCAGGGTAATGTTCCTGGCTGTATAGGCTGTGCCGTCAACATACGGTGTTACCACAGCGACCGTATCGCTGGTGCTTTCTGTCCGGAACCAGATGCCATAGTTGGCCAGATTTGCTGTGGTATGACTACCGCATGTGGTGGCCGTCGATTGGGTGCCGGCGTTGCTGGTTTCAAAGTTCACCACCAGGCTATTTTCAAGCACCCAGAACACTGCGCCATCATAGCTGGCCGCCGGTCCTGCCCCATTATCCTGCAGCATATTGGCGCCGGCCGCATCGGTCATGCCCACGATAAAGTTGCCATCATTGGTGTTACCCTCGACAAACCGCACCCGGGCTTCCATCCACAGGGAATACCCCGCTGTGATTATCCACTGCTCATTGGTGGTAGACAGATAGCTTTCGTCATTATCATCGCCGTCGCAGAATTGCTGATACTGACCACCCCGGGCATCCAGCACACCATCCGTGCCGCCCGCACCATCATCCTCCACAATGGTCCAGACTCCGGACTGTGCCGCCTTGGTGCTGTCTTGTTCCCAGAAATCGTCATAGAATACACTGCCCACACTCGGATCAGTCATGGCCACCATTGGGCAGAATTGCCAGAAAGAACCCCCGGCAGTTGGCCCATGGGTCTCATCCCGAAATGTCATGTTATTACGTGTCCAATATGCTCTGGTCTGCATAGTGCAACCTCCTATGGTTACAATGGATCAGGTTAGTGCATCCAGCACGGCAGCCTTCAGGTCTTTCAGCGTCCTAGCTGAATCAATCCCCTTTATCTGCTCCGCTGTCAGCTTTGCTGGTTTCGATGCTTTGGCCACCGGTGCTGGTAGTTTCGCCAGGGCTGCTGCTATCATCTCCTGCACTGTCAACACGTCTTCTTGATACATGCTTTTGCTCCGCTAAGTGGTGATAGGTGACATAGGCGGGATATAGGGGCATACCGTCATTATACTCCAGGACTGTTTCATCCCCAATATCATACGCTCTATCAAGCCAGGTCATCCTGACATACTCTTTCGCATCGTCGGCTTGCTCAAGCACCGGCACATCAGCAAAGTGATACTGGATTTGCTGCTCAAACTCAATCTGGCCCGGCATGATCTGCCATTGATTGCTCGGTCCTATAGCATGTTCCATCTCGGTACAAGCACGCTTCAGGAACACCGGGATGTTCTTGCCCAGCTTGCGGTCCCTGGACACTGCCCGGCGAACCCTCTTGTAGCATTCCAGGCCTTCATCCAGGGACCGGTTATAGAAATAGCCACCATAGTTGCCAAACACCGCAGGCCGGATCTCAATGCCGCACTTGCTCGGATGGTCCAGCCGTATCTGTAGCTGTTCCAAGGCAAATAGTTGCTTGACTGTCTGGGGCCTGACCACCACTTTGAAGCACGCTTGACACCCGGCCGGCACAAATCGCCTGTCGGGTGGCAATTGCTTCTCCACAATTTCATGGAAAGTGATGTTTTTCCAAACATGGCAATTGACCAAAAACAGATGCTTAACATGCACCCATGGGGTGTTCCATGCTGCCTGATATTCAGCATAGAATTTCCCATCCGTAGTGCGCCTCTTGATCAGCCCTTTTTCCAGCATGGGCGATAATAGCTTTATCAGGCTTCGCCCCGCTATCTCACTATAGTATGACATACCACTTCTCCCGTTGCCCGGTGTTATGACCGGCAGTGGCCCGGGAGTGCCACGCTTCAGGCTGCAGCCCTAGCCGGCCATGGGGAAACTACAATGCCGTGGCGCTTTGGTCACTGGTATACCTCGGTGCCAGAATTGCCACCGCATGGCATATACCGCTCGATGCTGCATTGCTGATGTCCAGCGTTAGCCATTCCTCGGCATTGGCAACGTCCATCTCTGACGCATCAATTTGTAGGACCATCATGGCGCTGGTCACGCTGGCAGCTGTCATGGTGGCCCCTGATGCCGCGGTGGCCGTAGTGGTTGACCCCAGAACATCTGCACTCGATGACGCAATTGTGCCGCTGGAAAAGGCGTAATCGAATGCCATGGTGGATGTTTTGGCCGCCGCAGTTGCCCCGCTGTACACCTTCAGGACTGCGTTGCCAGTCACCGATCCAAACGTCATAATCACTGTCGCCCTGTGCATGTTCCTCATGTTGATTGAATCTAGTACCACGCCAGCGCCATAGTTGGCACTTGCCAGGATGGGTACAATCTTATTCTCTTGTGCTCCTCGGATTCCCGCCATTTGTTCTCACCTCCTAGGTTCTGGCATCCAGCTTGATGAAATGGGACTGGGTGTTGGTTCCATGTGCCGGCGTGATCGCAGAAGCTAGCACAGGTTGGCCATCTACTCTCACAACGAATCTGTAAACTGATTCGTCGTATATGAATCTCACGTGAATACTTACATCCGTGGAAACCCCGCCCTTCTCTGCTAGGATATACCCATTAGCAAAGTCGGCCAGGTAGATGTCACCCGTGGTTCCCAGGGTCTGACACTGCTCGATCGGTAGGACCGGCCGGCCATACAGGGTAGCATACGGGCTGGCCGATGCTCCACCCGCTGGCAGATACACCGGAACACCCCCTGTGCCCACGGCCAGACTCATGGTGTGCAGTTGCGGCTCACAATCCTGGTTGATCAGCCATACCGAAGTCGGCCGGCTTCTGGCCAGCAAGCGTGCCCACATATTGACGATGTTTTCATATACGAGTGTCGTCGCTGCCTGACCCGCTTCTGCACCTACAGACACTATACATCCGGCGTTCAGGATCCCCAGGGGTTGCCCGGCACCGCTGCCGTTTATCATGGCATCGTCCAGCATGAACCCGATCTCATTGGCGAAGCCTTGCCTGATGATGCTTTCCAGGGCACCGGCGTCTGCCAACACTTCATCGGTGGCATAGCACAGACAGATCAGCTTGTTTAGGTCTAGCTGGATCTGCCTGAATTTCGGCTTGCTGGCCGTCTTCTCTCCGGCTTCTGCAGTCCAGTAGGCCACAATACCACCCCACCTGGAACCAGCCGCCCTCGACGTTTCGTCAATCCCGTTGATCTTGATGGAATTGGAACCGCTTGACACCGTGATGCGCCGTGCCCTGCTTGATAGCAGGCCGGTGTCAAATGCATTGCTCAGCAGCTCCTGGCTCATGTCCGTACCTACCAGAAAGCCACCATCACTGGGCACACCTTCACCCAGACCCGTCACCGCTCGAGCTTCCACCAGGCGCCTGTCAACCATGGCCCCGGGCATCTCTGCCCTGGCAACCGCGATCAGCATCTCACCCAGGCTACCGAAACGATTATCCACCTCTCTGGCTTCGGCCCTTCTGGTTTCGGTTTCCTCTGTTGTCTCCTGGGTCACCGGTGCCTGAATCTCGGCCGTCCTGTCACTCAATGCCGCTGCCCGTTCCTCAGTCTTGATGATGTCTTCTATTTCCTCATAGCGATCAATCATCGTTCTGACCTCGGCACGTTCATCAGCTGACGGCTCGGTACCGGCTGCCAGGTGATTGGCCTTGCGCTGATCCATCTTTTTCAGGATCTCTTGCGCTTCGGCCCTTAGTTTCTCAAGGTCCATTTACTCATCCTCCTGTTTCCAGTAGTTCAACACGCTTTCGCTCTGGTTGCCTATTGCATCGGTCACGATGTCTAACACCTGCGTTGCGCCGGTCACGGCGTCTTTAGCTTGCTTCAGGCTTCTAACGGCCACAGTGGTGTCTGGGTATGCGGGGAACGTCACCGGAGATACATCATCGATAGCCAGAAACTCCGTGATAGTGCGTACTGGCATCTTGCTCCGTGGTTCCGTCCATTCATCCCCGCCCTCGGCCACTATGAACCGGAAAGACTGCTCTTGAATATCACCCCGTTCTATGGAAACCATCAGATCCCTGGCATAGCTGGTATCCGGTGGCTCGATCTCCATGAATACCCCGGTATCATCCTCTCGTAGCTTCAGGGTGCCTGCCGACTTCCTGCCCAGGATCAGGTTGTCATCATGGTTGATCAGTGCCCGGGTGTCCGACTTTCGCAGGGCTTTCTTAGCTGCCCCCTTGCGGATTCTCTCGACAAACATCCCGCCAATGGGCTCGGATTCTCGCTCATATACCAGGGCATAGCCGCTGATGATCGGTGGCTTACCAAACGCTTTGGTTACCCTTAGCTCGGTGGTCTTAAATCTGGTTTCCTGTTTCATGTTTCCCCGCTTACATTGCTAAGCTCGGCTGAAATGGCTTTGACAATACCGCATGTTTAGTCATGTTATCATGTGCCCATAATGGCTGCAGATTATCCAGCGCCCAACACCGCTGAAAATCCTGATGAGTTTCCTTGCTATAGTTGAATACCGATACTGGGATGATGTGATCGATATGCCACTCTCCATAGTTATCCCAGCTCATGCCCGGTTGAAACCTCTTTGCCAGATGCCTTTTCAGGTCTTCTCTCGTATATCCTACCAAGTGTTCCCATCGCGTTGGCTTTACCCGACCCCTCTGCTTCAAACTCTGCCTGATAGCCCTGGACATATTGCTTGCCATTCTGTATGTAGGATCTTCCCTCCGCTTTCTATCTAGGACTCTCGCACGCTCACGGTTACGCTTTCTATATTCTCGGTCCTTGGCTTTCAGGTGCTCTTTATGTTCCTGGTAGTATTTCTTCCACTTCGCGGCGTATAGCGATCGGTTCTGACTATAGTATAACCGGCTTGCTTCTCGTTGCTGCGCCCTGGATTTGGGTGTTGCCTTGTATACTTTTGATTGCTCATAAAAACATGCCTTGCACTTACTACGCAGGCCATACTTGCCCCGCTTTTCATAATAGAAATAATCAACGGTTGCCGGATACACCTGACAACATGTCGTGCATTTCTTAACCAGGACTAACATAACAGTCACATGCGGCGTGTAAGGGAGGATTATTCACCAGGGTCCGGATCTTCATGGGCACCTGGCCCTTCAGTATGATATTGCCAGGCTCCTGGAACGTGCCCCCAGATGATACCCGTTTCCCGTTCAGACTGGTGCAATACGGGCATGTAGAAGGCCCCCGGATGCGCCACACGGTCACGAAACCGGCACCCCAAAATACTGTGGCTGCCATGGCATTGGATAGCCGGACCCCCTCATTGGCTGCGATCTTCTCCGGTCGGGTCTGGTGCCATTCATCCACCCGGGTTTCCAGGTCTTCCAGTTCCCCGCCTTCTGCCTGGAGTAGCTTGGCTAGCTGTCCATGGCTGCTGGCAGAATGTCTCACTGCGTAGTCATCGATATAGCCCGCAATCCACTGTTCCAGCTTAGGCGTTAGGCCCACCTCTGCCCCTACTTCCAGAGCTGCCTGTGCCTGGATAGCCTCTGCAAAGGATCGGAATGCCGGCCCGATCGCAGTCTTAATCTCAGCCGGTTGAGCCTGATAGAAGGTGTCCAGCCAGGCTGCCATTTCCACGTTCTGGCGTTGCTTTAACAGTTTGTTCACCTGTCGCTTGACCTGGATAGTCTCTTTGCTCACTATCTGCCGTGCTGCCTGCAGGATCACCGGGGCAAACATGCGTTGTGTCCGGTCCCTGCCGGCCACGGTCCGTTCCTCAGACTCCAGAAAATACTGCTGGTGCTCTATCAAGCGTTGCCGGTCTTCGTCTTCCTCTGGTTCCTCATCCCCAGGCTGTAGCTGGACCGGGATGGGCTCGGGCGGTGCAACAGCCATTTCCACAGTCTGATAGTTCAGGGGCACGAAATACTGGTCACCACCATCATAGGGGTTTAGATCCTCCAGGGCCCGGATTTCATTGGGTGATATGGCACCGATGCCAAACAATTTCTGATAGAAGTCTGCCCGTGAAACACTGTCACCCCGTAGCAGACCCTCGACGCTGTGCTTGGTATAGAGCCCGGCCGCCCGGTCTGCCGGCGTCAGTAGCTGGTAATCATAATTCTGCTCGATACGTTCCAGCCACGGCCTGATACTGTCCACCACATGGTCAATGGCCGCGTGTTCGATGTTACTGAACGTGGCCCTGGATAGATCCTTGAGCTTGTATGGATTGAGATTGAACCACCGGGCTATTTCGACCACGTTAAACTCGCGGGTCTGCAGGAATTGGGCATCCTCGGGGGGTACGGTGATCGGCTTCATCACCATGCCTTCCTCAAGGATCAGCAACCGGTGTGATTTGCCCAGCCCACTATAGGCATTTGCCAGGCTGTCCTTTAGCCTATCATGCGTTTCCTGCCCCAGTGCCTGGGGGTGCTCGACCACCGCCGATGGGTGGGTGCCCTCTCCAAAGAACCGGGCCCCAAATTGCTCAGTTGCCAGACCCATGGCAATGGATTCCCTCGCCATCTTCAGCACGGAATACCCCATCAAACCGTCAAACCCCAGGCCAGGGATGTGTAACACCTGGTCCCTGGTCAGCCTGATTTCCTGGTTATTGATGGTGATCACATAGACCGGCTGCCCCGCCTGGACTTCGACCTTGACCCTGTTGGGTGTCATCGGCCACAGCTCCCGGATCCTGCCGGCACCGTCCCTGACCTTCTCCTGATAGCTATTGCCCCAGGACACCATGTGATTGCCGGCCGTTTCCCGTACTGCCATGGCCGACATAAACGGATTGGCCTGGCTGTGAAGCACATCATACAGCGGGTGATCGGTGGCCAGGGTGCCCTTGTTTTCACCGTTGCGCCTGAACAGATGCAAGGGCAGGCTGCCTATGGTCTGGGCAATAATCAATATCGCATTGAACACCGCCGATTGATTCAGGCTGTTGTATTCATTCACGTCCACCCCAGCCTGTGTGGGCTGTGCCGGCGTTCTATACCAGAAATCATCAGATGGGGGTGGGCTGGTTCTGGCCCTGGTTGCAAGGTGTTTCCCGAATATCACGGGGTGCAGTATGGCCAGACCAAGATCAGTTAGGTTCACAATGCAATAACCCCTCTGGTTTCATATACACTCTTGCGGTCCTGGTTGAGTACAGCCCTGCCCAGCGCCATGATAAGTGCCACCACACCGTCTATGCGTTCCCTGGCCTTGTCTTTCTCAGGCTTCACATTCTCGGCTGGATCGATCTTGACCACCAGGTTGTCAGCACACCACCGCAGGACCGGGTTGTCAGCGTGGGCTATCTCATGGCCCAGGATCATGGCCAGGAGCTGTTTCATAGGTGGGCTCATAGATTTCCACCCCTGCCGGTGCTCGATCATGGCTATTCCGTCTTCCTGGTCCAGCTCATTGGCCAGCTTCACCGCTCCCCACGGATCATAGGCCACTTCCCTCAGGTCATAAATGCTGGCCGCATTGACCACATCTCGACGGATGAAAGCATGATCTATCCGGTTGCCAGGGGTGGCTGTTATCAGTCCAGACCGGCGCCACAGATCATAGGGCACACGGTCTTTCCTGGCCCTCTCCATGATGTTTTCCTCGGGCACATAGAACCGGCAGACCACTTTCCAGCGTTCACCCTTGTCCTTGGGTGGGAACACCAGCAGGAATGCCGTGAGGTCCGTGGTGCTCGACAGGTCCAGGCCCCCATAGCATGGGCGCTTGATTAACTCATCCTGGTCAAACGTCATGCCGCAGGCATCCCAGTGGTCCATCGGCATCCACCGGGTGATCTGGTTGACCCATCTATTGAGCCTGAACCGCAAGAAATTGTTGATCATGGCCGGATTCTGCTTGGCTGCCCTATACGTTTTCCGGATGTAATCCAGATCGAAGATCACATCCAGACTGGGGTTCATGTCTTTCCATAGCTGCTCGGATTCCCAATCATCCTCAGGGCTGGCTGCATAGATCACCGGCAGATATTCCGGATCCTCGATGGTGCCTTCTTTCACCTGCCTGGCGTGTTCCCGGACTTCCCAGCAGATCTTGAGTAGATCATACACCCCTGCTGTAGTAGTCACAAACACCAGCTGCTGGCCCCTGGCTGCATCGGTGTCAGCCGTCATCACATCCCACAATTCCCTGGTGGGTTGTGCATGTAGCTCATCAAACAACACACAAGATGGACTGGTACCGTGCTTCGTAAATGCTTCGCTTGATATGGCCGCATAGAACGAATTGCGCTTGTGGTAGACGATCCTTTTCCTGCTGTCAATTACCTTCAGGCGGCTGGATAGCGTCTTATCCTGCTCAACCATGGTCTTGGCACAGTTGAACACAATGGATGCCTGCTCCCGGTCACCAGCACAACTATAAACCTCGGCACTGTTTTCATCATCCCCACACAGCATGTAGAGCCCCACAGCCGCGGATAGCTCTGTCTTGCCGTTCTTCTTGGGTATCTCCAGATATGCAAACCGGTATTGACGCAATCCATTGGGCTTGACTCGGCCAAACAACTCCCGGATTAGCTCCCGCTGCCAATCGATCAGCTGAAACCGCACACCTGCCCATCGACCCTTGGTGTGGGTGCAGTGGGTTTCAATGAATTTGATCACCCGATCTGCTTTGGCTTCGTCAAACGGCATTATCGCAGATAGTCCTCTCCATCCTCGGTGTCCGCGTTCACCGTCAGGCCCACCCGGCCCACCGGCGTCAGCCCAAACTGCTTGGCGTAGGTCAGGAACAGAGAATAATACGCCTTCTCCATGCTAACCAGCGTCCGGACCTCTCCATCCCCCACATAGGACTTCTTTTTCTTCATCTGCTCATGGACCTTAGCTATCCTGGACCGTACCTGTGCCAGCACCGCCAGGGCATCACCGTCACCAGCAGTGCCCAGGCCGGCCTTCTCCATCAGCTTGGCCAGGCGTTTG
>Ga0208015_1000950_pt1 | contig 11598 bp, 19 predicted proteins | sample 26BtaG_FD_184101 | JGI IMG/M metagenome (GOLD analysis project Ga0208015, IMG submission 184101) | Marine viral communities from Cariaco Basin, Caribbean Sea - 26B_WHOI_OMZ_CsCl (SPAdes) (version 2) | ecosystem: Environmental > Aquatic > Marine > Oceanic | place: Caribbean Sea: Cariaco Basin...
TTGTTGTTCCTATTCCTACATTACCACCACTCATTAATACACTATTAGCCCTTAATACTAGATCTCTTAAAGAGCTATCAGCATCATTAATTGATTGAATCATTATTCCATTAGCTCCTGATAAATCACTTCCTTGTCTAATTCTTAAATTCTCATCAGTTCCAGTTTTAACATGTAATTTGTTTGCTGGAGCATTTGTTCCAATCCCTACATTTTGATCACTTGCAATAGTCATTGCTCTATTCCCAGTCCTTGTTGTTGTATCTGAGAATGTATAAAAATCAATATTACTTGCAACATTGTGTGAAGAACTTCCACCTCCAATAAATAAATTATTATTAACAGCGTTGTTACTTACTCCTCCCATCATTAAAAATCCTTCAGGTTCTGAATCACTATCATATTGATTACTGACTATATAACTGTATTTTGTGATGTTTGGTTTTGGTAATCCTAAAAATAAAGGATTTGAAATATCAGTATAAATTGTTGCTCCAGGTCCTGCAATAAATCTTTCATGTTTTCCAGAATGATTTGGAAGAAATATTGGTTCTCCTCCTGAATCTTTTGTAATTGGAGATTGTCTTTGAACAGCATCTCTCATAAAAGCATCAGTTTTATTCAGTCTGCCTGATCCTTTTCCTCCCATCTTATTCAATTAAATCCATTTGTTTATTTGCCCTTAGAATTAAGCTTTCTCTTTCAGGAGCTAGTATTGGATTTCCAGTTTGTCTCGTAGTTCCTGCTGTTGTTCCTTCTTCAACAGGCCAGTTGCTCCTTATTCCTTTCTCTCCAATTTCTGCAGGGCCTTCTTGTATTGCCATAATTGATTAATAGAACTAGAGTTAATAAATTTTACGCTGCTGCTCTTTCTGCACTCATTACCAACGCACCATTTTTCCATGGGATTATTATAACTTGATCAGTTGTTGCTGCAAGATTCAAAGCATCTGCTGCAGTTTTAATTCCTGCTTCAGTATCAGCATATACTGGTGTGCTTAGTGTTATATCTCCTGCTGCCATTTTATGAAATATCTGCTGCAATTATTCCTTGCGCTTTTAATTCTTGAATCAGCGTCGCTAAAACATCATTTGTTACAGCCAATGAGGCAGTATTTGCATCAAATGTAAGATCTTCTGTAAAATTAGTTATTGTAAAATTCTGAGAAATAATGTCTCTATCACTTCTTGCCACTTTTTTTCACCTCTTTAGGCTTTTCTTGATTATCTAGGTGATCTCTATATTTTGGATGTTTTAATTTTCTCTCAATTCTTTTTCTCATTTCTTCAGCTCTAACTTTTGCATTTTTTTGCACATCTCCCCAATTAACATGACCTAATGGAGCTTCAGCTTCAATTAATTTTTCATAATGTTCAAGAAGTTTTTTACAAGTTTCTAGTGTCATGTTATACAACAGTGTCAGTAATTGCATGTACACTTTTTGGATCTGTTAATAGAGCTTCACCCTCTTCACTAACTCTTATTTTAGTTCCAATTAGTGGTTCAGTTATTGCAACAGCACTTAAAGGTTTAAATGATTTCCATGTTAAAGAAACATTAGGAATAAATTGATAAACACTATCAGTCGTTGCATTTTGAGAAACTACAATTCTATTTCCTACAACTCTTGTTAACATTCCATCAACTACTCTATCACTTGCGAAATCAGTAACACTTGATCCTTTCACTGTGATCAAATAATTTAATAGATTTTGTTCTTCAATTGGATTCATGTATGCAACTAAGTTATTTAGTTTATAACTTTGCGCTCTAATTTTTCTATTTCCAATTAATAGATCTTTAACAGGATTTCCAGTTACATCATCATCCCAACCATCAGCAATTGCAGCAGTTGTATTTACATTAGTTGGATTTGGAGTTGTTGGTGTTGCAGCAGCAGCTTCGATAAGAACTGAATAAATTCTTACATCAACTTGATTAGCAACAGCTCTTGTTAAATCTCTAATAGTTGTTCCTAAAATATTTACATCATTATCTTTAATATCTTCCTCAGCAATTAATTCTGATTCAACTTTAAAGTTTTTAACATAAGAAGTATTTCTTGTCCAACTTTGAGCAACTACTGTAGGTAATGATCCTGCACTTGTTGGGATTTGTGATAATGTAATTCCAGTTGTATCTGTTGAATCTAAGAAGCCTGCAGTCTTCTGAAACCACCTCATTTCCCTCGCTGTAGTAGTAGTTTGAAAACAAAAAGGTTTAAGAATTGAATCTTCATCAGCAAATCCTTTAGCAATTTTATCTACATCAATTCCATTCAAATCTTGTTCTCCAGGTATGTCTGCCATTTTATGCGTGTTCTATTGATATTGGATTTAAATAAAATTTGAATGTTTGTCTATCTGTTGCAGTTTCTAATGCAATTCCTACAATTCTTTCAGAATCATTATCAAGATCTACTAACTCATTAGCTGTTCCTGTTCCTGTATCAGTTTGTATTCCTTTTCCAACAGTTACTCCAGCAGCTCCAGCCACTCCTCTAAAAATTCCTCTTAAATAAACTGGGATTTTTGTTTGACCATCATCAGCAATTTTTTCTCTTTTTGCAATTCCAATTATTGGATCTCCATCTCCATTAGTTGTTGTAACAGTATCAGGATCAGAAATCTCTAAAATAGCACCTTTTGCAATTCCAGTTGCATCTGCACAAGTAAATGGTACAGCTGGTTCAAGTTCAGTAATCAATACAGTCTCATCTGCCATGCTTTCTATTTATGATTTAAACTATTTAAAGTTTTCTATTTATTGATTTCTTCATTGATCTTCTTAAATTTTGCTTTTTCTTCTTTTATTCTCTTTTCTGCAAGTCCAATTAATGCAAAATTGATCTCAACATCTCTTTTAGCGTTGGTGATTGCTCCTTCACACTTGTCTTTCACACTTTCCCAGAATACTTGATCAGGATTTCCAATCTCAATTCCTAGATCTTCAGGAATTTCTACATCTTCAAGTTTATCCTTTTCCATTCAATTCACCTCTCATGAATTTGTCTTTGTATTCTTTTGCTGTCTCTTCTTTTTTCATTGGTGCTGGTGATCCACCTGAGCTTCTTCCCATTAATTTCATCTCTGCAACAGCTTTTTCATTTCTTTTTACAATCGCTTCAAACTCTTCTTTTTCTCTTTTTATGCTTTCTAAGATCTGATTTGCATCATCTATAGGAGATGCCTCTGAGGTTTCACCCTCAGAAGTCTCTTCTACTTTTTCTTCTTCCACAGGCTTTTCTTCCTGCTCCTCTTCAGTTTTTTGTTCTTCTGACATTTTTATATCCTCCAATTTAATTTACTTGTGATAGCTGATAATTTGTGACTTAATAATATATTGAAAATCAATCAACTATTGATTTTCTTTCAACGTTTCATTTCCATTTAGGGATAGGTGTTATCCAGCCGGATAACCCTGCAATTAATGCAATGACCATAGTGAACATTGTCCCATTAATCCCTTTCATTAATGCGCAAATTTCTAAAACAGTTAAACAAATTATTGCGACTAATATTATTTTCTCAGTTATTTGTGATTTCATTTTGTATCAGTATTTGCATCCCCAACTTTAACTTTAGTTTGAAAACCTGCATCTTTTGCAGCATCATTTTGTAGATCAGGTTCTAGATCTGGAGGGCTTGGAAGTTTTAATTTAATTCCTAATTGAATTTCAATTTGTTCTTCATTGTATCCTTGATAATCTTTTATATCGACGACAAATGCTAAGAAGATAACTTTAGAACTTGCTTCAGTTGTTTCAGCTCCCCATCCCATAACAACTTCAGGAACTCCTGCTGCTGTTACAAATTGTCTGATAATATATTTCAACCAGTTAAGAGGATCTAAAGTTGCAAACTGAGGAATTGCAACTCTTGTTACATCATTAACAACATCTTCTGGGATTATTATGTTTTCAGTTTTCTTATAAGCATTATCAAAACTTGCTTGAACCCTATTTAGATCAGCATCATCATCTGACTTAACTTTTATTATTTGGATTGGTTTTACATATCTATGGAAAACAACTTTCTGATCTTCCATAGCTTCATTTCTCATTAGAATTAATTGTTCAAGTTTCTCTGCAAAAGGTTTTCCATGAATCTCATCTCCAATCCTTTCATATTGTAAGTGAAATATTTCATCAGGATTCCAAGTTTCTTTTCTTACCCTCTTTCCCCCATTAAACTCAAACTCTTCATACCTTATTATTATTCCAGCTTGATTATAAACTATTGCCATCTTTCCAGAATTTAGAGGTTTAACATTTGTAATTCTTCCTTGCTTGTCTTTAACTTCTTCTGCAAATCCATCTCCACAAATCATTGCAGATTTCCAAACATTTTTTAGAACTCCTCTTGGTGTATCTTTTCCATTGCCTTTAATTTGTTTAAATTTTTTTAGGCTTGATCCTGTAATAACTATTTCTCTTCCATAAACCCAAGTTCCTAGTTTATTAATTACTGCTGCAAATTCAGGAATGTTTTTGTAATAAGCATGCCATCTTGACCATTCAGGATTCCAAACAGTTTCACCTTCATGATCTTCTAATCCATCTGTATCTTCAGGAGTCACTGAATAAAAATCATTATAGGATTGTCCTCCTGCTGAAGAAGTTGTTGAATAACTTTGTCCACTCATATTAGTTTCTTGTGGATCTACTTGAAATTGTCCCATATTGTAATTTTAAGTAATTTCATGTATTTAAATGTTTTTATGCTGATTTCCTTACTCTAATCCAATCAATTTCTAAAGTTTGATTAACTCCAGGATTTGCTCTTGTTTGATTCCAGATCACAACATACATATCATCACTATCTGCAGCTGTTAAAGTATCAGTTGCTAAACTTGCTCCATCACTTTCTAAAGTTATTTTTCCACTTTCAAAAATTGTTAGTTTATAATTCTTCCAAGTGTTGTCTGTGTATCCTGCTCCACTTGTTCCTCCACCTTCCATATTCACCCAATATGTATTGCCACCTTCATCAACATTGTATCCTCCAACTCCAAAGTCTTCACCTCCAGGAGGATCAAGTCCTGAGTTTTTCCAGATTCCTACAAACCATTCTTGCTTAGATATTGCTGAATAATTTCCTCTAGCTCTAAATTCTACAATCATACTTCCATTATTTGCATGACCTTTAATATTTTTCTTATGAACTAATTTTGTGTATCCATCATCAGTAGTTCCAGAGTTTAATGTTACAACTCCACCACTCACAGTTGCTCCTGTCCCAGTTCCAGATGTTGTAACTTCCCAACTTTCAATATTATTAAATTCATCTTCCATCAAATAACTTGTTTCAGATCTTTCAGGATCTCTTGGTCTTTTCCTTCCTTTGAAAACACTAGCATCATCATCTTCAAAAGAAGTTTTAAATAGAGAATCAACAGCTTCAACACCATCGACATTTTTGATAACCATCATGCCCCCTTGATGTAAGTCACATTATCTTGTTCTTTTAGAATTTTTTCAATTGCTCTCATTCTGAAAACATGAACATCAATCATATCTTCACCTTCTTGTCTTGTTGTGTATCCTGCCATGTTATAAGTTATTAATCCAATAGCTGCAAATCTTGCTGCCCATTCAGATAACATTCTCTTTACATCTTCATTTAATGCTGCATAATTATCAACAACATTGTATCTCATTAGATTAGAAAGATAAGATTCAGCTTGTGCTGCTAAGATATTGTGGTTAGCTTCTGTATCTCCAGTTGCATCAACATTTTCTCCTGCATAAAATTGCATCTCTGCTTCTGTTACAATTGTTCCTGAATAAACCATGTTAAAATGAACGCACGAATACTTTTAAACTTTTGTCTTTTATGCACCAAGCTGCTCTAATCAGTGCTTCTACAATATGAGTGTAATTTCCATAAATTCTTAGTTTCCCCTCGCTGATTTCATATTGAATAGATCTTAATGATTGTTTGATTCTTGGATCATCCCATAATTTTATTTTTCTATTTTCCATCAAACTTAAAAGATTGTTGTACAAATCTTCTTTTAATAATCTTTTAGTTCCTTCTTCATGATCAATGGACCTTGATCTATTATTGATTGAAACAACTTTTCTTCTTGTTTGTCTGTCCTCTAGGAGATAATCAAAAACTCCAACACCTAATCCTCCATCATCAATATATATCTTTTTGTGTTTGATCAATTTATCTTTATGTATTATTAATCTCGCTGTATCAGTTAATTTCTGACCTTCAGGAATTTCCATATCAAACATTTGAAGAAACTCTTTATTTATTCGGTTCAACGAAATTAAAACAGTTTCATCTCCCCCCATCCTCGCAATATCAGCTCCCATGAACATCTCTCCCCTGAGTCCAAAATGGGCATTATCAGAATTTTTAGGGGAGAGTGTACAAGTCTCACTTATCAATTCATCTGAAAACATTCTGTTAATAGCTCCAACAAAGAGACCTAGATATTCTTGTTGATATTGAAGTTTAGTCATCCTAGCTTTTTCATCTTTCAGAAATTCTAACATATTAGATCTCTGAGGTTCTTCTCTATCTTTTGCAACTTCTTCAGTATTTACATGAAAACTTGTGAATTTCTCATCATTAAAACATCTATAGAAATATCCAGTTGTTCCAAATGGAGTTGATAAGAGGTTGATATTTCCCCCTGTAGTTGCTAACATTGGTGTAACTGCTGCCCAGACCTCTTCTGGGATGAAATGAGCCTCATCAGCGTATAATTCATCTATTGTGAACCCTCTGATACCATAACCTGAATCTCCTGTTGGAAGACAGTGTATTATTGATCCATTCTTTAGTTTTAGTTCGTGTTTTGTTGGTCTCTCTTTTCCTGTTTTTATAGCTGACTTGTTTGTGATGTAGATATGTGAAAGGACCTTTTCGAATAGAAGAAGAGCTTGTCTCTCTGTAGATGCAATGATCATAATTGATTTCTTCTTTTCTAGTGCTGAGTTCCCTGCTTTCATAGCTATGACTGTGCTTTTCCCCACTTGTCTTCCTGAGCATAAGCACAAGTTTCCTTTTGTGTTGAGGACTTCTTTTTGCCATTTGTCAAGTTTTATTTTCATTTTTTAATATTTTATAACACTTTTTTGTGACAAAATCTTAATTTTTATCTTGTTGCATAGTGATACTTTTTTAAAAAATTTTTGGCTGGGTTTCTGAATACTATTATTAATAATACTCTCAAGTTCGCTATTGCTGATAACACTCCGCGCGAGAGGTCTCATTAGTGGTGAGTAGTCAAAAAATGATCACTACTCCAAAAACTATTGGTGAAATAGCGCGCGATATCAAAAATGTTCAACAACATTCCAAAAATATCAACAACTATTCATAAAACTTCACAACTATTCAAAATACTTTGTAAATATTTGCAAACTTCCGCGCCATGTTCAATTTTATTTGTATTATTTCAATAACTCCTCCAAATATTTTATATAACTTCAAATGTTATCTCAAACTTTCCAATTAGTTCAGGATGTTCTGCAATCAAGCGCGCCTTTGCCGCCTCACTCATTGAATCTGGTTTACATTGTATCAATCTTATTATCTTTCTTTCCTTATCTATGCTAACAACATCAATTGGTGAATGAGATCCCGCGCTACGGAAACTAATCCTGTTCTTCATCTTCTCTTGATTCACTATTTTGTTCTCCTTCAAATATCCTTTCCTGTAATTGCTGTTCATTTACAAACTCCTGCAAAGAATATCCATCCTTTGCTGAATCCCACTTTAATTTAAACTTCTCAAACAATAATTCATCCATCTCACCGCCGCCCGATAATAATTTATAATTTGTTATTACATTATTTTTAAACTCTTCAGAATGTTTCTTCTTCTTCTCCTCAATCTCCAGCTCAATCTCTCTTTCTGTTTTAGTAACAATAAGTTTTTCCTGGATCTTATCTTTCTCTCTTTCTATAATTTCAACTTGCATTTTCTTTTTCTCTTCTAATAACTCTAATCTATTATTTAAACCTTCCTCAGATTTATCTTCATAATAATCTCTTATTAATTCTGAAATTAATTTAGAATAATTATCCTCTAGTTTAATTCTATCTTTCAAATCATCTGGAATTGATATTGTTATATTTGATGTCATATTATTTCCGTAACATTTATAAACCTTAGCACTTCTCAACTACTACTACTACACTACTATAAATACTTATGTATTACTTACTTACTTATAGATGTTAACTTATTACTATTACAGAACTTACCTTTATAAATGTTTCGTTTTTCAGTTCACTACTTTATAGTTATTATAACTCTGGATATTATACTTGAAACATATCTAGAATCCGGGGGGGTGGCGGCGAAGGGGGTGGGGTGGTGGGGGCTGGGCCTCAGCCCAGCCCAAAGGCCTAAATAGTTTATAAGCCTACGCAAGGCTTATAAATATTTACGCCTTTGCGGGCCACTGGGGGCGGGGTGGGGGCTGAGCGTGAGCGAAGCCTAAAAGCCTAAATAGATCAAGGCAAAAGCCTTGAGATATTTACGCTTTTAGTGATAAGATAAGCCTTTAGGCACTACATTTGAAATGTTTGTAGTGCCTAAAGCTATCTCCCAAATATAAGTAGAGAGAGGCAAAGCCTCACTCTGCCAAATGTTAAGAAGCCTATGGCTTCTTAACGCAAGACAGATATAAAAGCTTTTGCTTTTATGCTGGCTTGTGCTTTGGGAGAAGGCGAACAAAAAAAAAGCAGGCTTAACTGTGAGCCTGTCTTAATTTCTCATGTTCATCAATCTCTTGCTTAGTCCAATTAAAGTCACTCTCATGATCAGCTCCACCTGTGATCCAATCTATAAAATCCAATATCATAAATAACATTGAATTCTTTGAGATGCTTTAATCCACTCCTTAAACAACTTCTTCTTTCTCTTTTTTCGATTGCACTTCAATCGATTATTTAAACTTCGCATTTTTTATTTCTTTGTTGCATATTGAACATTGTAATCCACTATCACAACTTGAAAAAAAGGCAGAACCTTTTTTGCATCCTGAACAAAACTCTTTGTTCTCTTCTATTTGTTCTCTCTCACAATCAGGACAACCACAGTATCCTCCTGTTCCTTCCATGATCTCTTTAACACATTCTATTACACATTCCATTTTCTCAAAACCTCCATTTTGATGGTGGGTATTAATTCACCTTGCTCTTTAGGTGAATTATTGGGCTGCTTATAGGGAGCGAACATGAAACAAAATATTTACGGGTTTCGGCTAGCCGTAAGCCGAAAGCCCTAAATAGATTTGTTTTATTGCTTCCCTAGCAGAGGGGAGGGAGGACAGGGACTAAAACTCATTCCTAGCTTGCTTCACTAAATCAATTGCCATATCCATTATCATCTTTAATCCTTCTTTTGAATCTTTCATGTTTTGATCTTCTCCATCTTTTAAAGTATTTCTCAATAACATCTCAAAAATATCTTTTGCATAACTTGTGTAAACAGATTGATTCTTATTTTCTCTTGATTCTAAGATCTTATCAGGCTTTCCAAATGATTCAGGTTTGATCTCTGGAAGATCTTGTTTCAATTCTCCAACTCTTTTGAACTCTCTGATGTTCTTAAAGTTTCCATTGTCTACAACATAAACAACAGCTGCTTGATCATTCTTCCAACATGATTTAAGTTTCTCAACAATCTCATCTTCAAACACATTCATCTTTCCAAACTGAGTTGAGACTGAATGATATTTTCTTCCAGACTTTCCAGTTCTTTCTTCAATTCCTTGAATCTCAATAATGGTTTCATTGTTTTCCATTTTAAATTACCTCCTTGTATTAATGATCATAAGGTGAGCAGGAAAGTGTGTGCCAAAAACCTGCTCACTCTCACCTTGTCTAAAGTGGGTTCAATCACTTTTGTTTAGATGATCATCTTGTATAATCTCTCTTCTTATATGTCTTTCCATAATTCCTTATCGCTTGTAACAAGAATTGTCTCCAGTTCATTCCTTGGTTAATCTTGATCTTAATTCTCTTGATCTCTTGATATTCTTTATCAGTAAATGTTTCATTTAATGTTTTCATAATAGTAAGTAAGTAAGTAACTATTTAAATGTTTCTATACCTGAAATATAAGGGGGACTCAGATCCCCCAAACAAGAGTTTTAAACCTCTCTAGCTAAGGGTGGTTTGAGCCTTCCAAAGCTATTTCAATGTAGCCTAAGAAATATATAAAGTTTATGGTGGTGGAGCATTTCCCCCAACTTGAACAAGACTTAAAGTAATATCACTAACAATAATATTTTGTGTGTTTGTATCATTTGTTACCCAAACCTCGACGGTGTCATTAGCGTCAAGAGGGATTAAACCAGATATACTTACACTTCCAATCTCTCCTCCTCCTCCTGCAAAACTTCTATGAGCATGGGCATTGTCAAATGCAGTTGCTCCATTATTTTTATAAACTTGAAAATCAAATTCTGCTCCTGCTCCTGAAACACTATCAGCAGTTAAAGATACTGTAACTAAATAGATCCCTGCTTTTGTTGTTGTAATATGATCTTGACTATGACTAGGTGATGTGTTACTTGCTTGACCATCAGTATCAAATATTGTTACTTGAACTTTAGTTCCTGCTGTTGTTATTGTCGTCTCTGTTGAATTGTCATGAGCATAGATCTCTCCAAAAACCATTCCTCCAGATCCAGTGTATAAACTTTTTCCTCCTGAACTCACATTAAAGTTATTACTTGCACTTCCAAAAGTTACATTTGTTGCTTCAAAACTTGCTTCAACTGTTGCTGCCCCTGTCCCTATTCTCAGCCTCGCTGTATCTGCACTTACTGCATTTTTAGTTTGCATAATAAATCCAGAATCACTTGCATCAGTTCTTTGACATGTGAAAAATAGTCTTGCATTACCATTAGCTGCTTCTTTACTTTTAAGTTTTGTTGATGCTTTATTAAAAATCCAATCTCCATCAGTATCAATATTAGTCACATTAATTCCATTTTGTAAGAATTGCACTTGTCTGTCATCAACAGATCCAATCCCAATTGCTCCTCCCCCAGCTTGGAATACTCCTTGTCCAACAGCTCCAGTTACTTTAATCTGTGCTGTTGCTGAAGAGTCAGCAACTTCTAATTCTGCACTAGGATTTGTTGTTCCTATACCTACGTCGCCAGTCGTTTCTTTAATAACCATGGCATTTGCTAAACTTCCTACAGTAAAAAGAATATCATCATAATTTGTGCTTCCGATAGTAACATCATCACCTCCTGTAACTCCAATTAAGTTTCTGTAAGAACCAGCTGCATCTCTTGATTGAAAGAAATTATTATTATCTACACGGACATCCGAAGCAACAAAACTTGCATTTCCAGCTAACATATTAAAAACAGTCGAAGGGTTATCTCCTTCAGCACCACTATTTAAACTTAAAGTAAGGAAACCTTTTTCATCATCTCCAGCACCAAAATGTTTAAATTGTAATATACCTAATGTGTGTTTTGTAGTATCAGCTTTCTCACCCTTGAATTTAAGGGTGCTCTTTCTTGCATTGTTAGCATTTGATTCAGTTGTATTATAAAAAGTCATTACAGGGTCGTCAGTTGAGGATATTTCTAAAAGAGTTTCTGG
>Ga0208015_1000952_pt1 | contig 11592 bp, 12 predicted proteins | sample 26BtaG_FD_184101 | JGI IMG/M metagenome (GOLD analysis project Ga0208015, IMG submission 184101) | Marine viral communities from Cariaco Basin, Caribbean Sea - 26B_WHOI_OMZ_CsCl (SPAdes) (version 2) | ecosystem: Environmental > Aquatic > Marine > Oceanic | place: Caribbean Sea: Cariaco Basin...
GTGTGCAAGACTGCCACCAATGTTGCCCATCGTCTTTAATTTTGCCGTCCTCAAAATTGCATAGTTCATCGCCATTTTTTTCCTATAATTGAGTGTTATTTTACTAAAGTGTACTTACTACACCATATATTCGCTTGTTAGGAAAGCGTGATTTTTGCAGCAAAAGGCGGTAAAAAAGGGCTATTTTTCACTGTTTTTCAACTTGGCTGTTTACAGATTGTAAACACCTTTTTCCTTTATAAATCAATAACTAAGAACGATTTTGTTTGCACTTTGCAAACACTTTAATTTCAATAAACCTAACAATATCAGCTATTTGGCAGTCCCTTTAGGGTGCGTAAGGTGTAGTCATCAAATTAGGTGGGAAATAACGGATTTTCTATCTGTCATAAAATCTGCTACAAAAAAGGGGTTATAAGAGCGTTACTTCTCGTTTTTCACTGGCATAATCTTAGGCTGGTATAAATAATTTATTCACCTAAAAAAATCATCTTTAGCTAAAGATGATTCTAGTAATGGAGTCATTTATGAGCATGATTGGTGTATCAGTAGCCAGTAATAAGAGCCTTCAACTTGAAGCTACCCAAGAAGCCTATGATAGAACTATCGTGAAGCTTAATTTGCTTTTGATGAAAGACAAAACCCATGAAGTAGCGGTTAGGACTAAGCTGTTTGAAGTTATGGAGGAGAGAAATGAGCTAGGGGATTACTCTTTTTCTGAGCTGTATGTCATGCAAAAAAGCATTGAAAACACGGTTGATACTTTTCTTAGTGCTTTAACAGTAGCGGTTTAAAAGACCATTAAAGGACATTTTCCTAGTCTAAAAGGAGTAATTATGAGTATGAGCGGTGTATCAATAACCAGTAGTAAAAGTCTTCAGTTTGAAAGCACTCTAGATGCGTATACCAGAGTGGTTGTACGACTTAATTTGCTTTTGATGAAAGACAAAACCCATGAAGTAGCGGTTAGGGAAAAGTTAATTGAAGTGATGAAAGAGAGGAACAAACTAGGTAAATATTCTGCTTCTGAGCTGTATGTCATGCAAAAAAGCATTGAAAAGAAGGTTGAGGACTTTCTTGCTGGATTGGATGAGAAGTACACCACTGCTTAGACACACAGAACGCTAAATCTATTGAGATTTAACCACCTATCGCTTATATTAGGGGTACAAATATAAGCGATAGGTGGTTACTATGAGTACAACTAATTATAATATACGTCTTGACCAGGATCTGAAGGATAGGTCTTTTTCTGTTCTTGAAAGCTATGGGTTAACGCCTTCACAAGCGATCAGACTGTTCTTGAACCAAGTCGCCGATACTAACGCTGTTCCCTTGTCTTTTGACTATCAGCCGAAGCTCAACGCACAAACTATCGCGGCCATTGCAGAGGTTACCAATGGTAGCGGAAGTAAGTACGACAGCTTTGGTGATTTGATGGATGAGCTAGAAGGCGAGGCTGATGAGATCCATTGAAGTATCAAGTCAGTTTAAGAGGGATGCCAAAAAGAATTATCTAAGCTTACTCACTCCTGCATGGGGCGAGGTGCTCAATTGTTTGACTAATGATGTACCGTTACCGGCTAAGTATAAAGATCATGCGTTGACCGGCAATCATAAGGGGTTTAGAGATTGCCACATCAAACCTGATTTGGTGCTTATCTACCGTGTTCAGAGCGATACGGTAGATTTTGTGAGGCTGGGTAGCCATTCAGAAGTGTTTGATTAGCCTGTTTTAAGTGGTTCCATAATAACAGTCTGTTTTGAGTAGTCTGTTAATAGGTTTTTGGAGCTTTTAAGGCGGTTCTTCTAAGGTATACCTATATAAAAAACCATCATCATAAATATTTTAGTATGATGATCAGCCAATGCTAACCATAAGGCTCTTTTATGTTCAAACTAATTCTCCTAAGCCTCTGCCTAGGTTTATCTAACCTTGCTTTCTCCAAGAGTTTGGCACTGAGTTTTGATGATGGGCTAGACCCTTCAACTAATCCACAAGCTCAGAAAATTAATAATGATCTATTAGATACTTTGAAAAAAAATAATATCCATGCCATCGTCTTTCCAAGTATAAGTAAAATTGGAGGAGCGGATGGTTTAGCGATAATCTCCAATTGGGGGAAACAAGGCCATCGTATTGGTAATCATGGAAATCTGCATCTAAATCTGGCGAAAGATTCTGTATCTCTACCAGATTATCTACAAGATGTGCAGGAAGGAGATAAAGCCTTCTCTTCTCTGCAAGGATTTGTACCCCGTTATCGTTTTCCGTATCTTAAAGAAGGGAATACGTTGGAAAAAAGAGACGGTGTTAGAAAATGGCTTCTAGCTAATAATTATCAATCTGGTGCTGTCAGCATTGATGCTAGTGATTGGTATTACAATCAACTATTTTTGGCATATCAGAAAGAAAACGATCAAGAAAGTTTGAATAAATTGAAACCAGCCTATATTTCTCATTTGCTAGACAGAGCTAGTTACTATGATGATTTAGCACTAAAGACATTGGGTCGCTCACCTAAACACGTACTCTTACTTCATGTTAGAGCGATTAATGCGGCTTGGCTAGACGATATAATATCTGCCTTTAATGAACAAGGCTGGAATTTCATTGATAGTGATAGCGCTTATCAGGATCCACTGTATAAACTTCAGACTGAAACATTACCTGCTGGTGAGAGTATCCTGTGGAATATTTCGAAAATATATGGTGTTGATGGACTACGTTATCCAGCAGAAGATGCACCCTATGAGTATGAAAATTTGAAAAAATTTGGCTTAAATGTTGCACCTTAAGATAATACTATTCAAAGTAGTAAGCTGTCTGATTAAGATATTTCATCTTAATCAGACAGCTTGACCATAATGACGAATGCAGTCGATTTTAAATAGTCGATCCAGTGCTACTGGGACAAATCTCGCGTCGCTTTTGTCAACAACGGCACAGCAAGCAAAATTTGCCCCTATTTTATTTAGGCCTTCTTATAAGTCATTAGTTTCATATTTATCACTAGCAGTTCGATTCCTGTATAGGAAACCGAACCAGTGAGGACACCTAACTAGTTATTTCGCGCTTTAAACCTATTAATAGACCACTTAAAATAGACTAATATAAGGGGACTATCTATAACAGACTATTCTAGGCGGTCAGTTTTTGTCGCTATCTTGAGAAATCGTATTCTTCTTCGTTCCCTTCTAAATACTCGCGTATAGGGCGCTTTTTGCTGAACCTAGAAGCGTCTTTCTTTATCTCATCTACTATAAAATCGCTGTATGCTGACCAGTTCTTACCAGCGTCGCCTTTAGCAAGGCCGCTATACGTACTTATAAACTCTTTATGCCGACTAATACGCCACAGCTGCTTATCGGATAATCCGTCTATCGTAAACATATCACCGTTATCAGCGTCACGCAGTTTAATTATTTTATCAGCTTTAGATTTAGACTTTTCATGCACAGTAAACGTAAAACCTATGATTTTGCGACCTTGTTTTACATTCTCATATTTAACTTTGATATTGGTCTTTTCATTAATCTCATTTACAGCCAAATCAAGAACACGTTTTTTGAAATCCGTCATTCTCTGATATTCATCAACACCAATTCCCAGCTGACCTCTCAATATTTCATAATCAAATACATCTGTCTGTCTAGCGCTTAACCATTTGACGATTAGTTCATACAAACGCACAGAGTAGATGCTATTGAGCGTTGCAATGAACTCTAGGTCATATTGTGTAAAGTGTGAACTTAAACGAGTAATTTCATTAACAACGGCAATAGTAAAAATAACTTCGATACGCCCCTCGCTTTTAACATATCTGACTTGCTGTACCCAGTTTGTCTCAATTTTGCTACCAGTATCATCCAAAAACGTAAAATAACGTGCCCTCAAGCCTTTCCCAGCTTGGGCTAGTATCTTGTAGGCAGTATCAATCTGTACATCAAAAGCTTCAGCGTATCGTTTTGCGCTTATAGACAGCGGCTTATTGATCTCTAACCCCTGTTCTGTCTCTCTTGCATCAACAATAGCTAGCTGTATCAGACACATCTCAGTTAAAGATAAACTTTGAAAGGCTGTGACAATTCGGTTTGATTTCACGACTAATTCTCGCGAGTTCTTTCCATCTTTGTGATCACTCATAATTAACTCATTTATGTGACTGTTTACCTACAATAGGCAATACTGTATCACAATAAGGAGACAGGTGCATAGATGTCGTCATTAACGGTATAAACGTCGCCTTATAACGGTATAAACGTCGCCTTATAACGGTATAAACGTCGCCTTATAACGGCATAAACGTCGCCTTATGAGGATTACAGCCCTTTGCTAGTAAGGGCTGTAACGAACTTAAAAGCATTTAAAAGCATTTAAAAGCATTAAAAGCCTTTTAGTTGTGGATAAGCTTAAAAAACAAAGGGCTATTTTTAGTGATTAATTTAGGAAGTAAATTATTTAAATTTGCATAACACGGATTTACTGTAGAAAGAACTTTTCTCATCTTCAATGCAGTCATTAGGATCAACTCTCGCATAATAACCATTAGGTTTTTCGATAACGTTATGTGCCACTCGAGCCTTAGCAAGAGAATCATAAGCATCCTTTCGCTGACTGATTTCAGCTTTGCTAGGTATAAATAACCACATTGCACCCAAGCTTAAAATAAAGACGACAACGACCAAGATTGAAAGCGTGATGATTAAGTGACGGCCAAACTCTCGCTTAACGTTATCTAGCATCTGTTTGGAAGCATCTATATTTAGCTTGGCTATCTTGCCTTTAGTATCGTCAAGGTTACTAGCAACACTGGTAACAGAGGTCTGTATCTTCACTAAGTCTTTATTAAGCTGCGTTGTTGTTCTTGAGAACTTATCACTAGCATCAGTGATGTGCTTAGTGAAGCCTTCATCAATACGCTTATGGTAGTTGTCTTCATTGGCTTCAAAGACTCTTTCTATCTCTTTATGAATAGCTGAAACAAAGTCTGATTGGAGTAAGACTTCTTTGTTTTGATACGTTTTTAGCAGTGAAGTCAGCTGTCTTGCCCAATCAGCGATATCCTGCGCTTGTTTAGAGTGCGCGTGGTTTAAGTTTGAGCTGTCAATCAGCTGCTTATCTATTTTTTTGGTATACGTTTGAAGCGTAATTAGTAGGTCTTCTAATGAAATAGAGAGGTCATTTTGTGGCATGGATCGTTCCTAGTCGCTGTTGATGATGCTATTTAGCCTCTGAGTGCTGCTGTAGGTGTTTTTAGGGTGGTTTATATGTTATTGCTACCCTAGCATCAAAAAGGCGCTGTGGGATGCCTGAGAAGCATCTGAGGTGATTCTACGCGACCGTGAGTGTCGTTTGGTGTTGCTTATAAGCGTTAAAGGCTAAGACTCATGCCCCGACTGCGGTTGATATCACGGCTATAACCGTTGATTTCAGCGGATACCGTTCGCATTTGGCCTTGCTGATCAGGGCTAAGGGCGCTTTGTTGTCGATCTTTGATGTCATCGAAGACGCGCTCTAAGGTTTTAGTGTGTGCTTGCCTAGTTGATAGGTCGCTTATGGACTTGATGTGCTCAAGCAGCTGCTTGCTTTGACTGGTGATGAGGCTTCCAATTTTATGCTGTTCACGGCCTGTAAGCTGCTTTTGGTGGTCAGTGGTACTCGGCTCACTGCGGTAGTGTTGCCATGCGCTCATTTGCTGATCAAGGTGCAGGAGGGTTTTAAGGCGTTGGCCAAAGCCGCTTTCTTGATCTATATTTTTTAGTAGTCGGTGCTGATTTGATAGCTCTTGATGCAAGATATGGTCGTGTTGCGCCTTAAAATCGGCCTCTTGCGCTGCTATTTGGACGCGATGCTGCTCAAGCTTCGCCTGACGCGCTTCTTCTTGCGCTAATAGGCGCTCACGCTCTTTTTTATCCGCCATATCGCGCTGCTGCTGAGCAATACGCTCTTTTTCAAGCGCCTCAGCCGCTTCCTTAGCAATCTGGCGCTGAATACGTGCCTGTTTTATTCGCTCAACCACTGATTCAGCCTGTTCTAGCTCGTCATTACTGTCTTTACTGGGTTTATACTTCGGTGTGGGAGCAGCTGGGACAATAAATAACTGACTTTCGCGCAGATCGGCAAGTTCGCGTGTCCGTACTAGACGATTGCGCTCAGTAATCATCAGGTTAATTTCACCTCTGATTGTGGCCGGTGTTTCGTCTATCTCGTAAACCTCACCTTTCTTGTTTGCTTGTTCTGCTTTTTCTCGCTCACGCTCGTATTTTTCACGCTCTAGCTTGGTCGCAACGCTCCCCATCTTAATTTGTGGCTCAATGTCTTTGCCTTGATCGCGATAGCTGCGTGAATCAATCAGCTCATGATTATGCTCGGCCAGTTTCTCATTAGCGATCTGTTCCCAAAGTTGGCGCACCTCTTTGATCTCATGGCTGACGCGCTCCATGCCAAGCTCACGGCGTTTCTTATCTGATAACTCGATGGTCGCCTTGTTGGTTAGTATGATCTTATTGTCATCATCAAGCGCTGCGGTGCGCGTGGTAAATAGGATATGAGCGTGAAAGTTACGCGGGTCTGCGCCCCGATCAATCTCTTTTTGTGTAGGTTGGTGAATGGCGCAATCGGCAATCGTACCGTAACGATCCGCTAAGGTTTGGGCGAACTGGTGCGCCAGCTCTTTTCGGTCTTCTGCGCTTAATTCATGCGGTAGATTAACCAGCCATTCGCGAGCCACACGCGCATCGACTCGCTTCTCGGCAGCCTCCGCTTTATTCCAAAGATCGCCCCGATCAACAGTAGCCTTAGCATCTGCCAATGCTGACGGTAAAATAATATCCGCACTCATCACGCCCTGCTTTTTTGAGTAGTCATGGGTCTTGCCATATCGCTTATCTTCAAGCTCAACACCTGCGCGATAGCTCGCACTGGCAACGGCACTTTGCCCACTGCTTCGTGATATTGATTTAGTCGATGCGATAAAAATAGCCATTTCTGAAAGCTCTATCTTTTGGTTTTTAGCACTACGTCTTTTCGTAGTGCTGGGGGTGTGGGGGCTTGCCCCTGCCGATGTTTTGACTTCATAAATGTATTGCCGTAGGTAATAAACATTTGTGAAGTCGAAAACTCGCACTTAGTCAGTGGGACTCAACCATCCGTTAAATAACTATATCATAAACTGTTGTTAGGTACTGGCGAAGTTGCTATAGTCGAGTAAATAGGTAATTTGATATTTTAGGAGGAAGATATGAGCTTACTTGGTAGTAATAATCTAAAAGAACAGCAGAAGATTAATGATCTTGAGCTTAAGATAAATAGGGAAAAGCAGAAGCTAGATAAGAAGCTGACACGGCAAAAAATATTACTAGGCGCGTTTCTTGTAGATGCTTTAGAGAATGATTCAGTAGATGGTCTAAGAAACTATACGGCTGACCATCTATTGAATTTTTTGACCAGACAGACGGATAAGGATTTAATGGCAGATTTGGTAAAGGGGCTTAAGGATAAGGTTGATATTTAAATAACTTCAAAAAATTAATAGTTTTAGCTAAGGAGTAAGTATTGAAAACTGATTTGATTAATAGAGAAGGTTTTTTACCAGACCAAGCTGTACTGTCACAATATAGAGTTGCCCTTTTACCATTAACGATACAGCATAAAGACGACTTAGCTAAGGCTTGTCAAGACGGGGCGGGAAAATAAGAATTACTGCATTGAATTTTCACAAGAATTTTAATACGTTTTGTATAACGTGTATTATGCCAATTTTAGAAAAAATTAATGACTTAGAGGCTCAAGGATATGAAGCATGTCTTTTAAAAAAAATACATTTGAACGTAACGACTTTATAGATATTTTACGCTTTATCTCAATTACATTAGTTTTATTACATCATTTCAATATTCCATACAAACTCTATGAAACATTCCTAACATTTGATTTTTTAAATGAAAGTTTTATAACAATGTTAGCAAGGAATGGAAACTATGGTGTGACCATGTTCTTTGTAATTTCAGGCTACCTTATTACATCTCATTCATTGAAAAGATGGAATGGTTTAAAAGATATAAATTATAAAAACTTTTATATTTCCAGATTCGCTCGAATTATACCCACACTAATATTATTAGTTCTTATTGTAAATGTACTAGGATTACTAGGTCTAAAACCCTTTATAACTCAAGCTCCCAATGGGATAGAAGTATCTCAAAATATTGTAAATATTGCTGCCTTAACTTTTTGGATGAATATACTAATTATCGATGCAGGATGGGTAAATTATGCATTAGGGGTGTTATGGTCTCTTTCTGTTGAAGAAGTTTTTTACTTGTTATTTCCACTTATAGGTATATTTCTTAAGAAAGAGAAATTCTTTATTATTTTATGTATTACCTTAATTTTATTCTGCCCATATTTTAGATACTTACACTATGGCAGTGAAAGTGGTGCGTATTTATATCATTACTTTTCTAGCTTTGATGGAATAGCTTTTGGCTGTATAACAGCAATTATTTCCGAACGTGTCAAAATTTCATTTTCTATAAGTAAGCTGCTGAAATTAATCATTATTCCTCTGATGATCTTTATTTATTTCTATGCCCCAATAAAAGAAACAAGTGTTTGGGGGATCTCAGCGTTTGCACTGTGTACCAGTATACTAATCATGACAAGTTTATCAGGTAAGAGCACATATGAAAAAAATAATTTTTTAAATTTTATCAAGGGAATAGGGAAGAATAGTTATGAAATTTACCTATTCCATTTAGTGGTATTGGGTTTAATAAAGGTTATATACATTCCGCAAACAACCAGTGGGAATATCAAAGTTCTATTACTAGTCATTTATATAATCCTTACACTTATTCTTGGTTCACTTATAGCAAAATATTTTTCTAATCCTATTAACTCTAAAATTAGACAGAAATGGATTAAAAAGTAAATAATTAATAACGTTCTCCAAAAAAATGTAACTGTACTTAGTTGCAATATGGTAGGGTTTAAGTATACCTATATAAAAAACCATCATCATAAATATTTTAGCATGATGATCAGCCAATTCTAACCATAAGGCTATTTTATGTTCAAACTAATTCTCCTAAGCCTCTGCCTAGGTTTATCTAACCTTGCTTTCTCCAAGAGTTTGGCACTAAGTTTTGATGATGGGCTAGACCCTTCAACTAATCCGCAAGCTCAGAAAATTAATAATGATCTATTAGATACTTTGAAGGAAAATAATATCCATACCATCGTCTTTCCAAGTATCAGTAAAATTGGAGGAGCGGATGGTTTAGCGATAATCTCCAATTGGGGGAAACAAGGCCATCGTATTGGTAATCATGGAAATCTGCATCTAAATCTGGCGAAAGATTCTGTATCTCTACCAGATTATCTACAAGATGTGCAGGAAGGAGATAAAGCCTTCTCTTCTCTGCAAGGATTTGTACCCCGTTATCGTTTTCCGTATCTTAAAGAAGGGAATACGTTGGAAAAAAGAGACGGTGTTAGAAAATGGCTTCTAGCTAATAATTATCAATCTGGTGCTGTCAGCATTGATGCTAGTGATTGGTATTACAATCAACTATTTTTGGCATATCAGAAAGAAAACGATCAAGAAAGTTTGAATAAATTGAAACCAGCCTATATTTCTCATTTGCTAGACAGAGCTAGTTACTATGATGATTTAGCACTAAAGACATTGGGTCGCTCACCTAAACACGTACTCTTACTTCATGTTAGAGCGATTAATGCGGCTTGGCTAGACGATATAATATCTGCCTTTAATGAACAAGGCTGGAATTTCATTGATAGTGATAGCGCTTATCAGGATCCACTGTATAAACTTCAGACTGAAACATTACCTGCTGGTGAGAGTATCCTGTGGAATATTTCGAAAATATATGGTGTTGATGGACTACGTTATCCAGCAGAAGATGCACCCTATGAATATGAAAATTTGAAAAAATTTGGCTTAAATGTTGTACCTTAAGATAATACTATTCAAAGTAATAAGCTTTAGAAATTAAAATGAAATATCTTAATCAGACAGCTTGACCATAATGACGCATGCAGTCGATTTTATATAATCGATCCAGTGCTACTGGGATAAATTTTGCGTTGCTTCTGTCAAAAACGGCACAGCAAGCAAAATTTGTCCCTCTTTTATTTGGGCCTTGCTATAAGTCATTAGTTTTACATTTACCACTAGCAGATCGATGCCTGTATAGCGCACCGATCCTGAATTAATATAAAATAATGCGACTTTTAGGAATGTTAGGAGTCATAAAGCTCAATTTCACTCGGTAATGTTTGTTCAAAAAAAATAACAACTAGATCAACTCCTTCTCCAGCTATATAAACCACAAAATCCCTATCTGGATATGTTTTTTGTAAGTGAAGCTCCCAGTTGTCCTTGATTAAATTGGCTAAGTTTTCTATGGTAGAGTCTGAAGTATTTTCAGAAGTATTCAAAAATATATCTGCAATACTACACATATTTATTTGTGCTTGAGCAATGTGTAAATCTTTGCCTTGTAATAGCCATGAATCAAAACGTTGACATATAGACTGTTTTTTATTTTCATTTTTACAACGTATTACACAGCCTTTATATATAATTGTTCTAGGTGCTAGTACTGTAATAAAGAGCTCTATATCTTCCGGATAGATCTCCCAGCTAATATAGTCGGAAATATCATCTTCTGAATATTTTTTATCATTGTTTTTCTCATTATTATCCCATTTTTCATACCGCCAGTTAATTATGCGATTCATAACCTTCTCCACTTAACTTTCTATCTTTTATCAAGATAAGATAAGCTCTATCCTGAAACCTCAAACGATATTGGAAATTGATTTATATTGCTTGTAACTGATATCAGGTAGTTAGAATGAGTACTCCATCGCTTAATCAGTACACTGTGAAGTACACTACAGTTATCACAACAACTCAAAACCGCGATATCATTAGCCTACAGCCATAGATTCAAGTCCTCACTAGGGAACCGAACCCATCTAACACATTCATAAGACCTAGTATTCAAGATATTCTTTGATAGGACGTTTATTAAACTGTGTAGGGTCTTTTTTAAGGCGGTTAATCATTTCAAACTCCCATCCTTGCTGTGACTGACCAGCTGGGCTAGTAGGGCTTACTAAATGATTGTATTCCGCCATAAAAGCAGGGTTGCGAGCAATACGCCCTAACTGCTTATCATTCAATCCATCGACCGTAAACATATCTCCTGTACTAACGTCGCGCTCCTTATTAACTACATCCGTCTTAGCTTTTGGCTTTTCATGAACAGTAAAACTAAATCCTGCAATTTTGCGACCTTTTTTCTTTTGAGTGTAACTAACATTGAGATCTGATTTTTCGTTTATCTCTTCAACAGCAAGGTTTAAGACCCTTTTTTTAAAGTTGCTCATAGTTTGATATTCATTAGACTCTAATCCTAACTGACCTCTAAACTTCTCCAATTCAAAAACAGGTGTTTTTTTGGCTTGCTTCCATTGAACCAGCAGCTCATAGAGCCTTACTGAATAATTACTATCCATTTCAGCTGTTTGTTCTAGTAAATATTTAGTAAAAAACTCTT
>Ga0208015_1000953_pt1 | contig 11583 bp, 9 predicted proteins | sample 26BtaG_FD_184101 | JGI IMG/M metagenome (GOLD analysis project Ga0208015, IMG submission 184101) | Marine viral communities from Cariaco Basin, Caribbean Sea - 26B_WHOI_OMZ_CsCl (SPAdes) (version 2) | ecosystem: Environmental > Aquatic > Marine > Oceanic | place: Caribbean Sea: Cariaco Basin...
AAAGCAGTCGAAGTTAGTTGTACTAGTCCCCATCGTCTAGAGGCCTAGGACACCGCCCTTTCACGGCGGTAACGGGGGTTCGAATCCCCCTGGGGACGCCACATACCTCGGGACGCAGTTATTGTTAGTAGTGACACTCGCTATTAAAATAACTGAGTAACATTAAAAAAGCCAAATTCTTTGAATTTGGCTTTTTTTTGTCTGTAAGTTTTGTCTAGTATTCAATTTCAGTTATAGCATCTATTGATTTATAGCATTACAGTTGTGGTTTATAGCGCATTGCCTAAAATAGTTATAACCGAACTGTTTATCCTAGTCCATAAAATAAGCTGCACCAAAGGAGCAGCTTATCGGTCTATCTATTGGCTTCATTAAATGGCTAATGACCCATTAAAAACTGCTCATCATCAAAGACACTACGGTGATAAGGACGAGCATGCCCAGTATGGCTTGTACGACAAAAAAAGCTTGGTGATCACTAAAAAGACGGGTCACAGTAAATCCTAAAGTATTATATTGAATAGGCTGGGTTTGCTCTAGCTCATGTTGGTCTAGATATTCTTTTAAGATATCTAAAAACATTTCCCAATCATTGCCTTGCCATCTGTCTGGACGAAAAGGCAGCAGTTTTTTCATCTTGGACTTATCTACTAGCCAATTTTCTAATACTAGCGACTGTAACGACCAACCTGTAAAAGCACGCTCTTCTAGGCGAGCAAATTGTAAAATCTGCATGTCTTTATGACGGTTGTCTAAGATGAGTTCGTTTTTGAGCTGGGTAAGGGCGTCTTCGCTGCCCTCTAAATATTGAAAAAAGTACCCATTGCCGTAGCAGAGCACACCCGTAATATTATTCTGTTGGTTATTGGCAATAGCAGTAGCAGCAATATCATTTAAAGTACCAGCAGCCATCATACCGGCAGAGGTAATCCGGCTAATGTATACCATACTATAAAGGTCTTGCGTCTCGGCTATAGCGGGCGCGGTGATCGATACCAATGTGTTTCTCCTAACGCAATATTTTGACAACATTGCAAAATTGGCTGTTGCTGTAGTTTCCTCGCTATAGCTTACTGATATTAATAAAACAGTAATGCTTAGGTATTTATTAAAGGAAGCGACTTATCAACCAAGTATTAACGCATACCGCACCAGGGCTAAGCCCTTTAAAAAGACAGTTCGAATTGGCGTAAAGTAACCTATCCACTAATTGTATGCTGACTCACATCACCATCCTGACTATAGTCATTCACTATAGATTGAGATAAGCGATTGGTAGTAGCTAACTTAAATCATGAGCGTAACGTTTAGGGTCTCTTTACTATCAAGCGCTAGCTTGATATTTAAACTTTTCTGTCGACATGGGCGGTAATGAAAGCATAGTAAAGTATAGAAAATTCTATGCTTGAAAAGGACTTACTGGAATAACTGAGAAATGGTAGTAGGAATATTATTGAATTATTCTTATTAGGCGCATTATGAGTAACGCTGCTGCCACAACAAGAGAGAGTATAAAGGTCTAATGTTAGTTTTATATGTGACTTGGTATAATTAATGTATCTAGAATACATTAGTTACCATAATAAGTAGTATTAGCAGGTAAAGCAAACATTTTTTTAATAATTTCTTAAAATTTACTTATTCTTTATTGGCCTATTTACTAGGGTTTACTTTATGACTAATTGTTTGATTGCCAGTTATTTAACTACTAGTTATTCGATTATAAATTCTTCGCTAGCCAGTCACTCCATAACTGGCTGCCCTCTAAATAGTCTATAGCGCTATAGAGCGGGTTAATTAAAAATTACTTATCTGCCCGCATAGCTAAGATTGCTGCTAGTAAATTATCGTCTTCCGGGTAAGTTAATTTTATATTTTCGCGGCTACCAGCAACCAGCTTGATCGGTAGAGACAGCGCCTCAAATGCACTGGCTTCATCAGTAATCGCCAAATCATGCGCTGCCACGTAAGCCAACACTTCCTGCAAAGCTGCTAAGCGAAATACTTGCGGGGTTTGGGCCTGCCATAACCCTGCACGGCTGACGGTATGAGAGATATAAGCCTCGCTATTTTCTCCCGTGGATGTTGTCTCCTCAGCTTTTAAAGTATCGGTTACCGGACTGGCTAAAATTGCCCCATAGGTCTCTTTACTGGCAGCAGCAATTACTGCAGCTATATCTTGAGTTGGTACCGCAGGACGAGCAGCATCGTGAATCATGACTAAGTCATCAGCCTGACCTCCTGCAGCAAGTAGCGCCTGTACCCCAGCCTGTACCGACTGCCAACGCTCAGCACCTCCTATAGCGAAGTGGACGGGCATGGCATAGTCTAATTGCTTTGCCAACTCATCATCCGCGGCAATCACTATTAAGCAGTCATTTATCTGTGGGCTACTTGCCAACCGTGCCACCGAATGCTGGAGCAAGGTACGTTGACCCAACTTGATATACTGTTTGGGCAGCTCTGAGCCAAAGCGACTGCCCTTGCCGGCGGCGACTATTAAGGCATGTATAGCAGGGGTTGAACCCTCTACAGTCCTAGCATCATCTTGAGGTGCAGAGGTCAAGATACAACCACTAGCTTGATCAGTTTTATTATTATTCATAAGCCCTATTCTTATTGCTCTTAATATTTCGTTTAAAAAAACGGCAGTCAGAATTTAATCCTAACTGCCGCTGATATCGACTTGCATTAACCGTTGAGTGAAGTTCTTTTAATTTGCCGTTGCTGCAGGCGCTGTTGACTTCGTGGTGGTCGGAGCGGTCGATAACTGCACAAAGGTCTCATCTGCTTTGATTAGGCCTAAATCCAACCGCGCATGTTCCTCAACCGCTTCTAATCCTGTCTTTAAATCTCGCACATCAGCGCGCAAGATATTATTTTCAGCAACTTGGTTGTCATTTAACTGCTGCTGCTCCGCAATCTCACTCAATAGCGCATCGTGCTGGGCATGCCCATTTTCCCCTAGCCAATACTGATACTGCAGCCCTAAAAATACGGCCACAGCGACAATCAATAACATAAACTGGCTAAAGTATTTCATGGTAATTACTCGCCACGTAGACCGATGAATTCTTGCGCACCGCGATAGCTGGCACGTACTTGCTGCTCAATACGTAGCAATTGGTTGTACTTCGCTACGCGGTCTGAACGGCATAGTGAGCCCGTTTTGATCTGACCCGCCGCAGTACCTACTGCTAAATCGGCAATCGTACTGTCTTCTGTCTCGCCTGAACGATGTGAGATGACCGTAGCATAGCCGTTTTTCTTAGCCATGTAGATAGCATCTAGGGTCTCAGAAAGCGTACCAATCTGGTTAAACTTAATCAAGATAGCATTAGCGATTTTCTTATCGATACCTTCTTGTAAGATCGCTGGGTTGGTTACGAATAAGTCATCACCGACCAGCTGCACTTTATCACCGATTTGCTGGGTCAAGTACGCCCAACCATCCCAATCTGACTCATCAAGACCATCTTCGATTGAGATAATAGGATATTGTCTTGCCAGACCCACTAGGTAGTCTGAAAATCCGTGGCTATCAAAGGCTTTATTGCCTTCGCCAGCTAGGATGTATTGACCATCTTTATAGAATTCACTGGCGGCACAATCTAGCGCCAAGTAAATGTCTTTACCTGGGGTATAGCCAACCTGCTCGATAGCAGACATGATGACCGTAATGGCTTCTTCGTTGCTGCGTAAGTTTGGCGCAAAACCACCCTCATCACCAACAGAAGTGCTTAAGCCTTGTGCTTTCAACACTGATTTTAGGCTATGGAAGATTTCTGTACCGGCACGTAGCGCGTCAGAAAAGCTGCTAAAGCCCACTGGCTCAATCATAAACTCTTGAATATCGACGGTGTTATCTGCGTGCTCACCGCCATTCAAGATATTCATCATCGGCACAGGCATAGTTAAGGATGTCTGACCGCGTAAGTTCGCTATATACTGATGTAAGGGCAGACCTTGCGATAAAGCCGCTGCTTTAGAGGCCGCTAACGACACCGCTAGCATAGCATTCGCGCCTAAGTTGCCTTTATTTTCAGTGCCATCTAACGCAATCATGATGTCATCAATATTTTGCTGCTCGGTCACGTCGGTATCGACTAGCGCAGCACGAATCTGGCTATTTACGTTCGCCACTGCTTTTTTAACGCCTTTGCCTAGGTAGCGTGACTGATCACCATCACGCAGCTCTAAAGCCTCACGTGAGCCGGTAGAGGCACCACTAGGGGCCGCTGCACGGCCTAGCGTACCATCCGCTAGAATAACATCAGCTTCAATCGTAGGATTACCGCGTGAGTCTAGAATTTCTCTAGCTAGAATATCTTTGATTTCACTGACGTTTTTAGAATCTTCAGCGTACATAATGTCTCCAAACAATTAGATAAAATACATATAGATGAAAGGCATGAAACTGCGATTAATTGGGGGATATAGAATACCGCTCATAATAGCATAACTTAGCCCTAATTTAGCAGCGTTAGCCGTACTAACCTAAAGAGCTGCATGAGTATTCGTAAATCATTGCCACATGAATTTTTTAAGCGGCTGTCCCCTTTATAGCAGTTATCCTTTTTAGCCAATAGCCTTCTTTAGCCAGTAACCTTCGTTTTAAACGGTAGTGCCCTTTTTAAACCATAGCGTTGGTTTTAGGCAATCGCATTCGTTTTAGACGATACCCTCCTTTTTAAACAGTAACATCATCAGTATCAGAGGGTTTGCTATAGTCGATAGGCGTTACGGTCACTTCTTGACTGCCTACGCTAGTGTGATAACGGGTGAGGCGCATGGCATTCATCAGCACTGAAATTGAGCTTAACGCCATCGCCGCAGCAGCAATCATTGGATTCAGAAAACCTAACGCAGCTAATGGGATACCAATACAGTTATAAATAAAGGCGAAGAAGAGGTTTTGCTTAATATTTTTCACCGTAGCCCGAGCAATCTTTTGAGCAGCATCAACGTGCATTAACGAGCTGCCCATCAATCTTGCTGAAGCACTGTGTTGCGCCACATCTGTGCCTTCAAACATGGCAAAACTGGCATTGGCAGTCGCCATAGCAGGCGCATCGTTGACCCCATCACCGACCATAGCGACTTTATGCCCCATCCCTTGCAATGAAGCTATCTTTTCCGCTTTATCACGCGGGCTCAGATGCGCATACGCCTCCTCAATACCCAACTCGCCAGCCACGTGGTTTACGACCGACATTTTATCGCCACTCATTAAAATGACGTTAATATTATCGGCACGTAAGGCCATCACGGTTTGCTTAGCCTCATCTTTTAAGTCATCGGCTAAGGCAAACGCACCTAATGGTGAATCGTTCACACTGACAGCAACGCTACTGGCAATTTGCCAAACTTTAGGCATGTGCTTAGGTAAGGTCAAAGACGCAAAATCAGGCGTGCCCACTTTGATAGTGCCTAAACCTTCAATCTGAGCAGAGATACCCTGCCCTTGCACGACATTAATATCACTGACTTCTAATAAGGCTATGCCTTGTGTGTGAGCAGCATTGACAAGCGCCGTCGCTAAAGGATGGCTGGCATGGGCTTCCACACTGGCTGCCAGTTGTAGCACATCATGAATATTAATAGAATTGTCCACGACGACTTGATCGGCTATCACTGGACGACCGACTGTTAGCGTGCCCGTCTTATCGACGACCACAGTGTCAATATTACCAGCAGCCTCTAAACTCTGGGCATCTTTAAACCAAACCCCATGGCGAGCAGCAACCCCCATACCGGCCATAATGGCGGCGGGCGTCGCTAACCCTAAGGCACAGGGACAAGCAATTACTAATACTGATACCGCATGCATAATCGCTGTTTCTATATTACCGGTCAGCCACCAGGTCAATCCTAGCGTCACTAAGGCAATAGCCACCACTACCGGTACGAATACCGCCGTAACTTTATCTGCAAGGCGCGCTAGATCAGCTTTTGAGCCTTGAGCATCGCTAAGGGCTTGGACCATATCGCCCAATTGTGTTTGAGCGCCTGTAGCGGTCACACGGTAGATTAAACTGCCATTATCCACCAGGGCGCCTGCGAGCACGCCATCCCCTTGTTGTTTTTTTAACGGTACTGACTCACCGGTTAAATGACTCTCGACACACCATCCTGAACCCTCCACTACAACCCCATCAGTGGCGATACGGCTGCCCTGCTTTGCCCGCAGCTGATCGCCGGCCACGACTTCTGACAAGGGAGCTGTGACAAAACTGCCATCAGCTTGTAGTTTGTCAACATCGCTAGGGGTTAAGGATAATAAAAGGTCAATACTGTTTAGGCTGTGCTTTTTGGTACGGGCTTCTAAATACTTACCCAAGCGCACAAAAGCAATGACCATGACTCCAGCTTCAAAGTAAATATGCGAGTCATGTGTCATTGGCATCGCCATGAGGGCAGCGCCAGTAGAGAGACTTTGCAACATCTCTAAACCGCCGCCTAACACCAACCAAGAATAGGTCGAATACGCCCAAATGGTCACTGTGCCTAAGACTACCAACACATCCATGTTGGCGACGCCGCCTTTGATAGACGCCCAAGCACTCTTATAGAATGGCCAAGCTAAACCAAACTGGACGATAGTAGCTAGGATAAATTGTAGCCAGACTGGGGGCATCCACGCCATGCCCTGCCCCACAATCATGCCTGCCATACCCACTAAAAATGGGATTAAACACACCCAAATGGCCAGTAAACGCCAAGGCATCTCAGTTGGTTCATCTGCTGCCGCACTCAGCGCCTGGCTTTCTTTTACATTAGCGGTAAAGCCCGTTTTAGCGACCCATGCCATCACTTCATCTGCACTGGCCTGCGTACTGTCATAATCTACATTCAAAGTCTCTGCAGCAAAGTTCACACTCGCTTCTGCAATCGCCGGCTTTTTATTTAAAACCTTTTCGATTCGGGTAGCACAAGCTTGGCAAGACATCCCCTCTACAGCTAACTGTAAATGGGTAAGTTCAGCAGGGGCTGCTGGCTCTGGATTGACTTCAGCAGGCGTGACAGGATTAGACAATGACATGATAACGCTCATTATTGGACAAGATGAAATAGATAAGAGGAAGGCTAGCTGCACGGAAAATATTTAAGATTCAGCTATTAAGCACTCAACCATAACGATAGACGCCTCTGAAGAAGCGCCTACTTAGGCTAATAAATAATCGGAATGGTCAACCTTAAGAATTGGCTACAGTAGCGTCAAAACCAGCATCTTCAATAGTTTCTGCGATTTGCTCAACACTCACTTGAGCGTCATCAAAAGTCACTGTCGCTAGCTTCTGTTCTAGATTCACCGAAAGGGTGTCTACACCGGGCAGCTGACTAACGACCGTATGGACGCTTTGCACACAGTTATTACAAGTCATACCATCCACATTAAGAAGGCGAGTTTGCATAGTCATGATAGTCTTCCTTATTTTATTTACTAAGTTTAATGAAGGGACTGATGATTAGCACAATAGCTATAAAAAGTGGCTATAAAAAGCAGCTACAAAAATAGCGTTAGCCGACTCCTACTAATCCCCAGCCTATTTAAGAATTATTATAATTTACCGATTATTATGAGGGTTTTGCGGCGCATCTACCGGAAAAGGTTGGGTGACATAATCTACGGTACTGATAGCAGCGGTCAAAGCATGAATGGAAGTATCCGTATCTTCGTAGCGTACAAAAGCCACATCGGTGTCAGGATGTAGGTCAATCCCAGTAACGCCATCGATATTTTTTAGCGCAACCATTACCTCTTCAAGACCTTCTTTATCATCTATATTTTTAATACTAACTTGTGCGATTTGGGTAGCCATTGTAAGGACTCCAATAGAGAATGAAAATAAAGAGTAGAGAGTAGAAGGGTCAAATAGATTAATGAGTATCTAAAGTCTCAAAGCCTTTGACCAAAGTATCTATCTGCTTCAACTGCTTGAGGAATGCCTCTAATTGGCTCAGTCTTAAAGCACAAGGACCATCACATTTAGCTTGTTCCGGCTCAGGGTGCGCTTCTAAAAACAGTCCGGCCAAACCGGTTGCCATCCCTGCGCGTGCTAGGGTAGTAATCTGCTCACGGCGGCCCCCTGCACTATCGCTACGGCCACCGGGCTGTTGCAAGCTATGAGTCACATCAAAGAATACAGGGACATCCATCTGCTTCATGGTGTCAAATCCTAGCATATCAACCACTAGGTTATTATAGCCAAACGCCGTACCACGCTCGCATAGGATAATCTTATCGTTACCCGCCTCTAAGCACTTATTCATAATATGGCGCATTTCATGGGGCGCTAAAAACTGGGCTTTTTTGATATTAATAATGGCATCTGTCTTTGCCATAGCTTGGACTAAATCGGTCTGGCGGCTTAAGAAAGCAGGTAATTGAATAATATCCGCTACTTCAGCGACAGGAGCGGCTTGATATGGCTCGTGCACATCGGTGATGATCGGTACATTATACTTTTCTTTAATGTCCGCTAGCCATTGAATGCCTTTTTCTAAACCGGGGCCACGAAACGAATGCAAGCTTGAGCGGTTCGCCTTATCAAAACTGGCTTTAAAAACATAACCGATATCCAAACGCTGACAAATATCAATATAGCTTTCGGCTATTTCAAACGCCATTTCTTGCGACTCTAAGACGTTCATCCCACCAAATAATACAAAAGGTTGATCATTGCCAATCCGGATATCACCTAGCTGTAGATGGGACTGGGCAGTGGTTAATTCGCTCATGGAGGTCCTTATTTTTTTATTGGATTAGTAATAGGTTATAGAGACTATCATACGCTGAATAACGGCCTCTATTGTAACGGAATATAAGGTCGCTGTTAAAAGACACGAATAAAAAAAGACCAATAAAAGTATTGGTCTTTTCTGTATTAAACTATTTGATATTTCTCTTTGCTATAAAAGCAGCTTAGCCGTCTTAATTTAGGCTAAGGTAACTCTACGCCTGTTTTTCTTGCTGAGTAATAGCCGCTTTAATAAAGCTAGCAAATAGCGGGTGACCACCACGTGGGGCACTGGTGAACTCCGGATGGAACTGGACAGCGACAAACCAAGGATGCCCTGGTATCTCAACCGACTCAACCAAATGCTGCTTAGCAGAGTAACCAGAGACTTTCATACCAGCAGACTCTAATGGCTCGATATAGCGGTTGTTCATCTCATAGCGGTGACGATGACGCTCAGTAATGGTGCTAGCGCCATAAATCTTACGCAATTTAGAATCTTCAACCAATTCAGCTTGTTGCGCACCTAAACGCATAGTGCCACCCAAGTCTGAATCATCGCTACGAATCTGTAGCTCACCTTTTTCGTCTAACCACTCAGTGATCAAACCAATGATAGGCTCAGCCGTCTTACGGTCAAACTCTGACGAGTTGGCTTCGAGCTGTAGGACATTACGGGCATATTCAATGACTGCCAGTTGCATGCCCAAGCAGATGCCTAGATAAGGGACTTGTTGTGTACGTGCATAGGTAATAGCTTTCATTTTACCCAAAGTACCGCGCTCACCAAAGCCACCAGGGACTAAGATCGCATCGACATGGCTTAAACGCTCAACCACCGCTTCATCGCTATAGTCACCTAGAGCTTCAGCATCAACATAATCGATATTTATATGTTTTCTATAGATAATGCCGGCATGCAATAAAGCTTCGTTGATAGACTTATAAGCGTCAGGCAGCTCGACATATTTACCTACGATAGCGACTGTGATTTCACCATCGGCATTGAGTAAAGCGTCAACAACATTGTCCCAATCTGATAAGTCTGCTTCCGGCACTTCTAAACCAAAGCGCTCACAGATAATATCATCTAAGTCTTGCTCATATAGCGTACGTGGAATCTGATAGATGCTTTGTGCATCTTGGCACATGACTACGGCGCGCTCTTCCACATTGGTAAACAAGGCGATTTTGCGGCGGTTGTCTTCAGAGATAGGATGTTCTGAGCGGCAGATCAGGATATCAGGCTGTAGACCAATTGAGCGCAGCTCTTTGACCGAATGCTGCGTAGGTTTGGTTTTAGTCTCACCAGCGCTAGAGATGTACGGTACTAAGGTCAAGTGCATTAGCATCGCATTACGATGGCCAAGCTCGACTTTCATCTGACGCACAGCTTCCATAAACGGTAGCGATTCGATATCGCCTACTGTGCCACCGATTTCTATAATGGCAATATCGTAGCCTTGGCCGCTGGCTCTGATGCGATGCTTGATCTCATCGGTGATATGCGGAATCACCTGCACTGTGCCACCTAAATAATCCCCACGGCGCTCTTTATTCAATACCGTCTGGTAGATACGGCCGCTAGTGAAGTTATTGGTCTTACTCATTTTAGAGTGGCGTAAGAAGCGCTCGTAATACCCTAAATCTAGGTCAGTCTCAGCGCCGTCTTCAGTGACGAATACTTCGCCATGTTGAAATGGGCTCATGGTCCCAGGATCAACGTTGATATACGGGTCCATCTTAGTCATAGTGACTTTTAGGCCACGAGCTTCTAAGATAGCGGCTAATGAGGCAGCGGTAATACCTTTGCCTAAAGAAGAAACCACACCACCTGTTACGAAGATAAACTTAGGGTTGGTCAGTGATTTGGTCGTTGGGTCGTTATTAATTATTTCGTTACTAGTCATCATGGCATCAAAACACGGTAGTGGTAAAAGGGGATTCTACTAAAAATCCCTTCAAATTAACAGAGCCTACGCACTATTAACCTAGGAAAAATAGTTATCATAAAAAAATCCACCCCGAAAGGTGGATTTTTTAATACTAGATTCTAATGGTTAGTTTAGAATTTGTATTCTAGACCAGTACCAACTACGAATACTTCAGCATCGCCGTTTGCAGTAGCGTAGATGTCTTTGTCTTTAAGATCTTTTACACCAGTATTATAGCGATAAGCAACATCGTCAGCTTTGTTCATACCAGCGTAGGCATGCATGATGATGTTGTCTTTAAACATGTACTTACCACCAACTACGATTTGGTTTGAATCAGCATCGCTATTACCGTTTAGGTTGGTAGTGTTGTTGTACTGAGCATAGACAGAAGCTGGACGAGCAAAGTTAGTTAAGCCCATTTCGCCACTGATGACTAGACCTTTCTCTTTTTCAGAACCAGCATAGTCATAATCAGCTACTTGGTATAGAGCGCCTAGCATTACAGGAGCTGCCATATATTTGCCTAGGTCTACAGTAGCTGTACCACGGATGATATCACCAGCGATGTTTTGATCTTTGTCATAAGCGATACCAGCTGTGAAGCCTGTACCTTGGTCAAACATTGCTGCTACACCAAAACCTGAGTTGTCATTGCCGTTAGCATCATCAGAGCTATACATTGCAGACAATTGTAATGGCATACCATTGTATTTAGGCGCAGTCCAGATGATTGAACTTGGGATACGGTTGCTGTCTGCCATGTTCAAAGCTTCAACAACTTCGTTTTCGTACTGAGTAGTACCTAAGTTATCCCAGTAACCTTGGTTAACAACAACGTTGTCAATTCTAGCTAGGCTTGATTGGTTTTTACCAACACGGAACTCACCGAATTGCTTGTTAACCAC
>Ga0208015_1000954_pt1 | contig 11578 bp, 16 predicted proteins | sample 26BtaG_FD_184101 | JGI IMG/M metagenome (GOLD analysis project Ga0208015, IMG submission 184101) | Marine viral communities from Cariaco Basin, Caribbean Sea - 26B_WHOI_OMZ_CsCl (SPAdes) (version 2) | ecosystem: Environmental > Aquatic > Marine > Oceanic | place: Caribbean Sea: Cariaco Basin...
ATAGTCCCAGCGGACATATCGAATGTCTGCGCCCAGCTTGCCGCCAACCTCGTCCTCGACATGGTCAGGAGGAATATGGCCCCTGATCTCTTCGCTTCCCTAATGGCGGGGGGTGATTCTAGCGGTGCGGGCCTTCGCACACTCTGGGCCACGCCCGCTATACTCACTCCACCATTGAAAGACATTCTCGACGAATACAGGATATTATGGGTGGATGTGGGATAGTTGCCTACTGACAGCATCGCCGACCAAGTCAAGGATATGCTGGAGAATAATTGGGCCCTCGCCAGCCCTATTGCTGCAGCGGACATCCATTGGGACGTCGGATGGTATGATGCCCACAAAGCGGAGTATCCCCAGATCACTGTCAGCCCGCTCGTCCCTTTGGGTGACATAGAATACTTCGGGGAAAGCCTCACCCACCAGCCTCTCCACTATATCGCCCGTGAGATCTATGTCATAAACATCTGGTATCGAGTCCCTGCAGGCATGGAAGGCGACATCGCAAGGGAAGAGCGCATAGAGGACATGAGGGAGGAAGTCGTCCGCATCCTCACCACGCAGTGGAGTAGCTTTGCAGCTCCCATCGGCGCAGTCCTCCCCCGGAATAGAGGCCGCAACCTCTCTCTCATAGAGAGGCAGGCCAGAATGCTCAGGATCGAGATAGAAGTTCAGGTCAATATCCGTGAATAGGGACAAAAGAATTAAACCCCCCACAGGCATAGGATAGTCAGGTGAAAAAGGGAAATGAGCACGCCAATGGAAGGTCTCTATTCTCGTCTCTACATCTCAACTGCTAACCCACCCGTAGCTGGCAGCGTCGTCGCTCTCCTGCAAGGCTTAGAGTTCTCTGGTCGTCAGACTAACCGAGGATGGTTCCCGATGGGCTCCCTGATACCAAGCGAGTATCTACGGGGCATCATCGAGTTCGATATCCGGTTCAGACGAGGCTACATAGATAATATGTTCCTCGGGACGTTCCAGATAGGAACCTACGTCTGGTATGGATCACTGACGCCCCGTGGGCCAACAACGCCTGCGATCCTCGGCTCAGTGGTATTCGAGGGAGTCGACTTCAGCAATATGGAGGCAGAGAATGAAGCCGCCGTCATGGACGAGTATAGCATCAAGATGTATCACTTGACCTTCGTGGACTAGAGCTCTTTCCAGTAGAGGGAAGTATAGAATGGAGAACTTCGAGTTTGGAAAGATAGAAGACACAATCGAGCTGATAACGACAGACGACTTGATGGTCGAGGTAAGCGGAGCCATAAACTACCGCATGCCCTTAGGCAGTCATCTCGCCCTCGTTGAATTTCTCGGCAGCCTCCTTGGAAGCAGGCTCATCTTCAAGACTTGCAGCGGCTCACCGCTATACGTCGTGAAGTGGCATGATCTCACGGAGAAGAAGAAAGCCAAGATCAAGGGGGTGATACGATGACAGAGCTGGAGCAGCCGCCCGGGAAGGCCAAGCTAGACGCCATGGCTGAAGCAGACCGCCTCAAGGGTCTGGCTGATCACGGTGAAGTCCTCAGCATCAAGGATAGGCTTCTAGCGAGAACCCGCAGAAAGGTCTACAGATTCCTCATCGTCGACAAAGAGGATGAGATCCCGATAGACACCCGGAGGATGGCATCCAGCGAACGTGAGCAGGCCATCATCCACTACAACAAAATCAAGAACCTCAAGAAAGACGAGGACGCCGATCTCACCGTCATAAATGAAGCCATCAAAGCTCTGCAGTTGATCCTGAACAGCATCTGCCTCAACAAGGAACTGGACTTCACATCGGGTGAAGAATGGATAACCGATGACCTAGTCGTCGGTCTGACAAATCTAGCCATCACGACGAGTTGGGAGGACTCAGGAGCAGAGATAAAATCCTTTCGCCCGGACGTCGACGGGTCAAATATTGCTTGAGATGTGTCTTGCCCTCGGAAAGACTCCAGAGGAGCTCGGGGAATACAGAGAACAGCATCCGCTGGGCTTTGAGTTCCTAGAGCAGGCCATGAGGTCAAGGATGCGAGTGAGGGGAAGAAATGTCAGTGCTACCATCCGGACGGGTTAGGACAGGGATCGTCTGGGAGAATATGGACGATCTCAACCGAGTGTTAGAGAAGACCATCCCTCGGGATATAAAAATGGTGCAGGACATCGCTGGCATAAAAACCATCGAGGACGCCAAAGAGAGAGCTAAGCAGAACTGCCCTGTCGACACAGGGGCCCTGAGGAAAAGCATTCGCTTTGAATACAAGGTCAGACGAGCTCGTGACGTAGACTTCGGTATAGCGGCAGGGGGCCACGTCCGTAATCCCAAGACGGGTCTGCTAGTCAATTATGCTGCCTATGTCGAGGAGATAGGCACAAGGTTCCAGAGACCCCAGCCATTCCTGAGACCTGCCTTGGAGTGGGCTGTCAGGAATAGGCTCAAGAAGAATGTATGGAGGGCAATGGCGAAGATTTCCGGGTGATTGAATGTCAAGTCCAAAGGTTGTAGTAGCAGGACGCCTCGTCATAGAGGATGATACGAAGAAGGGCATGGGCAGTGCAAAGAAGGGAATCACAGGAGCCTTCAAGGATATCGCAAAGTCCGCTGCAGGCTTCCTCGCTCGGGACGTCGTCAACTCCCTTGTCGGAGTTGGAAAGGAATCCATCAAGCTAGGGGCCAAGGCAGAGACCCTCAGGACCTCCTTCGAGAACATGCGGGATCCCGTCATGGATTGGGACCTGACTCTCGAGAACCTCCAAGAAGCCGTCCAAGGAACCGTCAGCGATGTTGATCTCCTGACGGCTGCTAACAACGCCATGGCACTAGGCCTACCGAGAAATGAGCTCGACGACATGTTCGCTGCAGCCCAGCGAGTGGGAGCAGCTATGGGCAGAACGACGCTCGAGGCTGTTCAAGACCTGACAACAGGTATGGGTAAGCAGAGCAAGATGGTTCTCGACAACCTCGGCATCCTCGTCGACACGAATGCGGCCTATGAAACCTTCGCAGCGACGCTGGGAAAGAGTGCCTCAGAGCTCACGGACGCTGAGAAGAAAACAGCCTTCATGAACGCAGCGATCGACGCCCTCAACGAGAAGGCAGCGGCCCTCGGAGACAACCTGTCGGAGACACAGATCGCACAGGAGAAATTCGCAGCCGCCATGACGAACATCAAGACCGTCATAGGGGAGGCCCTGATACCCATCATCGCAGACCTCATGGAGAACTTCTCCAATCTCCTGACGAACGTCCTCGACATAATCGAGATGCTGAAGGCGGGCGATTGGGATGGTGTTGTAACTGCCATCGGGGACGCCTTCAAGGGCGTTCAACAGATGGTTGGAAACATCATCGACAACGTCGACTGGAATCAGGTATTCGAGAGCCTCGGCAGATTCCTTGGGACGATCCCCTGGCTCATAGTGAGAGTGTTTCTCGAAGCCGTAGCTGCCGCAGGGAGGGCCCTAGTAACCACTGATTGGGGCGAGGTCTTCGAATCGATGATCATGGCCTTCGGTTCCTTCGTCAAGGGGATGTTCGAGGCGATATTCGACTTCCTGCCCAAGCCTCTCCGGGATTGGCTGACAGGAAAAAAGAGAGGAGGGAGAGATAGAGGCACCGTTCCTGATCTGCCTGATATGTCGGATGGCGATGAATGGGACTTCGGGGCGCAGGGAGGCTTCCATGGTGTTCTTCCTCGGGATACCACCATCAGGGCTCATAGAGGAGAACGGGTCGACATAGGGAAAGGGGGAGGCGCAGGAGGAATCAGCATCAGCATCCACGTGGGGAATTTCATCGGAGGCGACGAGGACGGGGCCCGGGAGCTGGCTGCAATGGTTAGCAGATTCCTGTCCACTGAAATGGAGAGAAGAGGAGTCCAGCTTTGAGCGTCAGCTTCCCCTATGAACTCGCACTGAATACGGTGGATAAAGAGTTTCAAGGAAAGATTAACCTCGATTGGGAGATAGACTCCATCGCCACCTGTTCAGCCACTCTAAAGGAAGCCGAAGAACTCGCAGCCTTCGTTGAGATCGACATCGAGAGGGACGACGTCATAGTCTTCAACGGTAGGATCGAGAAGCCTTCAATACACTTCAGCAGGAAGGGGAGGCCCATGCCAATCACGGGCTTCGACTGGACGGCGATCCTACGAGACTATCCCACGACGTCACAGAGCATCGTGGACAGCACAACGGCAGCCGCCTTGACTGCGATCCTGTCTGAGATCACGGACATCACCCTCACAGAAGTCACAGAGGGAACCTTCGAGTATATCACGGCCCTGCAGGATTGGGATACAAGCCACGAGTTCCTTCTAACCATCACTGACTATACTAACTGCTCGATTGAATATGCCTTCACTGCGATTGAGCTTCAAAATGAATTCGCAGATGCTAGGACGATAGCTGACTTCGGAAGAGGCTCTAATGGGACGAATAACTGCTTCTTCTATGATGGGGCAACAGAGAGATTCTACATCTTCACTCGGGAAGGCAACGACATCATCTATTATCACAGCATCAATGGGACGGCATGGACTCGAGTAGACACTGCTGTAAACTCCACCACACACTCTTGGAGCGTAGCATGGCATGACAGCAAGGTATATTTCTTCATCTGGGACGGAGCCGCCACAGACTTCTATAGAGGAACCATCGCTGACGCCACAGGAACCATCACCTTCGTTCTCATCAATAATAATGCCTTTGCAGAGGAGGTAAGATTCGGACCTGTCTGGGATGACTTGGGCAGGATGCACGTCGTCACCGACACGGCGACAGGGACAATAAGAGGATCAAATACGGACGGAGTCAACTTCACATTCTCAATAGTAGGAGCTGTAAACCACAATATCTGGGGCTTGCAAGCTATCGGAGGTTCAGGCGATCTCGCCACATTCGTCGTTGACATCCCCAATGATGACCTTGAGGAATGGGTCTGGGATCAAGGACTCAGCACTCATACTTACGTCGCCAAGATAGCGACAACAGCCAATGACATTGATGGCCTCGATGCCGCATCAAATGACAACTACGCAGTCTGGATCGTCTGGAATGATGGAAATAATCGTGATGTAGGCTATAGAGTAGCGAGTGGAAACTGGACAACAACAGGTATAGATGCGAGTGGTTCCCCGGGAGGTCTGACCATCGCCTGTGATGGAGGTCACTGCGCCTATATCTTCAATAATGCAATAAGTGGCTTTCACGCTTACAAATTCAGGGACGGCGTAGAGGAAGTAGACTTCACAGATGCCTCTGTTCCTTGGAACACATCAGGTCTCATGGTGGGAGGGACAAGATGCTGGGACCAAGACGGCAACATAGCGATATTCGGATGCGGGACAGATGGAGACGCTGACGGATGGTTCTACATATTCGATCCAACAGGCATCAGGCTAAACCGGGGTGACACCACAGGAAACTTCCTCACGGATGCTATCACAGCTTCAGGTGGAATGGTCTCTTGGGGCATCCTCACCGCAGAAGGAATAGGGATCAGCAATGGAGTCGACGTCCTCTGGGATATTGAAGACAACGCATCCGTCGTTCTCGCAGATGACCAGACGGCTCCTTTCGATCTAGACGTCGCTGGGGTTGACCCCTCTGAAACCACCATCAAGATTCACTGCTACCTCGACGATAATGGTCCCGATCCCTACGTCTATGAATTCGATATCACAGAGAAAACGGATGCCGTAAGCCTCGACACCGATTATGAGGATGCCTACACGGGCGTGAGGAAGCTCGCCGATCTCGCAGGCGCAGAGTTCTACGTCACAAAGGACAACGGCACCTATACTATCACCTTCACGACGAGGCGAGGCTCAGACAAGACGGCCTCCGTGATCCTGAAAGCCGCAACGACGAGTGATGAACCGGGAACCACGCCGAATATCAAGGTGCTCAACAAGACATTCGACTGGTCTGACTATGCGAACGTGGTCCAAGTCATAGGAGGCGAAGACGCTGATGGAAACCGTGTCTCAGGCGTCGTCCGAGATAACGAGGAGATCACAGCCAAGGGGAAGGAATACTGGTTCACCCTCCGGGATGCGGATATAGTCACTAATGGCATGGCCCGTCAGAGAGCATACGTCGAGCTCACCAAGAGGAACTCTGCGACCCTCAGGATCGGAGGTGAATTCCTAGACCACTACAACACGAGCCAGATCGAGATCGGGGACAGCGTCATACTCATCGCAGAGTGGGAGGACATGTCCCTCAAGATATCGGGATCCCACAGGATCGTGAAGTTGAATCGAGTGGGCGGAGTGGGTGGAGAGAAGGTCACAGCGGACTTCACCACGAAGCTGAAGCAGGCCCAATTCTGGAACTATCTCCGACTCACCGATGATCAATCGAGGTGGATAACAACATGATCTCCATTCGATATATCGGCAAGACTCCCTACACCATCACATACAAGGACGTGACCCACCATCTGACTCCGGGACAAGTCCTAACCATACCGAAGAAGGCTGCTCGGAAAATCAAGGGTTCTAAGTTCAGACGTCTCTTCGAACTGGTCAGGGTTGGCCCCACCCTCGAGGAGAGGGTTCGAGATCTCGAGGCGCAGCTTCTGCAGGCTAGAACGGTAATCATTAATCTGCGTAACCGTGTGATTGTATTGGAGGGATATCACCCATGACTGTGTTCGGAAGCCTCACGATTGACGTCCCCGTGGCCTACAGGCGCAGGGGCTATAATGTCACCATGCGAGGAAGTCAAGACGATTCAGGTGGCTTCAACCAGCTCAGGGAGATGTTCGCCAAGGCCGAGTATGGCACAGCCATCCACGACGTCCCCGGGGAGAGACCTTTCGGAGAGGACCTCACGAATGACCTCAGGCTCACGCAGTTCTGCGTCTTCACCCATGGCACATCGGGCAAGGTTCAGGACGGATATTATCTGCTGCGTCCGGGACACAGTTTCGTAGAGGACCACACCCCAGAAGGCCACCACTATGTCTGGGGCATAGTGCTATTCTTCCTCGGCACGCTCTCCTATTACACCCACGCTTACAGGGCCAAGGAGATAGACGAAGGAGACAACGATTGGGGGATATGAAATGGCGAACCTTCTCCATGACATGACCGTCGACGGCGACTTGGTGTTCTATGAACAGCAGGATCAGGACCCCACGGATGGCGGCCTCTGGCTTCTCCTCGCTTACACCACGGAAGCCTACTTCGTGAACGGAGTTCTAAGCCTCGGCACAGAGTCAGCCACCTTCTCATGGGTCAACCAGCTCATGGAGCTCTTCAAGATGATGAGAGATGAGGAGGAGAGGCTCGTCTACATGCAGCATGACACCTATGCCAATGCGTGGGTATATTTCGATCAGCCCTTCATAAAGAAGTTCACGGGCCAGAATGAGGCCCTGACAAGGGTGTATCTTTTAATCTTCGGGACGACCACTGACTATTCATGGGCGTTCCAGATTACGGACGTAGATGAAGTAGAGAACGATTGGGGGATATGAAAAATGATAGAGATAACCGGATTCGGGTTTCAGGGAGATAGCGTGGAAGCGACGATTGTGTTTGACCTTGGGGGCCAGACCTATACGAGACAAGTCTCAGCACAAATATCTCAGATATTGGGCATGACTGAGAATCAGATCAAGACTTGGGTGGTCAACTTCGTCGCCAATCAACGCAGAGCTCTGCAGGAGACGGGCGTCAACAATCTTCTGAACCCGCTAGTAGGCGTGGACTTGGAGCCCTAGCAATGCCAGCCTTTGAAGTTCCAGTTCCCGTCGGATCGACACTATTCACCATCGTAGACGATGACGATGAGGAATACAGCATAGTCATCGGGACAGATACCTTCACTCGGACAGGGAAGGATGGAGCAGAGATCATCTGCCCTATATTCCACGGTGATGAATTCGCAGGAGAAGTTCTTGAGGGCTTTTGGAAGAAGGCTTGGAATGTTAACATTGGAGCTCCCAATCAGCCCTTCACTGCAATCTTAGACGGTTCGGGAACACTTGAAATTATGGGAGAAGCCGCTGTCGCTGGGGTATTAGGATCAGCTTGGCTTAACGGTCATCTGCCCATTCCCTTGTTAGGTGATCTTGAAGTCGAAGTTTCAATGTCTGTTCCTGTGGATGACACAGGGGCCGTGGCAAATAGAGATATTAACTATGACTTCTATTTTCGAGGAGATAAAAAAGCAGTAGATGCTCCTTCTGGAGATGCTGATTTCATAAGAATGAGAATCACTGTCGATGAGGTAGGACTCATTCTTACATTATCAAAAGAAGTAGGCACTGCGAATACGCTTCTTGATTCCGGACATGATTACACGATGGATGGAACCACAGGCACAGGCGATCTTGAAGCTATTGTCTTAAGATTCGTGTTTCATAATGGAGTAGTTGGTGCGACAGCCCCTGAGAATGTCCGGCACATGCATGTCTATATGAAGCAGAGCGACACTATCGCCAATGCAGAGGCGGCCACAGAGAACCAGCTTGATGACAGCCCCTATGACATAGACGATCTCCTTTTCAACGTCGCCTATCCTGCGTTCATGATTTTCACTCAAAATGCAGTGATTTATGATACTGGCGACGAAGCCAAGGCAGGAAGAATAACAGTCGACTATCCTGACTTCAACGTGAAATACGACGTCCCAGACGCCAACATAGCCCTCGGAGAAGTAGAACTATATGACGGCGATCCAGATGGGACGGGCGTTAGGGTCTACGATGAGGACCACGTATTCGCAAATGATCCCTATCTTCAGAATGGTCTAATCCGGCTGCATCTTGAAGAGGGAGACGTTTACGGAATAGACATATACGGATACATCAGTGGTGCATGGAATATGCCACAGGACAGAACGAGCATACAATTATTGACTTCTGCCACACTCACGAGATACCCGTGGTTACTAAGCATAGTCTCTCTCTCCTCTGAAGAAGTCATACTCAGCGTGAGGCTTTTTAATAATGCAACACAAACGCCTGACTTCTATACAGATAACTTGATAACGCTGAGAAGAGGGTCATACTCTCTTGAGGTCAATCCGCAAGCCGCACATCCAGAACAGAACGTAAAGACAACTTGGACCGACGTCAGCGTCATGAGATTCGGATTCATCGGAGACTGCCTCGTAGGTGAAGCCGATCTTACCATCGATGCACGAAATACGACTATGACGGATAATTTTATGGTTGGATTCGACGATGACGGAGACCCACTTCTAATAGTATGGTCGACAAACCTCATCCCAGATATAGATTCTCAGTGGTTCAGAGCCGCAGACGGTGCAGGATTTTTGTTCACGGGATATAAAAATGCGGACATCGAGGCTTGGAAAATGTGGTATTCCATAGTGCCTTACGCCCTCGTAGCTAATCTGTTCGCTGAAGCAGAAGACGAGACTCTGGTCGGGGGATCCACCGTAGTAGCGGATGGCGGAGCCTCGGGCGGTCAATCCGTATTGATGAACGCCAATGCCGAGAGAGTAGACTTTGACATTATCGCTGGAACTGAAATCCCGGAAGGCCGTTATATGGCTATGTGGAGGGCCTACGACCTCAACCAAGTTCTAAATGATACGGGAAGATGGGTCTACAACAATACCGACGGCGAATATAGAAACGAAGAAGGGGAAATCGTCATAGAAACAATGACAGCCGCATATCTCCATTACTGCTGCGTCTTCGATGTGACCGCAGCAGATGTAACCGGGACGGACACGATCTCCCTAAGATTCTACAAGAGAACTGCAGGTGCGAACAGCGTCTGGTTGGACTACATCCTCATCGTGCCAATTGGCGACGGAGAATCCTTCCCGCAGGACATAGCCCACGCTGCTTTGAGAGAAGGAACCATCGTTAGGCGTGTCCTAGAGAGATAAAAAAATTAGGAAGGAGGCTTAGGCCACAGCCACTCCAAGCCTTCTATAGTCATCCAGTCGAGGCCGATCCCGTATATCCACGCAGCCATGTAGAACTTGAAGTCAGACAGGTCAGTAGGGACGGGGTAGGCCATGAATCCTATTGAGGCCGTGATGAGGGCTATGATCAGTGCTGCGACGCTTGCGTAGAGGTAGCGCATGTTGAAGTCGAGGTCTCCTCCATCGAGGCGAGCTTCAGACCTCTTCCGTAGGAAGGGCAGGATCATCCGGGTTAAGACTCCTACGAGGATCATTACCCAGATAAGCATCTCAGTCGTCGGAATCATTCAAGAGTTCCTCCATCAACCACATATCTCTAGCTGTGGCCACGGCAATAACGTTTGCTGCCAGCATCACGATGAAGCCTACCGTCGTGTTCAGATGATAGAGCTCTAGGTGCCAGAGGGTCCCTTCAGACACTCCGTAGAATATCTGAGTAAGGGCTACTGTCCAGAATGCGATCCTGACGTCGTCGTCTTGGTCTGTGGCCCATACGATTATCAGTGCCACGAGGCCCGCTCCGAGGCCCCCGGCGAAGGGCATCAGCCATCCCCAGACGCCTGTTGGTGGTGTGCTGAATTCGATGTAGAATACTCCGAATCCGATGTTGACGCCTTTTATGACGCCGTCTCCAAGGAGGCCAGCTATGCCGTGGGTGAGCTCGTGGAACCATCCGAAGACTACCTGCATGATCATAAGGACTACGAAGAACTGGAGTGGATTGAACTTGTATTTCCAAGCCATCAATTATCCTAGAATGACGTGGACTATATAAGAGGTCACGATGGAGGCCACGACGCCTACGATGATGCCGACGGCCCCGGATGCCATCTGTCCCTTCGACTTGAGCTCGTTCACATCCTTGACGAGGCCATTGCGGCCTTCAGAGCCTCTAAGCATTAATTTTATATCGTCGATGTCCGCATGGACGTTTTCAATCTTCTCGAGAACCAGCTTCACGTTCGCCTCACACTCTCCCTTTGTCACGGGCTTATCGCTCATGAGCTGCACAAGTATTAATTCGATTTGACTAAAAAAAGTTTAGGGTCCGGGAGGAGGACCACGCTGCTCTGGGGGCCTGTTCGGGAACCTCTGGATTGCCTTGGGCCACTTGATGAGCTCCGGATAGCGTCGACGCTGTTCCTCGTCCATCCAGTAGACGGGGACCGGGTCTGATCCATACATCTCGAAGCCCTTGTCGTAGAGCTCTTTGGCGGGCAGCATGCAGACGCAGTCATTCCCCACGAGGAGGCTGAGCTCGGCTTGGACGTGGTGGTAGTTCCAGCCGCCTGTCGGTGTCTTGCCGTCGCCTCGCTGCCAGCGTTTCCAGCCCTTCTTGAATAGGACTTTCTGGACTTCCCGGACGGTCAGTGGTTCGTCGGTGTCATGGAGGACCTCGAGGAGCAGCTCCTTGTTCACGGTCATCTTCTTCATCTTGCGCTGTGTGCCCGATCCTAGCGGGGCCCGTTCTCGGACGTCGAATTTATGAGCGCACTTGGGGCAGGAGACTCTCATTCTTTGTCCTCCTTGAGGATGTCATATAGCTTCTCGATCTCAGAGAATGTGAATATTATCCGGGGCTTCAGGAGGTGGATAATCTCTTGTAGGTCTTGATGTAGTAGGAGGAATAGTTCAGCGAATAATCGGATGTCTTTCGCATGTTTTTTCTCTT
>Ga0208015_1000957_pt1 | contig 11561 bp, 23 predicted proteins | sample 26BtaG_FD_184101 | JGI IMG/M metagenome (GOLD analysis project Ga0208015, IMG submission 184101) | Marine viral communities from Cariaco Basin, Caribbean Sea - 26B_WHOI_OMZ_CsCl (SPAdes) (version 2) | ecosystem: Environmental > Aquatic > Marine > Oceanic | place: Caribbean Sea: Cariaco Basin...
AATTGCTCGCATAACTATCTCCCAAATTCAGCCACACCGTCCCATCATCTTTTAACACTCGTTTCACTTCACTAAATACTTCCACCATCTTTTCAACATATTCTTCAGGTGTTTCTTCAAGACCAAGTTGCTTATCAACCCTTTTTGCACCACATTTTTTACATTCTGTTTTATAGATTGCATCACCAACACCATTCATTTCTTCAAAGTTTTTATGCCCTGTTATTGTTTTTTCAGATTTTTTACTTTCCCTTTTATGACTACAATTCTCATCACCATCCTCCCATGCAGCAGTTCCATAATCTCTTAATCCCCAATATGGCGGAGATGTAACACAACATTGGATTGATTCTGATTCAATCTCTTGCAGTTTGTCGTTTACATTTCCGTGAAGTATCATCTCTTTCATTTTATTTCTCCTTTTAATACTTCATCAGCATAAGAAACATCAGTTCTATATCCTGACATTGGACTAATATAGACTTTAGCATCAGTAAATTTGGTATTTGAATATCTATTGGAAGTATGAACCTCAAGTACCTTGCTTTCTGTTTTATTACCATAATATATTTCTCTACCATCTCCGTCATACCAATCCATAGTAAACAGAATACCATCTACTTTGATATAGTCTGGTGTTCCATTCTTACGAATATAGTTTGTTGCTTCTTTTAATGTATATTCAGTATCTACATATCTATTCATTTTATTTCTCCTTACCAAGGTTTGTGAAAACTATTAAATTGTTCGGAATGGTGAGTTTCGCAATATTCGTTAAACTCTCGAATCCATCTTATTAATATTTTTGGATGTGGCAAATCTGGTTTTATCACATTTTTTTCCCATTCATCCCAATATTTCTTTTCTGGAAATGATTCTTTGCAAATTTCTTGTTTAGTTTCACCATCACACCATCCTCTTTCCATAAAAAAGTGTCCGTCAATCATTACTAATGTAAAATATGGTGTTGCATCGGGTGAATAGAATTCATCTGCATCAAATCCATGTCTTTGGTTATCTTCACCATAATAGGTTCTTTCTACTATCATTTTATTTCTCCTTATTTAAGTCAGTTACTTTATAGTTACCTTTTTCTATTTTCTTTCGAGTTTCCGCTGTTGTTTCGCCTAAATATATAGCTCTATACCTAGATGTAGTATTTGAGCAGTCCCAAGCATGGTCAAGAAAAATTTCACCTTTTCTATTTATTTTGACTATGACAGTATCATAACTCTGGAAGTATTTAATCCCATTATTGTATATTTTAAATTGGTTAGCTATCTCTCTGTAACTTTTTAGGCTTTTCATATTTTCAACTTTCATTATTCATCTCCTTTCCTCATATATGCTCATGTACAAACTCGGCTACCCATTCAGCCGTTTCACTTTCTACCATTGGGTGAAGCAGGTATGCTCCCACACTCTTCAGAATATCTGTTTTAAAATCCTCTAACATGTAGCTTGGGTCAATGGGCATAGGGTTCTCTTCGTTGTATCGGTCTATATCCTCTTCGGTAATATCCAGCCCAAAGTATTCGAGGTCGATAACACTCCAAGTAAAAGTATCCATTATAACCCACAACTTCTTTGCTCTGACCATCATTCATCTCTCCTTTTTTAATTTAACAGAGTGGAGCAGGCTGCTACCACCTACTCCTGATCGTTGCCAGTTACTTCATTTTCTATTCTTAGCATTTATTCTCTGTTGTTCTTTACACAGGCAGGACATATAGCTGTCTCTTTACCTGCGCCCAATAACGTGTTTGGTGGATAGTAAACAGGCGTTTTACTATCCAGATCTATCTGCCACTGAAATTCACATTCAGGACATAGAAAGGGGTGAATTACATCTAACTTATGATAGTCTCTTTTAGATACAAGCCCATATGATAGGCAATCTATCCACCAGCCTGTATCTATATTATCATCTAAACTCATTCTACAGTTGCTCCTGTGATGTATTCAATCTTCTTCATTCTCTTCTCTAATTGTTTTATTCTATAGAAAAGATTAATTGTCTTTTGCTCACCATCTTCTATGTCATCTATAAGTTTCAGTATATCCTTTTTGTGTTGTTCGATATTATCGTTTATCTTATTTATTTTACTTTTCACGATAAATTGCTCCTCCGTTTTTAAGCCATTGCCATTCAGACTCTGGCTTAGCATAACCTTTCTCAACTGCTTCAGCTTTCATTACTTCCTTTCCTGCTAGATTACCAACAAAAAATCCACCTAAAAAAGATGCAAAAATCAGAAGAAGTATCATTAAGATGTCTAGGTCAAAAGTATCCTTATGCACGCCTCTCATTTAAGTCTCTCCAACATTTATTTTATAGTAGATATTAAGCCAAGTAGTAAGTTAGCTGTTATAGATACCATCAGCTTTCCATTATCTTCTCTAAAGAATACACCTATCTCCCGTTTTTCGGGATACAGCCACTTAGCACACTTCTTCCGTCTTTTGCAACCGAAGAACATACCATTTATTTCTACATCTCCCTGCTCATGCTGAGCTCCACCCCTATCTCTATTGTGAGCAGGTAAGTCATAGCTTTTAGCCAGTCTAACTACTTCCCTTTGGAGTTCAGCTCCTCTTTGTCTATTGCGTTTACCTCTTTGACTGTTATTCATAAGCTGTATCTTCCTTGTGATACCAGATAGAAAACTGAATAGAGATTTCAAGTGGTGCTATGCCTATGCCAAAGGATATGTGATCGCCTCTGTAGGCGCTTTGTAGAATTGTGAAAGTGAATATCCACAGAACTTTAATAATAATTCCTTGAGCATTTTCTTTGGATATTTTATCTATTGTGAATATTTTATCAATCATCAGGTTATCTTTAGTGATTCTACTTTAGGGCAAATGGCATACGGTGTTTCACCATTATTTTCAATTACTGCTTCTCTTAATTTCTTCTTATCTATTTTCTGTTCGAGAATAATAAAATTATCGGGAACTTCGGCAGATATTTCACCAGGAATATTTGATTTAATAATTACAGGACCATATCTATTGTAAACTGTATATGATTTCAAGTCGGTTTTTATCTGATAGTTACCATTGTTATTTCTACCTCCAACAGTCTTTGCCAACAGTATTATTAACTCTTTCAATCTATTGCCAGCATTCTTATATGAATTTTTCTTTTTCTTTAGTTTGTTAATTTCATTTTGATAGGTTGTTATTCTGGCATCAATAACGTTCATAATTTCATTCTGCTTTGTTATTACCCAATCAATGTTTTCTGTTTTCTTCATCATATCAAATTCTAATCTTTCAAGTTCTTTACCAATTGCTTCTCTTTCTTCTGCATTTGAGAAGTCATAGTCGAACTGAAGATCGAAGAATGCTTTAGTCATTTCAGTCGTTGTCATACTCTTCCTTTCTTATTATATCTACATTAATAATTTGTTGTAGGATTAATGAATTACATTTCTTACAATGTGCATATCGTTGTTTGAGTGTTGGATGATCTTTACCACAAAGGATACTAAACAGTTTGCTGTCATTACATACTGGACATTTATACTCTTTATATACATCCTGTGTAAGTTTGTGATGCTCTTTTATGTATCTTTTTATATGTTTTATGTCCTGTCTTAAAGCAGATAAGATATGGAGCAACCTATCAATCTGTCTCAATTGTTGATTCCTATGAATCTGAAGGTTCGAGGATCAAAGTCACATACAAGTTTGAAGCTGCTTTCATCTCTTGCCTTCAAACTTCTTATTACACGTGTTATTCCTGGTGGTTGACCTTCTACTGAGATTACTTTATCAGCTTTTTGTGCAATAGAACTTGAATGTTTTCCACTATGAACATCTATTATATTAGTTTTAGAATCAGCTTTAGTTATATGAGAAATGCCAATTACAATTATCTCATATTGAGATGCTATATCTCTCAAAGTTGCTATAATACTGTCCATTTTTACCATTGAGTCATTATTGTATCGCGATACTATCATATCTTCAATGGTATCTATTACCAGCACCTTTATTTGAGGGTAAGCTTCAGCAACCTGATTTCTTACTGCTTTTGTAGTAGTTGGTACAGAGATACAGTTAATATGATCAATGGCTTTCGACCAGGTATTTTCACTATCATTTACATAATGATTTCTTACCTGTTCTTTCGTTTTTCCTACAGCTATTTGAATAAATCGACGGTACATCAGGTCAAGATTTACTTCAAGTGATAACCATAGTGTTTTAAGGTTTACGTTTGATACGAGATTCTGCACAAACGCTGTTTTACCTATACCAGTATTTCCCAGTAGGATTATTAGTTCACCAGGTTTCAACAGAAATGGTACTGTTATGTCGGTAAAGATATGTGACAAATCAATACTATCTTCTTCAACATTTTTCTTTAAAGTATTAACATAATGTTTTTCCATTTCTTCAGCAGTAGTAGCAGGTGCCAGCTTATCTTGCCTGTTTAATTTACTAAGATAATAGATACATTTCTTGCTGCAATATTTATCCATAAATTCATCAAAACAGCCATATCTATATCCTTCTCTATAGACATCCTGCACAAGCCGTTTAACTTCTATTCTATCCAAGCTCTGACTCCAGTTCTGCATAGCTATTATAGTAGCTTCTTCGGGTATTCCATTTCTGTAGTAGCTTGATGCTATTCTCAGTATTTTATGGTGTCTATGACCCTGTATATCACCTTCAGCATACATCTTCTGAACACAGGTAACTACAGCAGTAGGTTCAAGGTTATTATCCTTTTTATCTTCTACTTTTATTTCTTCCTTTTTAATTATATCAAGAACAGAATCAGTATTTATAAAAGGTAAAAGTTTATAGTTATCTCTTGGTTCTTTTGCAAGATCAAGTATTTCATTAACTGGCATAGTAGTCAGTTCAGTTAATGAAAGTGGTATCTTATACCTTCTGCTTTTTTCGTTAATTGTATTACCAACTCTTATTAATCTTGCTCCATCATAGATAGAATCAACTTCTGGAAAGTAGTGACTAATATTATATTTTAATTCTTCTGGCAGGTTGTTACTTGGCTTAAAACCAAATAAATCTGGTGTAACTATATGATAACCAGTACCGCTAAACCAGATTCTAATTGATTCCAAACCGACAATATTTAGAAGGTCTTCAACAAGATTAATAGCATTACTTTTACAAACTTCATCACTATTGTTGTTTTTATCTATGTCAAAGATTATCCTATCTAGATAGTAGTTAAACGGATAGTTTTTGATAGTTTTCCTGACTTGAAAGTGATCTTTAAGATTCTCATCAAATGTATAAAAGCTTCTAAACAGTGGTTTGTTTAAATCAAAATATGTCTTAAGGTTACTTAATGGTATTGCTACACCTCTATTACCACAATGACCTACTGCTATTTCAATCCATTTATTTTTGTTATCCACCATCTTTTCTCCTTACTATTAGGTATAGTTGCATCCAGTGTTTCTACTATTCCTTCAGCTCTTAATTTTCTCCATTCTCTTTCGTAAGAGGAGACATTATGTAGTATATCGTAATGATTTTCCGCATACTTTTTACAATCTTCCATATTGTGGCTGGAGACAACAGGGCGACTTAATGCCGCCCTGCTTTTTAGATATGCTATTAAACAGTCTCTAATAGTCACAGTAATCCACCAGCGTCTTCTTCTACATTAGCACCATAGTCAAATGATGTATCATCACTCTCGCCTTCAGCGTCATAGTTTTTAGGATAACCTCTGGCTTTATAAGCTGCAATAAACTGATTTTTCAAATAAGACCACCCACCTGGCCGTGCTGTTATATCCCAATCACTATAGTTGCCATTATTATTAGGATACTTCAGTAAGGCAACAGATTTTCCTACAAGTTTATTTAAAGTATCTTCTTTCAGGTTATTATTCTCGTCTAAGAGCGCATCCAATATCCCAGCTGACTCAAAGAGTCTCTCAACCTTAAAGGCTGAGCCTGAGCTTAATATCTCTCCGCTTTGTTCATCCCTTTTATAATTTCCGCCTATTCTGCTTGTTCGATTCCATCCTTTTTCTACTATTTCATATTCTATTTCCACCTCCAGATCGAATACAAAACCTCTTTCATACTGTTCAGGTTCAGTACCTGAGACATCCTTTGCTCTTCGTATGATGACATCATTTACAAATATGCCGCGACTGCCTGATGGTGTTGTAGTTTCTTCCCAGAGTCCCATTTATTTTCCTTTCTTTAATAATGTTTGTAATGATCTAGTTTTACCACTGCCTGGTGGTCCAATAATAAGTACCTTTGCATTTTCAAATCCCCGTTTTTCACAGGCATTATATATCAGGCTGTAATCTTGTGGTATTATTCTATCAAGTAGTCCACTTCTGTCTTTTGCCTGTTCAAATCTATCGTCTCTTGCTGTTATCCATACATACTGTCGGCTTTTATCTTTCTTAACTATACTGGTATAGAAGACGAAATCAAACCACTTACCAATATCTTCTTTAGTTGAGCCTTCTATATTGGGGATATATTTTAAAATTCCCAGCTCTTCGTCTTTAATCAACTTGGTATGCAAATTAAATATGACATTAGCGGGAAATCTATTAATCATCTCCAGCAGTTTATCCAGACCCAGTTTCATCTCTCCCCATTGAGGTAAAGATAGTCTCTTGGCTTTACCTTGAAGTTCTCTTTGAAACTTCTTGGCCAGTTCAGTTCCCGTATCGAATATTAGTACATCTATATCCTGCTTGGAGACGTATTTATTCTCCAGCTCTTTGATGGTAATACTGCCTACTACCTTATCGCAGCTAACTCTCTGAAGAGAGTATAGCTGAGAGATAGTATTCTTAAAACTACTCCAGCTTGTAGGACTAAGAACAGGTAAGTTAAACATATCTTCTATACCTTCTTTTGATCCCAGTGACTTATGACCATTTTCAAAATCGAACATTAATATATTCATACTTTTCCTTTTGTATCGTTATTTATAATCATTAACTTATGGTATGTTCCAAATTAGCCGTTTTATTTTCATTTTTGCTCGTATACGAGCGTTTGCGAGCAGTATCATCAGTAAAAGCTACAAAGATGTCAGTTATCTCATCATACATCTGTTGTAGCCTTCGTATTTCGTTTTTATTACCGTTGTTCATTTTCATATTGATGACTGTTCTTCTTATGGCTTTATTGAGTATTTTACATTCAGTTGCATCCTGGAATACTAGTGCTTTAATGGCTTTCATTGCATTTCAACAGGTAGATAATTAACTGCTTCTTTATAAGCTCTATCTCTTATCAGTTTACCTGTACCATATAAGTCGCTGTCATATTTCTTAGCATAGTCAGTAATGCTATTGAACATCCCCCATACAGTTCCTGCTGCTCCTGATTCAAGATACTTAGTATTCAGGTCAGTTAGTATGTTTTCAGCTTTAGTTGAGTACTTAGGCTCAGTCCATTTGGTGATACCATTTTCTTTATACGGCCTTGGTTTCTTCTCCACTTTAATTATGTTACTAAATGATTTCTGCAGGTCATTATCTTCTATTAAGGTATTAGACATTGCAATAAAATCATTTTTCAGTTGACGAGAGATTTCAGCTACTGCTTGAATGTTATCTTTAATGGTCTGCATCCTTTCAGGAGCTGATTTTGTATGTCTGATTGATTCATACAGATTTTCACCTCTCTTAACTGCTGCTGTAAAGGTATTCATACACCATATCCTGATAGTGGTAAACATCAGTCGTAATGCCATTGAACCATCGTGGCTATTTACCAATGTTAGTATATTTCTCATTTCATCACCATTAATATGGCTATCGGATAAAAGCTCATTTTTTAGCTGAGCAAAAATAAGCCTACCTTCTTTAAAGCTGCCATAGTTTAACAGTTTACAGTCAGCTTCGAGGAGCTGGTTAATTATATCCTCAAAATCATTGTTAGTAATGGATTCATAAGATGATTTTGTAAGATTTAAGACTGTATTTGTATCGTCTCTTACTATTGCTTTATAGTCAGAGAGTCGTTCATATCCGTAGATACCGTTACTGGTGTAAACTGGCCTGCTTTTTGGATTCCAATTAAACATAGGTTCCATTTAACTTCTCCTTTGCTATTTTAGTTAATTCTTTTGCTATCTTTTGTGCATCACTTTTCCAGAATGGTTGATGGTCTATAATTGATTCACCAAACTCATTTTTTAGTATGAAATTAGCAAGATCGTTTTTAGCTGGATACTCTCCTATCCAGCCATATTTATTGTAATGAGCTATACTTCCACAGGATAAGTGAAGAAAATCATACAGATAGTCGGTAAGCTGATAGTTACCATTTCCATATTCACTAATTGTCCCTGATTTTGATTTAAGAGCTTTATTGGAGTCATTTATTATTCTTTTATAACTCCATACTATATTGCCGTCATATAATATTCCCGCTCTTAGATTCCATACATCAATATTTTTTTGTATCATCAGTCTATCATTGTACTCACTACCAGTGAGAGGAAGCTCGTTAAGAACTTCCTCTGCTTTGGCAATTTCATCCATACTACCATACAAACTTATTTTATGTTTGTTATATTCTTTTCTCACGTTAATACTTCTGGTTTAATATACGTTCCACTCTCATTGTCTCTCCAGGCTAAAGCACAACTAACTGTACCTTCATTTAAACTGTCCCATCTATTACCAACATTAGGTACGCCCTCAAAGTGTATCTCATCAGTTGAGGGATTAGTCATTCTAAGGTAAGTTCCTTCTCTTGCCCCAGACTCTTCAAATTTATCTGGTATGGCAACTTCAATTAGTTCGTATTTTCTACCATTAATAGTGTCTTTATTGATGACCTTTGTATCTAAAGATGCCAGGATAGTATCCATTCCAAAATGAGTTATCAGTATAGCTCTGTCAGATACATTTGTCAGCTTGAATACATCATCCATTGGAAGTGTAGCTAAACTGTCAGATTCTTGAGCCTTGTGAAGACGACTACGAGCCATTTTGTTGTGATAATAGGCTCTACTACTTCGGTTTTTTGCTGCAGTATCATTATCCAGTATCTCTTTTATTCTTTTTATCACAGCCTTAGGAGGCTTGTTGATTAGGTTGAAATTTGTGTTAAGCTTTATCTTTCCTATGTGTTCGTATGATATTTGTTGACCATCTGGGAATGTGATTACGTTTCCTATTCTTATGAAGTTGATTCTGGTATCTCCCAACATATTATCTCTACATAAATCCCATATATCTTCTTTGCTGTTAATAATAAGATATTTAGGATTTATTATTATAGTGGGATCAGAATTAAAGCTATGACCATACCATCCTTGAGTATGCTTAAATACAACCACTTTTTCTCTTGTTATTTTTATAAAGTGATACCCTCTTACTGTATTTGGGTCAACATGGATGCTGCTATAAAGAGGTAGTTTTATAGTTCTATTATAATAGTACCACATTAGTCAAGTACTCTTCTGGTAGTTGCTGACAGATGGTCAAATTCCCTTACCTGACTTACCCTCCAGAATCCACGTGGTACTTCTACAGGGTTGTGTTCTTCGTGGTATAGAGTGGCAAAATCACTCTTTACTTCTACCACGTCAGGAAGTTTACTATAACTACTATATCCGTAGAGTCTTACTGCCGAACCATATTCAAATCTATGATGATGACCAGTAGCTTCCCCCTTACGCAAAGTTAACGTTTTATCTCTTATTAGCTTGTAATGACCTGGTAAATCAACTGCCTTATTTGCTACTAATTTTAGTATTACATCGCCTTGCTGTATTTTCATTATTACTTCAACAGGTTTAAAATGCCTCATTATTACTCCTTTCTTGGTTGGAATAACTATATCAGTAACCACTTTTTACTTTCCAGCTTTGGTACTGATACTCCTCCCATATTTGATGTTTAAATTCACCTACTTTGTCATAGACACTTGCAATGTCTATGACCTTACCACATCTACTACAGTAGCAGTCAATATCACCACTATCGTAGTAGATAGTAGTTAATTTATTATGAGTACAAGTCATTTTACTTCCTTTTCAATAAACTTTTGAAGCATCTAGTTGTATCCAGATAAAGTGGCTGGAGATTTTCTTCCAACCACTTTGTGCTTACTTCCAGTGCCATCGCCTTAGTTCTTCCTCGTCATCTTTCAACTGTAGGTAGTGACGATAGATGCTCTTGCCATTACTTTTAGAACAGATCATTTTATTCTTTTTCAATACTCTGCTCTCTTTCCTGCCCTTGATATACTCAGCTACAAATAGTCTCTTTTGTAACTGAGCTATTTTGTCCTCTAGCAAGAACTTATCAAATGCATCCAGCACCTGATAAGCCACTAGCAGACGATTTCTCGCCTTTTGCTGCTTTTTCCATCTCTTTCCGCTAGTCATTTTATTTCCCCTCCGTTTTTGCGATTTGTGTGTTTCATTTTAGTTATCCCTTCTTTCCTTCGATATCATCCCAATTGACTGGTTCAGGATCGTCAGCGTCTTGATACTTTCTCCAATCCACATTTTCCCATTGTGTTTTTTTGCCAGTCGCTTTAGCAACTATCTCTGTTACTTCGTTTATAGACCTACCTAAACATTCTTGCCATTCTGTTTCCATATTACATACTACAGAATTACCACCACTTGTTTTTAGCAATACATCTGCTTCATAATCAACATTCATGTAATCTAAGAATGCTTTGTATCTTTCAAGTAGTTCTTTGTTCATTTGTTCTCCTTCATATTTCACAGTCTTTTTTAGTTATCTTCTTTAGGGTTTCCCAATCAATTGCACCATCAAAAAATAACTTAAGCATACTACACTCTGGAGGTCTTTTGCTCCCAAGTAATTCCGCAACTTTAACTCTGAATTTTTCTTTTTGTTCAGCTTCAACATATTCACTAGGTAGAGTTCTCTCTCTTATCTCGATATTGTGACTGTATAGTTCTGGATACTCTCCTCCATACATATCTATAGGTATGAAATCTGTATCTATGTATACGTTTCTACCCTCTTTCTTAAGCTCTTCAAGGGTTTCTTTCATTTGACTCAATTCCTCAATGAGATGGTCTAAGTCTGTGTTTATTAATTCCACATTATCTAGTAGGACTAATTTAGTTTTGAAATATTTAATATCTGGTTTAGGTGTTTTTAGTGAAGCCCTAACTTCTCTTGCATCACGTGCTACCTGAACAAATACTTCATCCTTTATTTTTAGTAGTTCTTCAATGATTACTACATCTCCCTTTTTCATTTGTTCTCCTTTATTAATAAAAGCTACTTACCAAGCAAGGGTAGGGATTGCCTGGTAAGTAGCAGGATGCTTCATAACCATCTTAATCCCTACCACTTTATGCTTTGGACGGGGAGTCATATTAAGGGCTCCCAATCTATCACCAGCTGGTCCCAAATGTTTCCAGCTGGATACCTCTCCTGGTAATCCTGCCAATGTTCTTTTAACTCTTGCCTGGATATACCTTCCTTTTCATGATCAGATCCAGGTTCAGCAGGATAATAATGGTACCCGTAACAGGTACCATCTTCGTTGAACAACGGTACACTGATATATATTTCCATTGCTATT
>Ga0208015_1000958_pt1 | contig 11559 bp, 11 predicted proteins | sample 26BtaG_FD_184101 | JGI IMG/M metagenome (GOLD analysis project Ga0208015, IMG submission 184101) | Marine viral communities from Cariaco Basin, Caribbean Sea - 26B_WHOI_OMZ_CsCl (SPAdes) (version 2) | ecosystem: Environmental > Aquatic > Marine > Oceanic | place: Caribbean Sea: Cariaco Basin...
TGAACCCTATCGAGAAAAAATGGGCTCAGGTGAAGTTTCTACGCCAAGGCTGGATGGAAAATGACTTATCTAAATTATTTTATGATATTTGTCCTGGCCATAACAGTTTTATTTTGAACTGACTATACTTTGATTTAATAGTGTGTAGAGGTGTTTGCTGTGGGTATTATTTACGAAATGATGCGTAGAATGGAAGAAAGTGAAAAAGAAGTCTTTGATGATAATGAGCACGAAAGCTACGTTCTATTTTACGAGTTCCTAATTATTATTGCTTTATATGGAGATGATAGCGAAAAAACGGTTGCTAACTACCTTATAGGCGATGATGAGTTTTTGAAGCTAGATTACTATATTTACGACTCTTACTTTTCAAAAGCTGCTAACCCTGAAATTTACGACTCTTACTTTTCAAAAACTACTAACCTTGAAATACCACTACATGAAATCCCAAACTTAGATGAACTAGTTAGTAAATATGGATTTCATAAGCAAAAATATGATGACTGTGGCAATGAAGAGCAATATCCAACAGAATTTTTTTTAGAGCAAGTTTTAGATGACCATGTAGAAAACATCTTCGATAACAAATATTGGAAAATTGAAGATGTCCTATCATTAGATTGTATATCCAAAATAGGGTTAGATTTTAATGCTTTTGAAGAATGCTACGAAGCATTAAATAGCTCTCCTAGTGCTACACTTCGCTATATTAGAGAAAGAAAGGAATTTAAAGAGAGATTAGCAGCAGAACAAAAAAAAGCTTCTAGAAGTCAAAGTATTGATCCTAATATGCATGATATTGCTATTGATCAGTTAGCAAAAAAAGATGATGAGATCAAAGATTTAATCAGTAAAGTGGAGCTGTTAGAGCAAAAACCCATATCACTTAATGATAAACCCATGCACCCTAGAACTGCTAATAATGCTAGCAAAATAATAGCAGCTCTTGCTAGTGAACTTTTACATATGGACTTAACACAGCCATTTGCTAATGACAGTAATGGGAAAATAATGGCGGCCATTGAGAAACAAGGTAATACAGTTAGTAAAGATGTTATTGCAGATTGGTTAAAACTTGCCCATGAAAACACTATTTAATTCTAACTAGCTTCTAATTAGAAGGCCTGTTTTTCTAATTAGAACTATCGGACAACCTTACTCCATAAACTAGCAACCATAAGCCGTACAATCAAGTTACGGCAAATATGGAGCTAGATACATGAAACAGAGAAATCATATCCCAACTAAGCCAAAACAGAAGCCATCTCAATATCAGCCTAAATGGCAGCTCTCTCTACTTAAAGCGGTAGTTAGCATCCTATTACCCTACCTGCTATCACCGCCTGATATCAGTATTCATATCCATCACATTAATATCATATTTTAGCGCCAAAAAGCTTAGCACTACCTTAGCTGATACTTGTCATCTATAGACTTTTATAGAGCGAGCCGTTAGGGTAAATGCTACACCTTCACACTGGTTTATCCTATGTCCGATCCTGTCAATCAGCCCACACCTAATCGCCTCATAGTTAACTCACCTTGGGAACGTTACCGCCGACCCTATGTGCGCGATTTGGCTTATGTGTTGGCATGTCCCAATGTTTTGACACAATGGCTAGACTTTGCGCCGCATCAGAGTACACATACGGTTGCCGTGCATAGCGCACAATTTTGGCAGACACAGTTTGAGGCATATGAGCAACGATTAACAGAGCTAGATACCACTGCCGCCTATCAAGAGCTGACTCGCTATTTACTCAAACGCCCTAGCCCCAATCGACTGGGGTTTCATTTTGAAGGCTTACTGTCATTTTGGTTAGAGGATGGATTTGCACGCAAGCTGCATCCGTATGAGACACTGGCTAGCAATGTGCAGCTCTATAATGGTAAGCAGACAACTGGTGAGCTTGATTTGATTTTGTATAACCATGCAGAACAGCTGGTTGAACATTGGGAGCTAGCCATTAAGTTTTTTATGGGGTCAGCACCTTTTGAACCTGTGAACTGGGTTGGGATTAACTCCAATGATAATCTACAGCGCAAAATGACACACATGCAAACCAAGCAGTTTCGAGCGGTGTGGGTAGATACAGAAAACCATGGACAGGTAAAAATTGATAAGCGTTATGGCGTGATTAAGGGCCGATTCTTTTTACCGATTAACACAGCTGATTGCGGTGATTATGACTGGCCATATTGGCTAACGCCGAGTTTTCCAATGCATGAGTGGTGTGATAAGAGAGACATGGCAGGGCTTGCGAAGATTGACACTACCGCTTTGCGAGCCGCGCATTATATTGAATGGTTCACCAAGCGCGACTTTTATGATGTGCGAAATGCTTATGATAGTCGCCAGCAGCCGATAGTTTGGTCAGATAGCGAACTACCTAAAACAGGTTTATATTTTGAAGGTAAACGACCAATCGTTATTTATCCAAGGCAGTCAGACCAACTCGATGAATAAATTTAACTAACCTAAATTTTTAAAATAAAACTGCTTAGATAATATTCTGGTCTTAACAATTGGACAGCTTTCACAGAATGTTTAATAACTCTCAATCACTTGCATTAGCTCATATCTAAGCATGTCGGCACTCGGCATACGCTCAGCATGGAAGCGCACCATCGCAATACCTGCACTGGCAAGCGCCTTATCTTTTTTGTCATCCGCTTTTTGACGCGCTTTGCTACTATGCGTCCAGTCATCAAGCTCGATAGCGACCAAGGTAGTCTGAGCATCGACATCCACAATCACATAGTCAACGCTCTGACGGCAGATACGATTGAACCAAAAGCTACGCTCTGATGTCTCACTACTATTGGCTTCAATGATCCGTGACAGCTGTACTTGGACAAATATGTGATACTCCGGCAGCGCATTTTTTAACTTATTAAAAAATATCACTTCCGTATCGGTCATAATCGGCATTGGCGCAAATGGCCAAATAGCCAACTCATCACCGCGCACAGGTTTTGGATCAGGCTCAACGACAGGGCGTTTTGCTAATAGCTTCGGTAACGTAATCAGCCCTAAAAACCCAACGGCCAATATTAAAAATATAACACCAAACGACATGTTTCTACCTTATACAATATGAGAGTGATGGGCTACTTGTCATTATTAATAGCAATGAACAATGCGCCGACCACGACAAGGCAACCTATATAGGCTGACAGGTTATACAACAACGGATTATAAAAATGGCGCTCATCTTAACTAAGGCGGCGCAAATCAGCAATCTATAAAACAAAAAACACGACAGTATTTGTCGTGTTTTTATATAGAGTAGATAAAAGCCGAATCCAGACCGTTAGAAATACTCTAGCTTAACGCCAGTAAAGCACCCAAGCGCTCGTAGTATTTACTTTAGGGTCACTATTGATTTTATCTTTTAGTGCCAATGCTGCAACTTTACCACGTTCAGGCCCAACCACGACACGGACACCGCGGCTAGTTGCACTGGTCTTGACTTGATAACCTGCTGCTCGGAACTTTTTCGCTAACTCATCGGCTTTGGCTTGGTCGTTTGCTAGCGCCACTTGTACCCCAAAGCTACCTTTAGCGTCTGTTTCTTTGACTTCTTTACGCGCTTCACTCAGTTTTTGCTGCGCTTCACGTTTGGCATCGGCAGATTTCTTCGCTAGCGCTTCTTCTTGTTGGCGCTTCTTCTCACGTGCTTGTTCAGCTGCAGCCGCTTCACGCTCCAGACGCTGTACCTGTTTGCTCGATGGGATGGTGATGCTCTGACCCAGTTGTAGCGCTGCTGATGGAGATAGGTTGTTGGCTTGAGCCAATACTTCTACAGGCATATTGTATTGTCTTGCCAGTTTGATGAGTCCATCACCTTTCTTAATTTGGTATTCAGAAGGCGATTTTGGTGGCTCACTTTTAGCCGCTTCAGCCGCTTCAGCTGCTTCTCTTTTTCTCTCAGCCGCTGCTTGGGCTTCAGCCTGCTTTTTTGCTTCGGCTCGTTTCTCTGCCTCCGCTTGTTTTTTACTCTCGGCAAGTTTTTTGGCGGCCGCTTGCTCTTTGATAGCCGCTTGCCTTTGAGCTTCTTGTTGCTCTTGAGCCGCTTTTTGCTTCTCTGCTTCGCTAGACTTTGTAGTATCAGTAGTAGACTGACTCTCAGTACGAGGCTGAACGGTCAGATCTGTAGTAACGTCTTTTGTAGCCTCTGTACTGCTGGTGTCATCAGTAGCTGGCGCGCTATTATCAACATATTGCTGGCTCTCAGCACGTGCCTTTGCCAACGCTTCTGCTTCAGCAACTTCCTGTTCTGTCAGAAACTCTTTTGCACGTTTTTCTTGCTCTGCAACGCGGGCTGCACGCTCTTTTTGCTTTTGCGCAAGGATACGTTTTTCCGTTTCGATATCAGTTGTGAGCGGCTGCGGAGACTCTTGCTCCGAGCTTGATTTGTCAACCATCGCTGACATTGGCTCTGGTTGGTCACTATCGCCAATCTGTTGCACCATGGCGTATAGCATCACGCTACCGCCGATAATCATCCCAATGCCCAATAAGGCTTGTCTCGAAAAGTTCATCCGTTTACGTCTCTTAGTTGGTAATAAGGTTGATTGAGCGGCGTAGCGACTATCTCAAAGCAGTATATCAAATCGCTTTAATCATGATCTTTTACCGCCAGTTACTGTCAGTTAATGCCATCAGAGTTCAAAATTTGTGCCGACCGTCTTCTACTAGTCTGGCAAATCATTTTGATTATAAAGCATATTTTTCATGCTGTCTGCTATCAGGCTACGACTAAGATTAACATTAAACAGGCACTACTTTAACTTAAATTATCATACGCTAAGGGCACTTAACGCTTCCCCAATCGTATGAAACGAACCACATACGACGATAAGGTCTTGCGGCTGGCTCGCCTCTATCACTGCATGGGTCGCTGTATGCAAACCATCGAACTCATATATATTGGTGCTATCGATATATTTAACCAAAACATCTTGCAGCTGCTCAGTAGTCGCGGCACGAGGATAATCAATCTCAGCGATAAACCAGTCACTAATCGGTAAGCCTGCTTGGGTTAAGCGCTGCACAACCTTATCGATATCTTTGTCACCTAACATAGAAAATAACATTTTTATCTTTGGTGTAGGGATATCCGCTGAGCTATTTTGATTACTTTGCTTGGCTACATGCTGCTGCCAAAACGGTAACAGCTGCGCTAGTAAGAACTCAACGCCTTGCTCATTATGCGCTACATCAAACAACCAATGGCGGCTATGGCTCTCACGATAATCGAAGCGACCTGCTAGTTTGACAGTTTGTAGTGCTTGCTCAATCGCATTGATCTCAACATCTAATGGACTTGCTAATACGGCTGATAGTGCATTGGCCGTGTTAGTCAACGATAGCGCAGGACGTGGTAACTGCAAGGTAACCGCTGCATTACTATATTGCCAAGTCGTTGCATCAATATCGCGGTAGCTAAAATCTTGTCCAATCTGATAACATGTTGCCTGCTGAGTATCGATTGCTTGTTGCACGCTAGCTGGCATCTCAGTAGCACCATAAATCAGAGGAATGCCGTTGCGCAAGATACCTGCTTTTTCGCGGCCAATATCCTCGACATTGTCACCCAACCAGTCAACGTGATCGATACCGATATTGGTAATAACTGCCATGTCAGGATCAATAATATTGACCACATCTAGGCGGCCGCCTAACCCTACTTCTAATACCCACACGTCACAGTCTGCTTCAGCGAATATCAATAGCGCTGCTAGTGTGGTCATCTCAAAGAACGACAACGTCAACTCGCACTGTAAGCGTGCTGCTTCTACTTTGCTAAAAGCCTCAATCAGCGTCTGATCGCTGACCATCTCGCCATTGATACGTACACGCTCGTTGAAGGCGCTAAGATGTGGCGACTGATATAGTGCCGTCTTATAACCTGCGGCTTTACACATTTCGGCGATGACAGCGGTTGTCGAGCCTTTGCCATTGGTACCTGCTACAGTAAATACATAAGCGTCATCTTTGGCTGATTGCACCACGCCTAACGCTTCTGCGACAGGCAATACACGTGACAATCCCATATCGATTGCAGACACATGAATCTGCTGCATATAATCGAGCCACTCAGTTAGGCTAGCACTTTCATTAGGACTATGGGCGTTGGGGCTGCGAAGGTCAGAGGCTAAAAGGTCAGACATGGATAAAACCTATATAAAATTTAATAAGAGATAAAAATATATGTGTTGGCTAAAACCAAAAATAGCACTTACCGTGCAATGACGATAAATGCTATTAGAGGGTCTTGCATATGCAGTAGATGTTAGCACGCAGCTAAGTCTTTGTGCACTCAATAAATGATTCATTATACTGAGTCATTTACCTTATTGAGCATCTCATTTTACTGAGCATCTACATTTGGTACGCGGCACAGTTTTGCAAGTAGACGATAGATCGTATCGATTAGCTGATGACGATGTACCACTTCATCCACCACACCATGCTCTAATAAGAACTCAGCGCGCTGGAATGGCTCTTCTAACGTCTCACGTACAGTCTGCTCAATCACACGCTTACCAGCGAAACCGATCATCGCTTTTGGTTCTGCTAGATGGATATCACCCAGCATCGCCAGTGATGCAGTTACACCGCCGTACACCGGATTGGTCAATACCACAATATAAGGAATCCCAGCGATTCTTAGACGCTCAATCGCTGCTGCCGTGCGTGCCATTTGCATCAACGATAGCAGGCCTTCTTGCATACGTGCACCGCCAGAAGCGGCAAAGCAAACCAAAGGTACTTTTTGTTCTAGCGCCTTTTCAGCTGCTTGGACGAAACGATCACCAACGACTGAACCCATTGACCCGCCCATAAAGCGGAAATCGAAAGCACAGGCGACGATATCAAGGTTACGCAGTTTGCCATACATAGCAACCAACGCCTCAGACTCACCTGTTTTTTCTTGTGCTTCACTCATACGCGCAGGATATGGCTTGCTATCTACAAAGCTCAATGGATCTTTTGCCGTAAATTCTTGTCCTGTCTCGCCGTCTACTTGATCAAGCAACCAGTTCAAGCGCTCACGAGCACTCATCGGTAAATGATGATCACAATGCGGGCACACATAACAGTTAAAAATCAGCGCTGTGTTAGTAATCATCGAATGACAATTGCTACACTTAGTTGACGGTTCAGTCTCTACCGCAGACAGTGGTGCAGTCAAATGCTGCTTGATACCTGGGATAGGACGGTTAAACCATGACTGCCTATCCGTATTGCTGTTTGGCGCGGCTTTAGCAGTATTGTTATCGGGTTTTGTTATTGTATCAGTCATATTATTTGCCATCATAAAAGGCTTATTGACAAGTTTGCTCATTCGCTTGTCATTGAGAGTTTAATGGTTATCTAAACAAAGCGTCTAATACAGTCATAACATGAGCAGTCATGCGACATACTGATAAATAAATCTCGTATGTCGGTAATTTGATTATGCGCTTGTTGATAGATAATGTATTTGCCAATCAAAATGACAAATAAATCACTGCTATCAGACACCATATAATAGTGATGTTAGTTTACACTCGTAAACTAATTTTAGCAAAGTCATTTAGTATTGTCTTCACGTAAAGCATTTGAGTAAAGTCTTTAGGTAAACAATAGCTGCAATTTGACTTTGCCATTTCAAATAACTATTTCTTCAAATAACTACTTCTTCAAGTAACAACAATATGAAAGCAATAGCTATTAAGCGCTTAAGCTATCTAACGCTTCACGTAGCTCATCCATTTTTGCCATGATGTTTTGCTGTGCATTTACAACCGCAGCAGTATCGTTGGCATCAATATCGGCAAAGTTCTGTACCAAGGCACTACCGACGATAACGCCATCTGCATGAATACCGATCGCTTTTGCAGAAGCGCCATCACGGATACCGAAGCCGACGCATACTGGCAAGTCTGTTTCTGCTTTGATTGCTTGAACTTGGGTCGCAACGTCGTCTGTATCTAGCGTGGCTGAACCAGTCACGCCTTTTAGTGATACATAATAAATATAGCCGCCACAATGAGTCAATACTTGCTCACGGCGCTCAGGCAACGTCGTTGGCGATAGCAAGAAAATCTCATTCATCGAATGATCGGTCAAATGCTGAGTGAAGCTACCCGCCTCTGCTGGTGGCAAATCTACCATCAATAAACCATCAACACCTGACTGCTCGCATAGTGCCACAAAATTGTCATAGCCGATGATTTCAACAGGATTTAGATAACCCATTAGGATAATTGGCGTTTGCGTATCTGTTTGACGGAACTCTGCAACCATCTTTAATGCATCACGAGTACTCGTACCTGCTGCTAATGCACGCTCGCCAGCCAAGGCAACGGTTGGACCATCGGCCATTGGATCAGAGAATGGTAAACCGACTTCGATCATATCGGCGCCGTGTTTCACTAAGTCGTGCAACAGACCTACCGTAGTGGTCGGATTAGGATCGCCTGCCATTACATAAGGAATGAGGGCTTTTTTATTTTGTGATTTTAAAGTTTCAAAAGTGCTTTCAATTCTGGTCATAATGTTCTCTTTAGTTGTCTATCTATTCAGACAAATTATTATTCAAATTTGATATTAATGACAGTATTACCGTCTTGACCTTTGATCAACAATGCTCCATTCATAATCATTTCTAACTCATTAAAACTCGTAAGTACCTGTTCTTGTTTAACAGTATTACCTTTATAAACTGTTTTAATAACTTTATTAGCTATAAGTAAATAAGTCGTACAGATTAATCTACTATGCTCTTCAAGAGTCAATTTCAGATCGATCTTACTGCTTTCGTTATTCTTATGATTAAAATATGTTAGCTCATAATCATTGAACTGTACTCTAACAGGTACAAACATTTCAGTTTCAGAATCACCTTGTACAGTATAATTAATACTATGAGCACCTAGTTTGTGACGAGCTTGAGTTATTGATAGGTTATTGAACTCTTGTTTTATAGATTTTGGGTTTGGGCAATTAAATAACTTGAATATATGTAACATAGCTTGTTGCTGTTGATAAACAGCATTCAAAACTCCATATAATCTGAGATATTTCTCACCCAAATCATTGTATTTGGTAGGACCTGATAAACCAAACTTTAGAAAACTTTTTAAGGCCTCATTAGAGTCTTCTAAGATATCCTCAGAAGCAATAATTTCGTTCCAGTCATTTTTTGCGTTCAGCTTAAATTTTTGTTGGGCAAAGCCTAGAAAGTCATTGGTTTCTTTAGAAAAAACCTGCTCCCTTGTAAACTCAACAAATCTATCGTTTATTAAGTTTACCAAGTCAACCATATCTGTATTCAAAAAAACGTCCTTTTACAACTCAATCCCTTCTGCTTTCATCACTGAATGCAGATCCTTGTCACCGCGACCTGACATATTAACGATGATCGTCTGATCAGGAGTCATGGTTTTAGCCAGTTTCAATGCATAGGCGACAGCATGAGCAGTTTCAAGCGCAGGAATGATACCTTCTTTGCGCGTGGCCTCATGGAAGCCTTCTAGCGCCTCTTTATCCGTACAACCAACATACTCAACACGCTTCATATCTTTTAGGAAGCTATGCTCTGGGCCGACACCAGGATAATCAAGACCCGCTGAGATAGAATGCGTCTCTTGAATCTGGCCATCATCATCTGCCATGAGGTAAGTACGGTTACCATGTAGTACGCCGATACGACCAGCAGCCAATGGTGCTGAATGACGACCTGACTCGATACCATCACCCGTTGCCTCGACGCCATACATTTTAACTTCAGTATCGTTCAAGAAGTCAAAGAACAAACCAATCGCGTTTGAGCCACCGCCAACACACGCAACCAAGGCATCAGGCATTTTACCTGTTTTTTCTAGATGCTGAATACGCGCTTCTTTGCCAATAATCGCTTGGAAATCACGAACCAATAGCGGATAAGGATGCGGGCCTGCAACCGTACCGATAATGTAATAGGTGCTATCGACATTGGTCACCCAGTCACGCATGGCTTCGTTCATTGCGTCTTTGAGCGTGCGTGAGCCAGAAGTGACGGGCACAACTGTTGCGCCAAGTAAGCGCATACGATAAACATTCATCTTTTGACGCTCGACATCGTCAGCACCCATATAGACGATACACTCTAGCCCTAAGCGTGCCGCAATAGTTGCCGTGGCTACGCCATGCTGTCCTGCACCAGTCTCAGCGATGATACGTTTTTTACCACACATTTTGGCAAGCAGTGCCTGACCAATGGTGTTATTTACTTTATGTGCGCCTGTATGGTTTAGATCTTCACGTTTGAAGTAAATTTGCGCACCGCCAATCTCATCGCTCAAACGCTTAGCATGATACAGCGGCGTTGGACGACCGACATAATTGACCAAATCGTTGTGATACTCTTCCCAGAATGCTGGGTCTGCTTTTACTTTGGTATAAAGCGTTTCTAGCTCTTCTAGAGCAGCCATTAGCGTCTCAGAGACAAAACGCCCCCCATGTACACCGAAATGACCGCGCGCATCAGGATACTGGTTGAAGTCCTGTACATTTTCAGGATTGGTAAAAGTGTTTACAGACTGTGCGGTAGCAGATAAATCTTTGTTCTCGACATGACTCATGATAATTCCTACTGTAATAAGTGGTATTTTTTAGATAACTTTAGATAACTAGAGAGAAAATAATAAAAGGAATAACAATCTAATAAGATTTAAGCAGAAAAATCGGAATAACGATCAACTAAGCAGATTATGTATGGCAAATAGCTTGATACAAACCCACTTAGATGGCGCCAGTGACCGTAGCGTTTTGCCATCGATCACGCTTGACCGCTTTCATAAAGGCACGCATTTTGGCAGCGTCTTTTTTACCTTTATCAACCTCAATACCACCGCTCACATCGACGCCATAAATAGGCAAATCTAATGTCGCAGCAACATTGTCAGCATCGAGCCCACCAGCCAAAACGATCGGTAGTGCACTGTCATGTGGAATGAGACTCCAGTCAAAACGTGCGCCTGTACCGCCATACTTATGCTGATGATAAGCATCCAGTAAAATACTACTGGCACCTGCGGTTGCAAATTGATTAATTTGGGCGTGAACGCTATCGAGGGTGTCTTGCTCTGTATTGATACGCAATGCTTTGATCCAACGTTTATTGACCATACCTGCCAGCTGTTGGCATTGCTCAGGCGTTTCATCACCATGGAACTGGATAATATCAAAAGAGACGTTGTTTGCTAATTTAATCAGCTCATCTTCAGGCATATTAACTACCAGTGCCACCACACTGACAAAAGCAGGCACAGCAGCGCTCAAGGTTTGCGCCTGCTCTATCGTGACCGCACGTGGACTTGGTGGATAAAACACCAAACCCACGGCATCTGCACCTAACTGTGCCGCAGTCTGTATATCACTAAGCTGAGTAAACCCGCAAAACTTAACGTGCATTTTGTGACCTTGCGTTTCATGGTACTGAATATGACACCGATTATAGCGGCATCAGATAGGTTCAAGCTAAAGATAAATCGTTAGATGTGATGAGGTTTTGTTAACCAAAC
>Ga0208015_1000959_pt1 | contig 11542 bp, 9 predicted proteins | sample 26BtaG_FD_184101 | JGI IMG/M metagenome (GOLD analysis project Ga0208015, IMG submission 184101) | Marine viral communities from Cariaco Basin, Caribbean Sea - 26B_WHOI_OMZ_CsCl (SPAdes) (version 2) | ecosystem: Environmental > Aquatic > Marine > Oceanic | place: Caribbean Sea: Cariaco Basin...
CGGTGGTGAGGCCCGGCACGAAAAGGCGCTGGAGCAGGCCCATATCGCGCTGGCTTTCGAAGGGCCGGGATACCGTGACGATGACATCTATACGGCGCAGATCTATTCCAGCGCGCTGGGGGGCGGCATGTCGAGCCGCCTGTTCCAGGAGGTGCGCGAAAAGCGTGGGCTTTGCTACACGATCTTTGCCCAGACCGGCGCCTACGCCGATACCGGCGCACTGACGCTTTATGCCGGCACCTCTGGCGCGCAGCTGGATCAGCTCGCCCAGATCACCATCGACGAGATGAAGCGCGCCGCAGACGACATGAGCGATGCCGAGGTTGATCGCGCCCGCGCCCAGATGAAGGCGGGGATGTTGATGGGGCTGGAAAGCCCGACCAACCGCGCCGAACGTCTGGCCCGGCTGGTGCAGATCTGGGACAAGGTGCCGCCGCTTGAGGAAACGGTTGCCCGCATCGACGCCGTGACCACCGCTGATGTGCGCGCGATGGCGCAGGCCATGGCACATGAGGCCCCGATGGCGCTGGCGCTTTACGGTCCGGTAGGGGATGCTGCCCGTCTGGAGGCATTGCAGGAGAGGCGCGCCGCCTGATGTTGCTGACCGGTCGCAAGGTACGTATCGAGACCGAGCGCCTGACCCTCAGGCCGCCGATTCATGCGGATTTTCGCGAATGGGCGGCGTTGCGCCAGCACAGCGAGAGCTATCTGACCCCGTGGGAGCCGAGCTGGGCGCCCGATCATCTGAGCCGCAAAAGTTTTACCAACCGTGTCTATTGGGCGCGCCGGGCCGTCAGCTCTGGGTCGGCGCTGCCGATGTTTCTGGTCCGTCGCTCCGATCAGGCGCTTGTGGGTGCGATCACGCTCGACAATATCCGTCGTGGCCCGGCGCAGGCCGGAACGCTCGGCTACTGGACCGGTCTGCCCTATGCGCGCAACGGCTATATGCGAGAGGCCATCGGTGCGATGGTCCACCACGCGTTCACCAAGCTGGACCTCAGCCGCATCGAGGCCGCCTGCCTGCCGGAGAACGCGGCCTCGCGGGGGCTTTTGGAAAGCGCGGGCTTCAAATACGAGGGCGTGGCCCAGTCTTATTTGCAAATCAACGGGCGATGGCGGACCCACGTGCTATATGCATCTCTGCGCCACGACCGGCGGGGCCGGACCCAGGTTGGGCAAGCCTGACAGACTGCCTTGGTTGCTGCCGGTGAACCCCGGGGCCGCCCATATTCAAGGCCCCGGAACATGAGGGATAGCTGACATGACACTGACCCCTGCCGACACCGCATTCCTGGACAAGCTGCGCTCGCAATTGCCAGAGGGCACGCTGCGCGCGCCAGAGCCCCGCTACCTGGAAGAGCCAAGAGGCCGCTACAATGGCCAGGCCGCTGCAATCGCCATGCCGCGCACCACGCAGGAGGTCGCAACCCTTGTGCGCGCCGCCCACGACGCCCGCGTCGCTGTTGTCCCTTACGGTGGCGGCACCGGTCTTGTCGGCGGTCAGATCATGGAAGCGGATGGCCCGCTTCCGCTGGTGATTTCGCTGGAACGGATGACCGCCCTGCGCGGGATCTACCCCCAGGAAAACGTGACGACCGTCGAGGCCGGCATGGTCCTTGCTGATGTGCAAGCCGCCGCACAAGAGGCGGGGCGTTTGTTCCCGCTGTCGCTCGCTGCCGAAGGAACGGCACGGATCGGCGGAACCCTCGCCACCAATGCTGGCGGTGTGAATGTGCTGCGCTACGGCAATGCGCGGGATCTGTGTCTGGGTCTTGAGGCGGTGCTGCCCAATGGTGAGATCTGGCATGGCCTCAGCCGCCTGCGCAAGGACAACACCGGTTATGATCTGCGCAACCTGCTGATCGGGGCCGAGGGCACGCTGGGCATCATTACCGCTGCCGCGCTGAAACTCTCTGCGATCCCGGCAGAGCAGGGCACCGCGATCCTCTCCGTCAGCTCACCTGCGGCGGCAATTGATCTGCTGGCACTGGCCCGCGACCAGTTGGGCGAGACAATCAGCGCCTTTGAACTGATTCACCGACAGGGGCTTGCCTTTCTGCGCGAAACGCTGCCGGATCTGCGACTTCCGTTTGATGATCTGCCGGAATGGTGTGTGCTGGTGGATCTGGGCCTGCCCAAGGGGCGCGCGCCGCAGGACGAGCTGGCAGCGCTGTTTGAAGGTGCCTATGAGGCCGGGCTGAGCGATGATGGGGTGATCGCCCAATCCGAGGCCCAGCGAGAGGCTCTGTGGGCGGTGCGCGAGCACATCCCAGAGGCCAATCGCCGGATTGGCTCTGTGTCCAGTCATGATATCTCGATCCCGATCTCCCGTATTCCGGAATTCATCGTCGAAGGGGGCAAGCGGATCGCGGCGCTTGGCGATCTGCGGATCAATTGCTTTGGGCATCTTGGAGATGGCAATCTGCACTACAACGTCTTTCCCGCGCAGGGCAAAGACCGCAGCGCCTACGAGCATCTGCGCAGCGACGTGAAACGCACCGTTCACGATCTCACTCATGAAATGCAGGGGTCGGTCAGTGCGGAACACGGCGTCGGTCGGCTCAAGGTCGGGGATCTGGAGCGCTACGGCGATCCGGTCAAACTGGCCGCGATGCAGGCGATCAAACAGGCGCTGGACCCGCACGGCATCATGAACCCCGGCGCAGTTGTGCCCGCTGGACGCTGAGCCGCCGCAATACAGCTCAGGCCATCTGCGCGTTGCGTCTGGCAGGGCGGCTGCGCATCAAAAGCAGGACCATGATGACAATGTTGATCCCGTTCCACAGGATCCCGTTCACAAAGGCCAGCTGATAAGAGCCGCTGACGTCATAGATCCAGCCGGACATCCAGCCCCCCAGCGCCATGCCGACAATCGTCATCATCATGACGAAACCCACCCGCGCCCCGGCCTCATGCGGCGGCATATACTCGCGCACCACCAGCGCATAGCTCGGCACAATGCCCCCTTGGGCCAGTCCAAAGACCGCGCTGACAAGATACAGCGAGACCATCCCGTCATAGGGCAGGTACAGGAACAGTGCGATACACTGAAGGATAGAGCCAACCAGCAGGGTCTTTACCCCTCCAAACCGGTCTGCCACCAAGCCCGAGATAATCCGGCTGACCACCCCGCCAAGCAGCATGAGAGACAGCATCTCTGCCCCGACCGCAGGCCCATATCCCAGCCCGACGCAGTAGGCGACGATATGCACCTGTGGCATTGCCATCGCGATACAGCAGCCGATCCCCGCAAGGCCCAGCACCCATTGCAGCTGGCGCGCCGACAGCCCGGAGCGCGCGGCATTCCCGGCCGAGGCGGCCGCGCTGGCGCTTTGCTCTGCCGCAGACACCCGCCGCCGCAGGATCAGCGACAACGGAATGACCGTGACCAGCGTCACCAGCGCCAAGGTTGCATAGACGCTGCGCCAGCCGCTGTCGGCCAGCATATCTGCCAGCGCGGTCGGCCAGATGGCCCCGGACAGATAGTTGCCGCTTGCGACCAGGGCGACGGCAATGCCGCGCCTGCGCTGAAACCAATGAGAGATATCCGCAATCAGCGGACCAAACCCCGCCGCCGTGCCCAGCCCCAACAAAAGATGCGCTGCCGACAGCCAGACCATATCCGGCGCCAGCATCGCCAGCCCATAGCTGGCAGCGCTCAGCAGTGCGGCCGCAATCAAGGCTATGGTAATCCCAAAACGGTCGACCAGTCGGCCGATCAGCAGATTGCCAAGGGCAAAGCCCACCATGGTGAGCGTATAGGGCATGGAAGCGGTGGCGCGATCGGCCTGAAACTCGGCCTCGAGCGCGGGCATCACCACAATGACAGCCCACATGCCGACATTGGCCACCGTGGCAATGGCAAGTGTGACCGCAAGGCGGGTCCAGGCGTAGCTGCTGTCAAGGCGATGGGCGAGTTGCATGTCGGCACGCTAGGCGCAGGGCCGACATGCTGCAACGATAATCTGGCGCAACCAGGAGGGGAAATTCGCAATCCGCTGGATTACCTTTGCAATCTATATCGGCAGCGGCGTGTAGGGCACCGCTGCCGACGCCGACAGACCTGACAACTGGTTGAGAAAAATATGGAAAAATCCAACCACTACATCAGGTGTCGTCAGGCTGCTGCCCCCGGGCGAAGGCAGCAGCTCTGTCTTGTGTTAGGGCATGATGACCTTGTCGATCACGTGGATCACACCGTTGTCTGCCTCGATATCGGCGGTCACGACGGTGGCTTCGTCAACCATCACGCCATTATCCAGATCGATCGTGATCTCACCACCTTGGACAGTGGCTGCCTTCATATCGTCGCTGAGGTCGGTGGACATGACCTTACCCGGCACGACGTGGTAGGTCAGGATTGCGACCAGCTGGTCTTTGTTTTCGGGCTTCAGCAGGGTCTCGACGGTACCCTCGGGCAGCGCAGCAAAGGCGGCGTCGGTCGGGGCAAATACGGTGAACGGGCCATCGCCCTTCAGAGTGTCAACGAGCCCTGCTGCCTCGACAGCTGCGACCAGCGTGGTGAAATCACCCGCGCCGACGGCGGTGTCGACGATGTCCTTGGCATGGCCTCCAGCAAATGCGGCGGTGGAGAAGGCCACGGTGGCTACGGCGCTCAGTACGGTCTTGCGGATCATAAGTTCATTCCTCTGTCGCTGTGATGTTGCCCAATCAGGCAATGTCGGGGTTACGCAGAGGGATGCAGTTTGGATCTGGCGGGTTTTCGCCAGTCGGCAATTGACGAAAAAGGCGCGCGACCTAAGCCGCGCGCCCTTGGAAAATCCACTCACATTTATGTGATGTATACTCTGTTTTTTCCGGTGATCCGGGTCAGAAAAACACGGATCCAGGCAGCTTAGGCGCCTTCGAATTCACACAGAACGGTGACGTCCATCCCCAGATCTTCGAGCACCTTGCGGCCACCAAGTTCCGGCAGGTCGATGATGAAGGCGCAGGACACGATCTCGCCGCCCAGACGTTCGATCAGCTTGATGCCCGCCGCAGCGGTGCCGCCGGTCGCCAGAAGATCATCCACCACCAGAACCTTTTCACCGGGCTGGATCGCGTCGTCATGGATCTCCATGATCGCCTCGCCGTACTCCAGCTTGTATTCCTGGCTGATGGTGGTGCCGGGCAGCTTGCCCTTTTTGCGGATCGGCACAAAGCCGACGCTCAGCTGATGGGCAATGGCGCCGCCGAGGATGAAACCACGTGCCTCAAGCCCCACAACCTTGTCGATCTGCTCGCCCGCATAGGGGTGCAGCATCTGGTCGATCGCCATGCGAAAGCCGCGCGGATCGGCAAACAGGGTGGTGACATCGCGGAACATGATGCCTTCGTGGGGGAAATCCACAATGGTGCGGATGTAGTCTTTGACAGCGGTTTTGCGGGCCATTGTGGCCTCCCTCGTCTAGGTCGTCACTAAGGCCGACCACAGGCGGGCCGGATCTGCCCGCCGCCAGAGTTGGCGCGCGGGGCCGGTGGTTTGTGGCCCAAGGCGGGCGCGCAGGCAAGGGCAGGCAATGCCCTTGTCCGTGGTCTTTTGGGGTTGTGACCTTTCAGAACCAATCCGCACCGGGGGCAGCGCCCCTGCGGGTGGTGTCCCAGGTCAGCCCAAGAGGCGCCCCGCAACCGCATCCAGTTTGGCCAGAAGAGCAGGGTCGCGTTTTTCAGGCGCGGTCATGATCGCGTATTCCAGCGCCTTGTCGCAGCCATGCGGGCAATCCGCACGGGTCTGCCCCAACAGCGCAGGCAGGCGGCGCACCAATTCGCGCCCATTGGCGGAATTGCCCTGCAGGGTGGCGATGATATCGGTGATCTCCACCGCGCCATGTTCCGGATGCCAGCTGTCATAGTCGGTGACCATCGCGATGGAGGCGTAGCACAGCTCTGCCTCGCGGGCGAGTTTGGCCTCTGGCATGTTGGTCATGCCGATCACGTCACAGCCCCAGCTGCGGTACATCTTGCTTTCCGCCATCGATGAAAACTGCGGCCCCTCCATGCAGAGATAGGTACCGCCGCGATGCACATTGATGCCTGCATCGCGCGCCGCGGTCTCTGCCGCATCGGACAGCCGTTCGCAGGTGGGGTGCGCCACGCTGACATGGGCCACGCAGCCGGTGCCAAAAAAGCTCTTTTCGCGGGCAAATGTCCGGTCGATGAACTGGTCGACAACCACGAAATCCCCCGGCGCCATTTCCTCGCGGAAGGAGCCACAGGCAGAAATCGAAAACACATCGGTGACGCCCAGACGCTTTAGCGCGTCGATATTGGCGCGATAGGGAACTTCGGTCGGGGAATGCACGTGGCCGCGCCCGTGACGGGGCAGAAAGGCCATCTTCACGCCGTCCAGCGTGCCGGTCAGGATCTGATCCGAAGGCGCCCCCCAGGGTGTCTCGACCGAGACCCACTCGGCATTCTGCAAACCGTCGATTTCATAAAGACCCGAGCCGCCGATCACGGCGATCATGGTGTCGCGAGAGGTTGAAGTGGTCACGCGCTGCCCTCCTGGTGATGCTGGTCCGGTTGTGCCGATGATTGGCGCAGTTGGCAAGCACAGAGCCACAAGCACAGAACCAAGGGAGGAGAGATGAGGACAGGTTGGGATGCCTTCGGCGAGAGTATTTGGGGAAAGATGACAGGCGGGCATCACTCGCGCCGGATGACCCCTGTCAAAGCCGCCGCGCCAAGGGCGGTGACAATCCAGCCCGCGAGCGTGAACACCCAGCGCGCCCACCAGAGATGCCAGCCCCATGGCCCGCGCGTCGTAGAGGGGGCCCAGGCATCGGTCTGACCCAAGTCAATGATTGGGACGACAAGATCAGCGGCATAAGCGTAGCGATTGAAGCTTTCCCAGTCGCGGCCAATGGTGGAGGTCAGGCTCCAGTCCTTGGCTGGGTTGGGATGAGGCGAGAGGTTGTCGTCTGCGTTGTATTTCGCCCAGCTATCTGACTGCAGTGCAACGGCCGAATTGGGAGCAAAGCTGCCTTCCTCCCAGGCGAAGTGGGCGGGGATAGTGGCGAGCCCCCACAGAAGAACAAGCCAATAGAAGCTCTTCATTGGTCGATAGCCAAAATCCGTGAGAAAGTGCAGGGCCATATGCCAAACCCAGATTATTGGAAGGGGCAGCAGGGCTTTGAGAAACGCCAACTCAGTTCCAGCAAACCAGATGCGCTCGTTACGGGAATTCCTCGCCAGTTTTTGTGCCAAAGAAATGCGGACCATTTTAGCATCGGCCTCGTGCCCCATGTCGTCCAGCACCTTGGCGAGTTGTTTGTAGGGTTGGGGGAAGAATTCGCCATTCCAATGGTCCCCCCGCGCCAGCCAGTTGAGCCGGGTGCGGGCATCTGTTGAGCCTACGATGCGGTGATAGGTAAACCCGTCGAGGATGAGGTTTTCACCATCTTGCGTATTGTCTGGCCAGCAGTCGGGATCATCAACAAGGTCGCCGCATTTTGCAGTGCTGAGATATACGTCGCCTTTAACAGCGACCCGATCACGAAAGAAAAAGTCTTTTGCAATATTGGCGTTTTGGAGGTTCAGCGCCGTTCCGCCCTTGTTCTGGAATCTGGTGCCGGTGCAGGACAGTTGGCCACCGGTTTTTAGGCCATTCAGATCCGCTGTGCCGAAGATTTTTGCAAATGAGAGAAACAGGCTCTGGTCGATATTCGCGTTTTGGAGGTTCAGCGCCCTTTTGCCCTTGTTCTGGAATTCGGCACCCGCGCAATCCAATTGGCCGCCGACTTTGAGGCTATTCAGAGTCGCTTCGCCGCAGTTTTTTGTTGATGAGAGAAATAGGGCACGGCCAATATCCGCGCTCTGTAGGTTAAGCGCCGTTCCGCCCTTGTTCTGGAACTCGGCGTTGGTGCAATCCATTTGGTAGCCCACATTTAAGCCGGCTGCCTCAAGAAACGGCAGTTTGCACGCAACCAGCCGGACGTTTTTCAGAGCATTACAGCGGATGGCGCTGATGCCATGTTGGAACAGGCAATTGTGAAACAGCATGTTCCAAGGGACAACACAGTCATTCAGATGCAACTCACCGCTAACCAGCGCCCCTTTCAACAAAACGCCGACTTCCGTGACAGGGGCGTCCAAACAGCCACCCAAAAGGAAAAAACGCAGCACATCGGCGCGGATGTGGCGATCAGTGGGAAGGTTTGACCAGTCGTCTGGCTCTGGTGGTGTTTCACCATCGGGGCCGCAGCGGCAGAATTTGCCCGTTTCCACAGCTGCCTTCAGCTTCCTCTCCGCCTCTGTCGGGCCACCTTCGATGGTCTCTTCAATCTCATCCCAGCTCTTAAACCGCTGCATGTCAAATCCTTTGGGTGCAATGACGCGACAGTTTCGTGAAAATACCGGCAAATCAAGGTGGGGCGAGCTGTAAGCTCTTAACAGCCGCTTAAGTTTAATGTCAGCAGCGCTGCCGCAATGTTTCGCGTGCGAAACATTTGGACAGGACGGCTGACCCATCGGGGCAGAGCCACCACGGGCAAGCCACGCAACGGGCCGCGCCCTTGCCCCAATGGCGGTTTTCCGCTAGGGGCGGCGCTAACATGACCCTTTCCCGATCACAGGTGACCCCATGACCCGCGGCATAATGGCGACGCTCGCCAAACAGATTTCACCGCCCAATCTCTCCATCATGCAGGATGAGGGCTTTACCGTCTCTCGCGTGCGCACCGAATTGCTGTCCGGCCTGACCGTGGCGCTGGCGCTGGTGCCCGAAGCGGTGGCCTTTGCCTTTGTGGCGGGGGTGCACCCGTTGGTGGGGCTTTATGCGGCCTTTCTCGTCGGGCTCATCACGGCGCTGATCGGGGGGCGTCCGGGCATGATTTCGGGCGCGACCGGTGCGCTTGCAGTGGTCATGGTGGCGCTGGTGGCCCAGCACGGGGTGGAGTATCTCTTTGCCACGGTGGTTCTGATGGGGATCCTGCAGGTCATTGCGGGTGTCATGCACTGGGGCAAGTTCATCCGGCTGGTGCCGCATCCGGTCATGCTGGGGTTTGTGAACGGCCTGGCGATCGTGATCTTTCTTGCCCAGCTCACCCAGTTCAAGGATCCCGCCAACCCCGGTGCCTGGCTCGCGGGGACGCAGCTGTACATGATGCTGGGGCTTGTGGGTCTGACCATGCTGATCATCTGGGGCATGCCCAAGATCACCTCTGTCATTCCCGCGCCGCTGGCGGGCATCGGGGTTGTGGCCGGTCTGGTCATTGCCTTCGGGATCAACGTGCCCACCGTGGGCGACATGGCGTCGATCAAGGGCGGGCTGCCCAGCTTTCACAATCCGTTTGGCACGGGCGAGGGCCTGTATGGCACGCCTCTGGCGCCTTTGACCTTTGAGACCCTGCAGATCATCCTGCCCTATGCGGTGATCCTGGCAGCGATTGGCCTGATCGAGAGCCTCTTGACCCTGAACCTTGTGGGGGAAATCACCGGCAAGCGCGGCGGCGCAAGCCAGGAATGCATTGCGCAGGGCACCTCCAACATCGTGACCGGCTTTTTTGCAGGCATGGGGGGCTGTGCGATGATCGGCCAGTCCATGATCAACGTGAAATCCGGCGGCCGGACGCGGATCGCGGGCATCACGGCGGCGCTGTTCCTGCTGTTGTTCATCGTTGTGGCCTCGCCGCTGATCGAACAGATCCCGCTGGCCGCGCTGGTTGGGGTGATGTTCATGGTCGTGATCGGCACCTTTGCCTGGAACAGCTTTAAGGTGATGACCAAAGTGCCCGCGATGGATGCGTTTGTCATCGTGTTGGTGACGGTGGTGACGGTGATGACAGACCTCGCGATTGCGGTTGTGGTGGGCGTCATCGTGTCGGCGCTGGCCTATGCCTGGAACAACGCGCGCCGCATTCACGCCTATACCCGCGAATCCGAAAGCGACAAGGGGGCCAAGGTCTATGAAATCGAAGGCCCGCTGTTCTTTGGCTCCACCGACGGCTTTATCGAGCTGTTCGATGTGGCTGGTGATCCGGACCGTGTGATCGTCGATTTTGCCCGTAGCCGCGTGGTGGATCAGTCGGCGCTGCAGGCGATCGAGGCGGTGGCCGGCAAATACGAGGCCGAAGGCAAATCCATCGTCCTGCGCCACCTGAGCCGCGACTGCCATCAGTTGCTGACCAAGGCCGGGCACCTGATGGTCGACAGCGACGATGACCCGGATTACCAGGTGGCGACCGATTATTCGGTGCGAACCGGTGTTCTTGGCAGTCACTGAGCCTGCGGAACATGAAACTAAAAAGCCCGCAGGTGTCTGACCTGCGGGCTTTTGTTTTTGGGCTGGGGATCACATCAGTCGGGGGCGAGCCCTTCGAGCATGTCAAGATCACCTGACAGGATCGCAGGCTCTGCCCGCGCGATCAGCTCGGCCGGCCAATCCCACCATTTCAGGCTCAGCAGTCGCGCGATCTGCGGCTTGGGAAAGCGGTGGCGGATCACGCTCGCGGGGTTGCCGGTCACGATGGCATAGGGCGGGACGCTGCCGCGCACCACGGCCCCTGCACCGATGATGGCACCGTCACCAATACGGGCCCCGGGCAGGATCATCGCGCCATAGCCGATCCAGACGTCATTGCCGATCACCGTGTCGCGGGTGTCGGGCTGAAACCCGGCCATCTGGCTGGGATCAAAGACCGGGAAGGGATAACAACTCAGCCCGTCCTGGGCGTGGTTGGCCGAGGCAGTGATGATGCGCACGCAGTCAGCGATCTGGCAGAACCGGCCAATCACCACCCGTTCCCGGGCACCGGGAAACAGGTAGGGCGCCAGCCGGCTGGCCCAATCCTGAGGCGGATCAAAGGCCGAGGCATAGCTATAGGCACCGACGCTGAAATTGGGGTGTGATATCGCCTCGGACAGCAGGACCGTGCCTGCATGGGGTGTCCCGTCAGGCAGGATGATGGGATGTCGCTGTTTGGGATCAGGTAGGGGCATGGGGGTCAATCATTCTCCTGGGCGCGAGAGCGAGAACAGCTCTGTCACCACGGAATAGTCGCGATAGCCAAGACGGGCGAGCGGCTGGAAGGTCGTGACATCAAAGATACCGTCCCGCAGGCAGGCGTCATCGATGTGGACACCGACCACTTCGCCAAAGACCACCTTGTTGGCTGCGCCCGGCAGGGTCACGATCTGGGTCAGTCGGCATTCCAGCGCGGCGGGGGCGGCAGCGACGCGGGCACAGTCGATGGTTTCGCAGGCTGTCGTCTCAAGTCTAGCGGTGGTGAATTCATCCACCTCTTTGCCAAGCGCCGCAGAAGACGCGTTCATCGCATCCCGCAGAGCGTAGGAAACCACGTTCACGCAGAACACGCCGGTTTCCGCGATGTTGGCCACCGAATCCTTGGTTCCGTTCTGGTCGTCCTTGGCGCTGGTTGATGCAAACATGACCTGCGGTGGCTCGTAGGCGACTGCATTGAAAAAAGAATACGGCGCGAGATTGTTGGTCCCATCTGCCGCACGGGTGGAAATCCAGCCAATGGGGCGGGGGGTCACGATGGCATTGAACGGGTTATGGGGCAGGCCGTGGCCGTTCTCG
>Ga0208015_1000960_pt1 | contig 11535 bp, 13 predicted proteins | sample 26BtaG_FD_184101 | JGI IMG/M metagenome (GOLD analysis project Ga0208015, IMG submission 184101) | Marine viral communities from Cariaco Basin, Caribbean Sea - 26B_WHOI_OMZ_CsCl (SPAdes) (version 2) | ecosystem: Environmental > Aquatic > Marine > Oceanic | place: Caribbean Sea: Cariaco Basin...
TGTGGATCAAGAAGAAAGCATTCTTGTGCTTTTTCCTGATTGTCCGAAAGAAAAGCACCGTGAAATTTTATTCTTGAAAGAAACCAACGATCATATTGCCGTTTGGGAAGGTGAGAAGTTGACCAAGGAAGCGGCCTTCGAAACTTCAGGGGTCAGAACCGTCTATTGGTTGCAGGACATGGAGAAGATTATGTTTGAATTGATGTCGCAATGTGATACCGTTTACATTAATACCAATGAACATTATCGTGCGAGTGTAGAAACGGAAACCCGTGAAGACCGTTATACGAAATGGTTAAAAGAAAAATACCCAGCACATTCTGTAGCCAAGAGCAATCCTATTTTACAGCGTTTACGTTCTGTAAAAGATCCAATTGAGCTTGATCTCATGCAAAACGCTTGTGACATTACTGAAAAAGGCTTTAGGCGACTCTTAAGTTTCGTTAAACCAGATGTTTGGGAATATGAGATTGAAGCGGAATTGATGCATGAGTTTTTACGCAACCGCTCCAAAGGATTTGCCTACACCCCGATTATTGCTGCCGGGAATAATGCGAATGTGCTTCATTATGTGGTCAACAATCAGCAATGTAAAGCCGGCGATTTGATTTTATTGGATGTTGGTGCAGAGTATGCCAATTATGCAAGTGATATGACGCGAACCATTCCAGTGTCCGGGAAATTCTCAAAACGTCAAAAAGAGGTGTATAATGCGGTCAACCGTGTGAAAAAAGAAGCTCAAAAAATGTTGGTGCCTGGAACGATTTGGGCAGACTATCACGTAGAAGTTGGTAAAATAATGACTTCGGAATTGTTGGGTTTAAAATTATTGGACAAGGCCGATGTTAAGAATGAAGACAAAGATTGGCCAGCTTACAAGAAATACTTTATGCACGGCACCAGTCATAATATTGGTTTGGACACACATGACTACGGAATTTTAACCGAACCAATGCAAGCCAATATGGTGTTTACCGTAGAACCCGGAATTTATATTCCTGAAGAAGGCTTTGGCATTCGATTGGAAGATGATTTGGTGATTCAGAAAAAAGGCGAGCCTTTTAATCTGATGGGTAATATTCCTATTGAAGCGGAGGAGATTGAAGAGATTATGAATTCATAACCATATAAATAAGACAAGAGATTTTAAATACATCTTCAAAATTTATATAAAACAAGATTCGTCGGTGAAAACCTCATGTCGTTGCTGGTGAAAAATGCCATTAACGGCCAATATTTGAGCACATGCTCGTTATTATATTTACGGCCAGCTGGAATTTTTAAGCCTGAACAAGCCTTTGCAATTCGATTGGATGATGATTTGATGATTCAGAGGAAAGACGAACCGTTTCTGATGGTAATATTCCTGTCAAAGCCAATGATATTAAGAACCTTATGAGTTCAAAAAAGCATAAATAGGGCAAATAATCCATACTTCTTTTTCATAATTTTAAACTTAGAACAAAGTTTAGCGATGAAAGTTCATGTTGTTGGTGGTTCAACAACAGAACAAACATTGTTTGCAATCATTTTTAAAATAATTATGGAAAATTCAGACGAACTTCAAGGAAAAACAATTGTCATCACAGGCGTGTCTAGCGGATTTGGGCGTGGCAGCTCGCTTAAACTTGCCGAATTGGGCGCCAATGTAGTTGGGCTGGCCCGACGGGACGAAGCGCTGGCGAGTTTAAGTACAGAAATTGCTAACAAGGGTGGCAATTTCATATCCGTAACTGGCGATGTTAGCGACCCGGAAACGATTCAAACGCTGGCCACAACGGCTATAAGCGAATTTGGCGGGATCGATATTTGGATAAATAATGTGGGCATCGGCGCCATTGGTTTTTTCTGGGATATCCCGATTCAGGACCACTCGCGGGTGATTGATGTAAATTTAAAAGGATTGGTGTATGGATCGCACGCCGCCATCAAACATTTTTTGGCTATCGGCAAAGGAACCTTGATAAATATTGGTTCCATTGACAGTGAAGTGCCATTGGCAATGCAAAATACCTATGCCGCTACCAAGGCCGCCGTGTTCAGTTTAAGCCGTTCCGTAGCTGAGGAATTGAAACTATATGGCAATGATACCATAAAAATATCCACTATAATGCCCTGGGCCGTTGATACCCCTTGGTGGAACCACGCCGCAAACTATACAGGCCACAAGCCCAGAATGGCGGCCATGGATGACCCAAAAATTGTTATTGATGCCATTATAGAGGCCTGTAAAAATCCGGAAAGCAAGATTCCCGTGGGTTATAAAGCGACGGGATCTAATATTTTCCATCGTATTTTTCCTGGCTGGGCAGAGCAGTTCTCGAGCAAAGTAGCCAAAAAGGAATCGGATAAAGCATTTTTAACCCCACATACCACGGGCAGCATCTATGAACCTATGCCGCAATATACTGGGGTAGAAGGCGGAATTCGTGCGCGGATGGAAATAGAGGATGAGGAGGAGTAAACTAATGAGTTAGGTTAAAGAGCTGATATTAATTGAGAGCTGTCGGAGTGGAGCTTCTTTAATATTTCTGATTTGCTGTTGAAAAAAAGTAGAGTTTATGCCGTTATTGGTGTTTTCCATTAACGAGATAAATAGAAAAATCTGCTGAAATGTTAATTAAACTATAAAGCCTCTTTGTCCTGAAAGCTTTCGGTACGATGAGATTTGAAAAATAAAGTAGTTTTTAGTAACTATTAAAAACGTAAACCCTGGCCGTATTGATAAAATGGGATTGGCTATTTGCTAAAAGAGCGATCAGTTTATTCATGATGTTCCATATATTTCGACGCCAAAGTTAAAACTATATACATTAAGCCTAAATCATCTTTAACGATTAAGTAGTGGGTTTTGTAATTCTGACTAACGAAATTTTTATTTTGTAGTATCGAGTTCTTTTAATAGCCCTTCAAGATCCAATCTTCTAGTGTACATTTCCAAAGAGCCATCTGGGTGTTGCGGCCATTGTTCTTTAGGACGATCCCAATACAGCTCAACGCCGTTTCCGTCTGGGTCATTTAAGTACAAGGCTTCAGAAACCCCATGGTCGGCTGAGCCGGTTAAGGGATAATTAGCTTGGAGCAGCCGGTCTAAAATAACAGCCAAATCTCTTCTGGTAGGATAAACGATAGCCGTATGGTACAAGCCTACACCATGTGCTGGTGCAGGCGGTGCATCTTTACTGTTCCAGACATTTAATCCGATATGATGATGGTACCCTCCAGCCGAGAGAAAGGCGGCTTGATCACCATACATAGTGGTGAGTTCGAAGCCTAATAAATCTCTGTAAAATTTCAAGGCTCTTTCCAGATTGGAAACTTTTAAGTGTATATGGCCTATATGGGTCGCGTTAGGAATGATATAATCGTTCATATTTGTTCTCATTTTTAGGTTGTACTGAGTTATCTATTTGTCGTAATTGCTCGCTTCCGTCAGAAGTTCTAAATCCTTCGTATCTAAAACTAAACGCGCTGCGGACAGGATTTGTTTCAGCTGTTCTAAAGATGTTGCACTTGCAATGGGCGCACCCACGTGCTGTTGTGCGGATAACCATGCCAAGGCTACCGCTGCGGGCACCGTATGATGTTTTTCGGAAATCTTGTCCAAAGCTTCTAAAACACTAAAGCCTTTTTGATTCATATATTTCGCAGCGCCCTGGCCTCGCACACTCTTTCCGAAATCTGCTTCTGAGCGATATTTCCCAGTTAAAAAACCAGATGCCAAAGCAGAATACGGAAATACCGTTAATCCATATTCCTCAACTATGGGAGCATAAAGTGTTTCAAAATCCTTGCGTTCTACCAAGTTATAAAGAGGTTGCAAAGCCTGGTATTTTGGAAGATTATTTTTCTGAGCAGTCTCTAAGGATTCCCGTAATCGTTCAGGAGTTATGTTTGAAGCAGCGATGTGTCTGATTTTTCCAGCTTTAATGAGTTCTTCATAGGCTGCTAAAGTTTCTTCTACTGGAGTTTTTTCATCATCATAGTGAGTGTAATATAAGTCGATGTAATCTGTCTGCAATCTTTTTAACGACTTTTCAACAGATTCAAGAATATGCTTCTTGCTAGTGTCTTTGCACTGAGTGCCAGTTGCGCCACCTCCCTTGGTAGCGATTACAATATTTTCTCGGTTTCCTCTGGCTTTTAATCATTTTCCGATGATGGTTTCTGATTGCCCTCCATCCCCACCATCGATCCAGTACGAATACATATCTGCGGTGTCGATAAAGTTGAAACCTGCATCGATAAATGCATCCAATATCTCAAAGGACTGTTTTTCGTCCACTGTCCATCCAAAAACATTTCCGCCAATATTGAACGGGTATATTTCTAAATCGGTACTTCCTATTCTAGTTTTTTTCATGTTATAATAATTCTTGTTATTGAATAACCCAATAACCCAATAACCGTGATGATTAACATAACGATTATTGGGTGTGAATTATTTTACAGCACACATTTGATAGCGTGCTGTAAACTTATTACTTATTAAAAGAATCCTTGCTTATTCTTGTCATAGGAAATCAGCATATTCTTTGTTTGACGGTAATGGTCCAACATCATTTTATGGTTTTCCCTACCAAATCCTGATTGTTTGTATCCGCCAAATGGGGCGTGTGCAGGATAGGTGTGATATTGGTTTACCCAAACTCTACCGGCTTGTATGGCACGTGGAACTTGGTACATTTCGTGTGCATCTCTAGTCCAAACTCCAGCTCCTAAACCATAAATGGTATCGTTTGCAATTTCAATTGCTTCTTCCGTAGTTTTAAATGTAGTGAGCGAAACTACCGGTCCGAATATTTCCTCCTGGAAAACGCGCATCTTGTTATTTCCTTTTAGAATTGTAGGTTGGATATAATATCCATTTTCTGTATCGCCGTCATGCTTCTGAACGGAGCCACCCACTAATACTTCTGCGCCTTCTTCTTTTCCGATGTCGATATATTTCAATATCTGATCAAATTGCTTTTCTGAAACCTGGGCACCGATCATCGTATCAGGATCTAGTGGACTTCCATATTTGATAGCTTTAATACGTTCCACGACACGCTCGGTAAATTTATCGGCAATACTTTCGTGAACCAGAATTCGCGTTGGCGCTGTACAGATTTCTCCTTGGTTAAGCGCAAAGAATACGGCTCCTTCAATAGCCTTATCCAAAAATTCGTCGTCAGCAGCCATTACGGAAGGGAAGAAAATATTTGGTGATTTCCCGCCGAGTTCCATGGTGGAAGGGATAGCGTTTTCCGACGCGTATTTCATAATGTGTTTCCCGGTTGCAGTTGATCCCGTAAACGCAATCTTGCTAATTCTCGGGGAAGTAGCCAATGCTTGCCCCACTTCTACACCAAAACCGTTCACGATGTTCAACACGCCCGCCGGCAATACATCTTGCAACAACTCCATTAAAACCAATATACTGGTTGGGGTTTGTTCGGCTGGCTTCATAACAATGGCATTACCTGCTGCCAATGCTGGGGCAATCTTCCATGTAGCCATCAATAATGGGAAGTTCCATGGAATAATTTGTCCAACAACACCCATAGGTTCGTGCAATACGATACTGACTGTGTCTGAATCAAGCTCAGAGATTCCTCCTTCTTCTGCACGGATTACTCCCGCAAAATACCTGAAATGATCTACCACTAAAGGTAAATCGGCATTTAAGGTTTCTCGAATGGCCTTTCCGTTGTCAATGGTTTCAATCGTTGCTAAATACTCCAGATTGTCTTCAATAACTTGTGCTACTTTTAATAGGATATTACTTCTTTCTGTTACGGAAGTTTTGCCCCATGTTTTAAATGCGTCGTGTGCTGCATCCAATGCCAAATCAATATCTTCTTGGGTAGATTTTGCGGCTCTGGCAAATACTTTTCCATTTACTGGAGAAATATTGTCAAAATATTCTCCTTTTACGGGTGGTACAAATTTTCCGCCAATAAAGTTATCCCGAGGTAATGTTTTATCTTTTAATTGTGGGAATTCAAATAGAATTTCCTCTGTCTTTTGTTGTGCTCCATTTACGGGAGCGTCTTTTACTATGCTCATATCTCTATTTTTTTTAAATCGGTAGTCTTTATATGTCTCTCATACAAGTGAAACAAAGATAGCTTAAATTTATTGAATTTCTTAGGACTATATAGAATGCTGATAGGATTAAAGGGAAATATTATCATAAAATTTTGTTATTTTGAACATCTAAAACTTAAGGGCTTCTTAACTGAATCTCTGTTTAGATGCTTATTCCATTATTAATGTGTGTATTACATCAAAATGATGAAAAATTGACTTTAGAAAAAAGCTATATCCATATCAGTACTTTTGAGCAATTGAGTACTGATTATTCTGAAACCCTAGATCGGAATCTATATTTCGAAATGTATTGGGTGAAGGATGAAATGCCCATGCACTTCCTCGAAAATGATAAAACGAAGATAAAAGGGGATTGGATCTACTTGGTTCCTCCTTTCAGAAATTATCCATTCAATAGTGCCGGAAGAGATGGAATTCTTATTGCTTTTAATAAGGATCTATTAATTTATGAAGCAAAGGAATTTTCATTGAATGTTTTCAGTTTATTTAGAGGACAGGGCGATTTTAGAAATATCTTTATTGATGAGAAAACTTCCCGTTCGCTCACTGCTATTTTAAATATTATTCAAGAGGAGCATACACAAAATGGTGACAATCTTTTATTGCTCCGCACGCTTATTAAGGCTTTCCTTTTAAAATTGATGGCCAGCTCCAAACAGCAACTTATCAGCCCCGACATAAATGAAAAGCGGGTTTATCAATTTCTAATGCTTTTGGAAAATCATTATACCACAGAAAAAAAGGTCGGTTTTTATGCCGAAAACCTAAGCCTTTCTCCAAAGAGGCTGAATCAAATCTTAAAACGGAAACTTGGAAAAACAATCAATCAGATCCTTCAGGAACGGTTACTGATAGAGGCGAAGCATTTATTGTTTGTTGGGAAGGATAGCATTAAGGAAATTTCTTTTCGGCTGGGTTTTCACGATTCTTCCTATTTCAGCCGTTTTTTCAAAAAAATGACGACTCTTAGTCCTGAAGAATTTAGAGAAGAAGTGAAGAAGAAGATTGCTTTTGAATAATACCATTTGTTATGTTCAGCTATTTCTTCCAACCACAATTTATTGGCCTTAATAGTATCTGTCCGTATTTTTATTTATCCTTTAAAACTTCATCATCCTTAATGTTTACCGGACGGTGGAATTTAACTCTAAAAATTTAATCAGATTTTCTCTAAGCCGGGACCAAATCAAACACATATCGGTTAAGTTTGCGTAAGGTTTCAATCTTATCACTGGTGTTGATCAACAAGGAAATATTATTATTGCTGCCGCCATAAGAGATCATTCGCACATTGACATCTTGCAAAATCTGGAAAAGCTTTGGGGTATCGGGATGGTACACAATATGGTTTCCTACAAGGCAAACGATCGTTCTGAAGCTATCAACGTCCACGGTTGAGAATTTTTCTAATTCAGCGGTAATTTCCAAAAGGTTCTTGGTATCATCAATCGTTAGTGAAATGGCAATTTCTGAAGTGGTGATCATATCGATGGAGGTGTCATATTTTTCAAAAATTTCAAATACTTTTTTCAAGAACCCATGTGCCAAAAGCATTCTGGCCGATTTTATTTTGATGGCCGTAATCCCGTCTTTGGCAGCAATAGCCTTGATGCCTTCACCATGGATCTCGTTAGTGATTAAAGTGCCGTGCGACGTTGGTGCGTTGGTGTCTTTTAAACGGACCGGAATGTCTAAGTCCCTTACCGGTGTTACAGTTTGTGGATGTAAGATTTTCGCTCCAAAATACGCCAGTTCGGCAGCCTCGTCGAATGACAGGTTGGATATGGCATGGGTTTCTGGGACAAAACGTGGATCATTATTGTGGAAACCATCAATATCCGTCCAGATTAGAACAGTAAAAAATGTCTCTTAAAAATCATTGCATATAAGGATTTTGAAAATGTTTTTACAACAAATTGCATACTTTCACGGTATGCTGGATTAATAGAAATTTATAACAAGTAAAATATTGCATTATGAAAATATTTTTCACAATTAATATCATTATTCTTGTCTCAAATAATTTATTAAAACAAATATAATTTCATAACTTACTCAATAATAAAGCTAAACACCTAATAATATGAAAAAATTACACCTTAAATCCATTTTACTCTTAGTAGTATTGATTTGCATGGGTTGCAGCGCAGATGATGATGCTCTAATTGATCCTAAAAGTGATATTCTGGGGAAATGGGAATATATCGCAGACTCTTTTGGCCCAGTAAGTGCATCAGGAACTTATAAACAGTTTATGCAAGACAGTATTTTATACATTTACAATTCTGAAAACGATTTTTCTTATTCTAAATATTGGTTGAATATATCTAATGACACACTTTTTATAGACAACCGATCTTTTAAATTTGAGTTTTTAAATCGCAATAAACTCCAGCTAGATATTCTACAACCCGCAGTAATTACGCGGTCTATTTATAAACGAATAGATTGAGGATTATGAAAAAAGTTAGGGTTTATATTAAATTTAAAACAGTGTTGTGTCACTATTAAAACGTAGAATTATGAGAAATTTAGTAATCATATTATTAGGCATATTAATGATAAGCTGTTCAAGTAACGATACCCATATTGAGCAAAATTTATATTATTATGATCAAACAGGGTGTACTGACCCATGGAACACCGGTAGTAATGATAGCAACGCTAAAACTGCTTTGGAACTGAGAAAATATTTTAAAAGTTTAGAGGTTATTATTTTAGACGTCAGTTTTGAAGACATATCAAAAGAAGGTGAGTACTCGTGTGATGCCTGTACTTGCCTTACTGGGACACGTATTATAATAAATATCCATGAACGTGATAACGAAAAGGTTATTGATGTTGGGTTTGAAAAAATGTTATTAACCAAAAAACTATAAAAAATGAAAAAAAGTTACTTTTTATTAGTTGGATTCTTATGGTTTAATTGGTGTAATTCGCAAGTTGTCAGTAATTTTTATCCTGATGGAAACGCCTCAGATCAAATAAGACTTTTTAAAAATACAAGTAAGTCTGATCAAATTTTAACATTACCAAATTTCGATTTCGAGAAATTGGAAGAGGAGGATTCGAAGGATTCTGATAAATTAAAGACTTTTCGTTTTGGAAAAGATTTTGAAATTAATGTTAGTTTAGCTAATGGGGAATGGAATGAAATTTCGAGTGGAAGACTTTGGAGTATGTCTTTTCATTCCAAAAATGCTTATTCATTAAATTTTATTTTTAGTGATTTCCGCTTAGCTAAAGGAGCTGAGCTTTATATTATAAACGGGAATGGAACCATGTCCTATGGGGCCTGTTACCTATGAAAATAACCCTAGAAACGGCAATTTTCTTACTGATTTAATAGAAGGTGATTTTGTTACTATTTATTTGTTTGAGCCATTACGACAGAAAGGCGAATCTACATTAACGATAAAAAAAGTAGTACACGCATATAAAAATGTTATACCAACGGTTAATGCTGGATTTGGTCAGTCTTTAGGGTGCAATAATGATATTAACTGTTATCCAGCATGGGATTTTGAATCAGATGCTGTGGGTATGGTTTTACTTGCAAATGGAACAGCGTTGTGTAGTGGTGCACTGCTGATGACTGCAGATCAAAGTTTTCGTCCATATTTTCTTTCTGCATTTCATTGTATTGATATTGATTCGGCAAATGGTGTACTATCAGCTAATGAAAGAAATAACGTAGAAGATTGGATGTTTAAATTTCAATATAAAAAAACGGTTTGTAATGGAAATTCTGCTAGTCTAGGAATCTCTTATAATGGTTCGACTTTTAGGGCTGGTTTTAACAATTCAGATATGGCACTTCTTGAGTTAGATACTTCGCCCGTTGGTAATCCTGAAATTTCATATTTGGGTTGGGATAGAACCACTAATATTCCAGCTGCTGGAACTACTATTCATCATCCACAAGGTGATGTTATGAAAATTTCATTCGATAATAATGCTTTACAATCAAATGCAAATATAATAAATTGGAGTAATGGAACTCAGTCTTCTGTAAATTCTCATTGGACTGCGACTTTAGATAACGGAACGTCAGAGAATGGATCTTCTGGATCTGTAATTCTAAATCAAAATAGAAGAATAGTAGGGCAATTACATGGTGGCATGAATGGTTGTGCACCCGTAACTAAATATTATGGTAGGTTTGATGTTTCTTGGATAGGGGGGTGGAACTAATGACACATGATTAAGTAATTGGTTAGATCCATGTGGTTCTGGTGCAATAACTACAAATACTGCAAGACCATTTTCTATATCTGGTAGTGATTTAATTTGCTCATCTGGCACTTCATTTACTGTTAACAACCTTCCATCTGGTGCAACGATAAACTGGACAAGTAGTTCATCTATTACTCTAACTTCTCCACAAGGCTCAAACCCCAGTACTTTCTCTTCGGTCGGCTCAGGAAATGGTTGGATTCAAGCAACAATAACAGTTCCAAATGGATGTAGCAATAATATTGTTGTTAGAAAAGAAGTTATGAGAGGCGCGCCCTTAATTTCTTATGATCCTAATGAAGATTTTACTATGTGTCGAGATATAAATACCACTTCAAATAATTTCTTTCCTGTCAGTATAGAAGGGATGGATGGCTCTACAACATGGGAGGTACAAAAAATAACAAATAACCATAGCGTCACAATGCAAGGAAATGAAGTTTTAGTAAGTTTAGCCTATGCACCTCCATATAATTATATAGCCTTCAAAGTTAGAGCCAGTAATACTTGTGGTTTTTCCAATTGGCTTGAATATTATGTTGAAGTAATTGATAATTGTGACTCTGGAGGCTATAACAATTATATGGTTTATCCTAACCCAACTTCTGAGACTATAAACATAAAAGCTAAAAAGTCAAAAGAAGGAAGCGATAACGAAACTTCCTATCAATTATATGACTTTAATGCAATACTAATTGAAAAAGGAGATTTAAACAACCAAAAAAAATCAATCGATGTATCTAATTACAAAAAAGGTATCTATATTCTAAAAATAGAAAAAGGCAAAGAATTCGAGACACACTCAGTAATAATCAAGTAAATGGTACTTTAACAGTTGGAAATTTAGTAGAAAACACTCCATGATGATTCACATAAAAACCATTTAATCCGACAAACCTAACAGGTTTTAAAAACCTGTTAGGTTTTTAAAAAATCTGTGAAAATCATATTAAATCTTCAACCAGTTTTTCTAAGCCGGCACCAAATCAAACACATATCTATTAAGTTTTCTCAAAGTCTCCAGTTTGTCGCTGGTATTGATCAATAAGGAAATATTATTGCTGCTGCCGCCATAAGAAATCATTCTCACATTGACATCTTGTAGAATCTGGAATAATTTTGGTGTATCTGGGTGATAGACAATATGGTGGCCAACAAGACAAACAATCGTTCTGTAGCTATCTATTTCAACTCTTGAGAATT
>Ga0208015_1000962_pt1 | contig 11513 bp, 7 predicted proteins | sample 26BtaG_FD_184101 | JGI IMG/M metagenome (GOLD analysis project Ga0208015, IMG submission 184101) | Marine viral communities from Cariaco Basin, Caribbean Sea - 26B_WHOI_OMZ_CsCl (SPAdes) (version 2) | ecosystem: Environmental > Aquatic > Marine > Oceanic | place: Caribbean Sea: Cariaco Basin...
AGCAACCATCTTGATCACCGAAATCACCAGCCGCAGATCCCGGGCCGTGGGCTGGCGGCGGGCGATGATCAGGGTCGCCTCCTCATCGATTTCCACTTCCATCCGGTCGACTTTCTTGTCGTTGGCCCGGATTTCGTCGGCCATATGGCCGTCGCCGTCGACCAGCGCCTGAATGGCATTCTCGACCTGGGCTTCAACCATCCCGCCCATTTTCAGGAACTCAGTTTTGAGCTCCATAAGTTCGTCATTGAACTTGTGGGAAATATGATCCCCGTAAACATCGTCCTTCTTTGTAGGCATACTCTGTTCTCCAATATTCCCCGGATCCGGAATCAGCCGAAGCGTCCGGTAATGTAGGACTCGGTCAGTTCATGTTCCGGCGAGGTGAATACCTTGTTGGTCTCGTTCACTTCCACCAGATGGCCCAAGTGGAAATACGCCGTGCGATGGGATACCCGGGCCGCCTGCTGCATCGAGTGGGTCACGATCACGATCGTGTAGCTCTCGGACATCTCGGCGATCAGTTCTTCCACCTTGGCGGTGGCGATGGGGTCCAGTGCCGAGCAGGGCTCGTCCATCAAGATCACTTCCGGGCTGACGGCGATTGCGCGGGCGATGCACAAACGCTGCTGCTGACCACCGGACATTCCAGTTGCCGTGGCGTCCAGGCGGTCTTTGACTTCCTCCCACAGGCCCGCCTTGCGCAGGCTGTTCTCGACGATTTCGTCCAGATCCGCCTTGCGGTTTGCCAGCCCGTGAATACGCGGCCCATAGGCCACGTTGTCATAAATCGACTTCGGGAACGGGTTTGGCTTCTGGAACACCATGCCCACCCGGGCCCGGAGCTCCACCACATCCCGCTTCGGATCATAGATGTCCTGATCGTCCAGATGCAGCGATCCCGTCACACGACAGATGTCGATGCTGTCGTTCATGCGGTTCAGGCAGCGCAGAAACGTCGATTTACCGCAGCCGGAGGGCCCGATAAAGGCGATCACTTCATTCCGGGCAATATCCAGGCTGATTTTCTTGATCGCGCGGGCATCGCCATAAAAGACGTCCACGTCCCGGAGCTTGAACTTGGCATCATCGGAGTAGGGCTTACCGACAGTTCTGCCCTCCTCAATGATCGTTTCAGCCGGCCTTTCTTCCTGAACCGGTACCGTCGGCTCGTCCAGCTGGGATGCTTCACTGGTAATCGTCGGATTTATGCTATTCATCGAAATTCTCCTTACCACCGGCGCTCAAGACGCTTGCGCATCCAGATCGCCAGTGCATTCATACTGATCAGGAAGGTCAACAGCACCATAATGGCGGCTGATGCACGTTCAATAAAAGCCAATTCGGGGCTACCAGCCCATAGGAAAACCTGAACCGGCAGCACGGTTGCGGAGTCGAAGAAACCGTCCGGCACATCCACAATAAACGCCACCATGCCGATCAGCAGCAGAGGTGCGGTCTCGCCGAGCGCCTGGGCCATACCGATGATCGAGCCGGTCAGCATGCCCGGCATGGCAAGCGGCAGTACGTGGTGCAGGACCACCTGCATTTTCGACGCGCCAATGCCCTCCGCGGCTTCGCGAATGGACGGTGGCACACTCTTGATAGCTGCGCGGCTGGAAATAATGATGGTCGGCAGGGTCATCAGGGTCAGTACCAGACCACCCACCATCGGCACCGACCGGGGCATTCCGAACAGGTTGATAAACACCGCCAGACCCAGCAGACCGAAAATGATGGAAGGTACGGCCGCCAGGTTATTGATGTTCACTTCAATAAAATCCGTGAACTTGTTCTGGGGCGCAAACTCTTCAAGATAGATGGCAGCGGCCACACCGATCGGAAACGACAGGACAAGGGTAACGAACATGGTCAGCAGCGACCCGACTATGGCGCCCAGAACACCCGCCTTGGAGGGGTCCCGTGAATCGCCGTTACTGAAAAACACGTCGTTGAAGGCTGTGTCGATCACACCCCGCTCCAGCAACTGGTCGACCCAGGCCTGCTGCTGCTCGGTAAGCTTGATCGAATAGGCATCGTCGCCGCCGTGCTTGACGTACACATCGACATCCGTGTGGGACAGGAAGGTCATTGTCTGGGTGGTGCCCAGCCATTCCGGGTTGGCTTGCAGAGCATCCCGCAGAGTAATCGAGGCGTAGGGGTTTATCAGGTCCCGAACGGCATCACGATCCTCTTCGGTAGCACCGGGAATTTCTTTTATCAGCGACTGGATCAGGGGCTCCACGAAATCGGCCATCTTGAGCTGACGCTCATCGGTGGCATCATCCAGGTACATCATCTCACCATCGAGCTCCACATCCAGAGTGACGGTGGTTTTGATAAATCCTGTGTAGCCCTTGCCAATGATATCGGCGAACAGAACCACCAGCGCCGACAGGGCGATGGCAATCGCCAGGATTCCATAGGCACGGAAGCGGCGTTCCTTGCGGTAACGGTGCTTGAGTGACTGGCGGACGATCTCCGCCTGCGAACGTTGATCAGTCATACTGTTCCCGATATTTGCGGACGATTTTCAGGGCAATGACGTTGAGCAGCAGGGTTGCCAGGAAGAGCATGGCACCCAGCGCAAACGCCGCCAGCGTCTTGGCACTGTCGAACTCCTGGTCACCGGTGAGCAGGGTTACGATCTGAACCGTTACCGTCGTCACGGTTTCCAGCGGATTGGCCGTAAGATTCGCGGCCAGGCCCGCCGCCATCACCACGATCATGGTTTCGCCGATGGCCCGGGAGACCGCCAGCAACACGCCCCCCATGATGCCCGGCAGGGCCGCGGGGAAGATAACCTTCTTCATGGTCTCCGACTGGGTGGCACCCAATGCCAGGGAGCCATCCCTCAGGGTTTGCGGCACCGCATTGATCACGTCATCGGAGAGGGAAGACACAAACGGGATAATCATGATACCCATGACCCCACCGGCCGCCAGGGCACTCTGGGAAGAGGCATCAATCCCCAGTGAGGCGGCAAAGTCACTGATAAACGGCGCCACTGTCAAAGCAGCGAAGAAACCGTAAACCACCGTTGGAATGCCGGCCAACAACTCGAGCAGAGGCTTTACCGTGCTGCGGACATGCTTATTGGCGTATTCGGACAGGTAAATGGCCGACAGCAGACCCACTGGCACCGCGACGACCATGGCGATGGCGGAAATCAGCAGGGTGCCAGTGAACAGCGGGATCATGCCGAATGCACCCTGGGCGGCAACCTGATCGGCCCTCAGGGCCGTCTGCGGACTCCAGTTAGTGCCAAAGAAGAATTCAACAAAGGAAATCTTCTCGAAAAAACGGAAGGTCTCAAACGCCACCGAGAAAATGATGCCCATGGTGGTCAAAATCGCCAGCGCGGCGCAGGCAAAGAACAGCCACTTCAGGATCGATTCCACCTGAACGCGGGCATTGAGCCGCGGCCGGATCCGCAACCAGCCCAGAAAACCGGCCAATACCGAGACGGAAATGACCAGGGCACTCATCAGCAGCTGGCTCTGCTGGCGCAGGGCCTTGAGGCGCTCGGCCGCTTCGGCTATCGGCGCCTCCACGAACCCCGGTGGCAGCGCGCCACTGGCCACGTTGCTGATCTTGCTGAGCAGCAGGCTGGCACGGCCCTGAGTGTCCGGGACCAGTTCTGCCGGCAAGGAACCGATCACCAGCATCTGGATCACCTTGTCCTGGAACGCAGCCCACATCCCCAGAACCAGCAGGCCTGGAATGATGCACCAGAGCGCGGCCCGGGCACCGTAGTAAAATGGCAGTGATTTGAGATGACGTATCCCGCCCAATGGCATCGCCAGTGCCCGGGATCGGGAATAGCCCAATCCGTAAGCCACCAGGGCCAGGACGAAGGTCAGTAAAAGGAGCGTGGATGCTTGCATGTATTTTCCCGTCTGCCACTTCAGTTGGGCAGCAAGTGTAAAGATTTAGAACGAGTTTCGCACTTGGCACTTTTTTCACGTACGAAAGGGTGCGGGCCCTGTGAGGCCCGCACCCTTGTCAGTTACTCCTTGCCAGGGTAACCGGTTTACATCAGTTCTTCTTTCTTCAGGTTCGGCATATTGGCAGCCTTGTCCTGCAGATCCATCAGCGCATCGCGAGTCGGAACAATCAGGCCGACACTCTTAAGGTAGCCGTTCTGACCCATGGCCGCCGGGCTGACAAACTCCTCGACATACTCTTTGATGCCGGGGATCACGCCAACGTGCGCCTTCTTCACGTAGAAGAACAGGGAGCGGGCAACGGGGTACTCGTCGTTCGCAATGGCTTCATTGGTCGGCTCTACACCGTTCAGGGTGGCGGCCTGCAGACGATCCGCATTCTCTTCCAGAAAGCTGTAACCGAACACACCGTACATGCTGGTGTCGTCAATCAGCTTCTGGACAATCAGGTTGTCGTTCTCACCAGCTTCAATGAAAGCACCGTCTTCACGAATGCTCTGACACACCGATTCCATGTCGTCTTCGCTCATGTCGGCAACGGCCGGCAGATCTTCACAACCGCCCTGCAGGGCCAGTTCGTTGAAAGAGTCCCGGGTACCGGAGGTCGGGGGCGGCCCCATCACGCGGATCGCCACGTTCGGCAGGTCGGAATCGATCTCGCTCCACTTCTTGTAAGGGTTCGGGATCAGTTCTTTTTCGTTCTCGGGGTTCGGCACTTCCTTGCCCAGGGCCAGGAACAGCTGCTCAAGGGTCAGATCCATATTCTGGGCTTTGCTGGAGCTGGCGATAACAATGCCGTCGGAACCAATACGGAACTCGGTGATGTCGGTTACACCGTTGTTCATGCACAGGTCGTATTCAGATGTCTTCATACGACGTGAAGCGTTGGTGATGTCCGGGTGCTGGGTACCGATGCCCTGACAGAACAGCTTCATGCCGCCGCCGGAACCGGTGGATTCCAGTTTCGGAGTGGCAAAGTCAGTCTTGGTGCCGAAGCGCTCAGCAACCACGGTTGCGAATGGATAAACCGTGGACGAGCCCACGATGCTGATGGTGTCACGGGCCATAGCCGGCGCGGACATGGCGGCCACTGAGCCGGCCAGTGCAACAGTTGCGAGTGCCTTGTTCAGTTTCATCACGTCGAGTCTCCATTATTTGGTTTGGACGTCTAGGTCGGATGTGCTTTACCGATGTGTGCAGACTAAGGGCGCTCTGTGACAACTTTATTACAGCTCCTGAAATATAGTCAGGAATGTTCAATTTTGCTTGCAGCGGCGCTACAGCCCGTTACCATGCCAGTTATAACAATTCCAGGCTCGATTAAGGCAGTACTATGACCGCGTATGATGACGACAAACCCACGCCCCGTGGTGAACTGACCCTTCAGGTAATCCCCCTTCCCGTTGATACCAACGCCAATGGCGACGTTTTCGCCGGCTGGCTTGTCAAGCAGATGGATATCGCCGCCGGCACCATGGCCGGACGGATCTCCCAGGGCCGTAATGCTACCGTGGCCATGGACCGTATGGAGTTTCTGTCGCCGTTAAGGGTGGGTTCCCAGGTAGGCTGCTATTGCGAGCTGGTTGATATTGGCCGTAGTTCGATGAAGATCAACGTGGAGGTATGGACCCTGGACCGCACCGCGAAGAATCCGCGCAAGGTGACGGAGGGCCGGTTTGTCTATGTCGCCATTGACGAGCATGGCCGGATCAGGGAAGTGCCCGAGCAAAGCCTCTGAGCGTCATTTCCAGCCGTGTAAAAGGCGGGCGTAATTCAAACGTTCCCAGGTCCGGGCACCTGGAGCGTTTGCCATGGACAGAGCACCCCGGGCTTCGGCCAGCGACCTGTACCCCATGCCGGAGAGCCGGTCGTTCATCTCCCGGGTAATCCGTGCCAGGGCAGCCGGGCCTTCGGCCAGGAGCGCGGACACTACCTGCACAGCCGAAGCGCCAGACAGGATCGCCTTGGCCGCATCATCACCAGTGTGAACGCCACCCGAAACGACCATCTCCAGTGAGGTCTGGCCATAAAGCATGGCCGCTGCGTGCAAACGCAGCGGCAGCTCGGCACTGGACGAAAGCACCACCTCGCGGCTCAGCTCCAACTCGTCCAGATTCATGTCCGGCTGGTAAAACCGGTTAAATAGCACCACCCCATGGGCGCCAGTCCTTTCAATCCCTGCCACAAACGCCGGTAAGGCGGAATAGAAAGGTGACAGCTTGACGCTGACCGGAATACTCACCTGCTCCACCACCGACCGGACCACGGCTAACTGGCGCTGCTCAAGGCTGTCCGCGGTGTCGGCAGGATCTGTGGCCAGATCATAGAGATTCAGCTCAATGGCCCGGGCGCCTGCCGCCTCCAGCTCCCGGGCGTACCCGGTCCAGCCGCCGGGGGAGATGCCATTGAGCGAGGCAATCACGGGAACGTCGAGGGCATTACGCAGCAGCTCCAGGCGCCGACAATAACTGCCGGAGCCCATCTCGAAGACCTCGGATTCCGGAAAGAACGAGCGCGCTTCGGCGTCCATATTGGTTCTGGAATCGATAAACCGGTGGGCGGCCATCTGCTCCTCCACCAGCTGCTCCTCGAACAGCGAATGCATCACCACGGCACCGGCGCCGGCATCAACACAGGCTTTCAGCGCGTCCAGGTCATCGGTCAGCGGACTGGCGCCAACCACGAGGGGTGAGCGCAGGTCCAGCCCGAGCCATCGGGTTGCTAACTCAGTCATGATGGTCGCCCTCCTTGGGCTCGGATTCCGAGTGCTCATGGGGCTCAAAGTGAATCCCCGCCAGCTGCTTGTAGAGCTCACGCTGTTCAGTGGCCGCCTCCGAAGCCGCAGCCACCAGCTGTTCATAGCGTTGGAGATCCCGCAGCTCCAGCATCCGGAACCGGGCCTCTTCCTGCATGTAGGCTTTCATGGTGACCTTCTGGCGCAGGGAATCGAGCTGAAGCGGCGGCAGCCCTTCATGGATACGACGGGGATCAAACCGGTACAGCGGCCAGGCCCAGCTGTCCACCGCCCGCTTCTGCTGTGCCGGGGAGTGCACCAGGTCGTAACCATGGGCAATGCAGGGACTATGGGCAATGATCAGTGCCGGGCCATCGAAGCTCTCGGCCTCCTGCAGGGCCTTGGTGGTGTGGTTGCTGTGGGACTGCATGGCGATCTGGGCCACGTAGACATGGCCGTAGCTCATGGCGAGCAGGCCCAGGTCCTTCTTGCGGGTGGCCTTGCCGGCGGCGGCGAATTTGGCAATCGCTCCCATGGGCGTGGCCTTGGATTGCTGGCCGCCGGTGTTGGAATAGACTTCGGTGTCGAGTACCAGCAACTTCAGGTTCTGGCCCGAGGCCAAAGCGTGGTCCAGGCCGCCATAGCCGATGTCGTAGGCCCAGCCATCGCCGCCAATCACCCATACACTCTTCGGGCAGAGCTCGTCGGCCAGGCTGTCGAGTTCCCGGGCCTCCGGCCCCTGCTGGCCCGCCAGCCAGCTGCGAAGCTGCTCAATCGCTGTGCGCCGGGATGCCATTGCCGATTCATCAACGGTGGTGCAGGCACTGGTCAGCTCAGAGTAGAGCGCGTCAGGCAGTTGTCCCTGGAACCCGTTCAGCAACTGCCGGGCCCGACCCACGAGTTTGTCCAGCCCCAGGCGCATGCCCAGCCCCAGTTCCGCCGCGTCTTCGAACAGCGAATTGTTCCAGGTGGGCCCCCGGCCGTCGGCATTGACCGTGTAGGGCGTGGTGGGCAGATTGCCACCGTAGATCGAGGAGCAGCCGGTGGCATTGGCAATCAGCAACCGATCGCCCACCAGCTGGGTCAGCAGCCGGATGTAGGGTGTTTCACCGCAGCCGGAACAGGCGCCGGAATATTCGAACAGGGGAATCAGCAGCGGCAGTGATTTGAAATCCCGGGGGATGCGATCCCTGGGCACATCCGGCAACTGCCGGAAGAACGCCAGGTTATCCGCCTCCACCTCGCGGTGCTGCTCGATTGGCTGCATATTGATGGCTTTGCGTTTGGGCTGGGTCCGGTCCTTTGCCGGGCAGACCTCGACACACAGTCCGCAACCGGTGCAGTCGTCAGGCGCCACCTGAATGCGGTAATCCAGCCCCTCCAGCTCCGAGGTGTGGGTTTCCGGCACCACCTCGAACGCCTCCGGCGCCCCTTTGACCGTCTCGGGCTCAAACACCTTGCTGGTGATCGCGGTGTGCGGGCAGATCATTGCGCAGAAATTGCACTGCACGCATAGATCGGATTCCCAGATGGGTATTTCCAGGGCAATGGTTCGCTTCTCATACTGGCTGGTTCCCGTTGGCCAGGTACCGTCCGGCGGAAAAGCACTGACCGGCAGTTTGTCCCCCTGCCCTTCCAGTAACAGGCGGGTAACCTTCTGCACAAAGTCCGGCGCATTCTCAGGCACTCTCGGCGGTCGGGTGCGGGTGGCCGTCACCTTATCCGGTACCGGTACCTCGTGCAGATTGTCCAGCGCCGAGTCCACCGCTTCCACGTTGCGACGCACCACTTCCGGCCCGCGGCGGCCCCAGGTTTTGCGGATGGATTCCTTGATATGGGCAATGGCCTCATCCCGGGGCAGGATATCCGCCAGGGCGAAGAAGCAGACCTGCATCACCGTATTGATCCGTCGTTCCAGCCCTGCTTTTTCCGCCACCTCAGCGGCATCGATCACAAACAGCCGGGCCTTACGCTCGACCAGCGCCCGCTGGACCTCCTCCGACAGCCGATCCCAGACCTCCTCTTTCGCCCAGGGCACATTGAGCAGCACCGTTGCACCCTCGGCGGCGTGCTTCAGCACATCAAAACGCTCCAGAAACTGGGGTGCATGAATGGCCACGAACTGGGCCCTGTTGATCAGGTAGCTGGAGCGGATCGGCAGCGGGCCGAACCGCAGGTGGGATACCGTGGTGGCGCCGGATTTTTTGGAGTCATAGACGAAATGGCCCTGGGCAAACAAATCCGTGCCCTCGCCCAGAATCTTGATGCTGGCCTTGTTGCTGCTGACGGTGCCATCAGCGCCGAGGCCGAAGAACAGCGCCCGGCGGGTTTTCGGGGACTCAATATCCAGCTCGTTATCCACGTCCAGGGAGAGATGGCTGACATCGTCCCGCACGCCAACGGTAAAACGGGTTTTCGGCGCTTCGGCTTTCAGTTGGTCGAAAATGGCGCAGACCATGGCCGGGGTAAATTCCCGGGAAGACAGCCCATAACGGCCCCCGATCACCCGGGGCAGCACCTTGCGATCGCCCCGGCTGTAGGCTTCCATCAAGGCACCGCTGACTTCCAGCAACAGGGGCTCACCCTGGGCTCCGGGTTCCTTGGTGCGGTCCAGGACGGCCAGGTGCTCGACCGTATCCGGCAAAGCGTTCAGGAAACGATCGGTAGCAAAGGGCCGGAACAGACGCACCTTGAGGACCCCCACCTTCTCGCCCTGCTCCAGCAGCCACTCCACCGTCTCATGGGCGCATTCGGCCCCGGAACCCATCAGGATGACCACCCGGTCGGCCTCAGGGTGGCCGACATAGTCAAACAGCCGGTATTGGCGGCCGGTAATGCCGGCAAACCGGTCCATCACGGCTTCAAGCCTTTCCGGAAACGCCTCATAGACGGGGTTAATGGCCTCCCGGGCCTGGAAGAAGGCGTCCGGATTCTGGGACGTGCCCCGAATCACCGGCCGGTCCGGCGTCATCCGACGGCTACGATGTGCTTCCAATCCTTCATGGGGTACCAGAGCTTTCAGGTCGTCATCGCTCAGGGCGGCGATTTTGGAAATCTCATGGGAGGTCCGGAACCCATCGAAGAAATGCATCACCGGCACCCGGCTTTCCAGGGTGACGGCGTGGCCGATCGCGGCCATATCCTGAGCTTCCTGAACCGATCCCGAGGCCAGCAGGGCAAAACCGGTACCGCGGGCACTCATCACATCGGAATGGTCGCAGAAGATAGACAGGGCGTGGGTGGCAATGCTGCGGGCGGCAATGTGCATGCAGAACGGCGACAGCTCACCGGCAATCTTGTACAGATTGGGCAGCATCAACAGCAGCCCCTGGGAGGCGGTAAAGGTGGTCACCAGGGAACCGGCCTGCAGCGCTCCGTGCATGGCACCGGCCGCACCGGCCTCGGACTGCATTTCGACGACACTGGGGACCTGTCCCCAGAGATTGGGTTTGCCCAGAGCCGCCCAGTCATCGGCGTGTTCACCCATCACCGAGGCGGGGGTAATCGGATAGATGGCAATGGTTTCGCTCAGGCGGTAAGCCACCGAAGACACCGCTTCATTGCCGTCGAGGGTATGAAACTCCATGGTCACGACTCCCTGTGGTGAGGCCGACAGACAGCTTTGAGTCTAGTATCGACGGAGACAACCGCAAGGGGGCGGGTTTGATCTGAGACAGGTTTGGAAAAGAAACAGGATCAGGACTTGCCTGCTCCGGTTTTGATCAGCTCATCAAACAGAGACTGGTAGTCTCCAGCCAGCGTGGATGCCCGCCAACCTTCTGGCGGGCAGGCTGACGCGCCTTTTTCCAGCAGCGCTTCAAGGCTGTCGGCGGCAGCTTCCGCCTCTCGCTCCGCATCCTGTTCATGGCTGTCATACCGACACCGGTCTGGCACGTACTCCCGATAGGCCAGCCGGTCCGGCGCCAGAGGTACGCAACCGGACGCCATGGCTTCGAGCATTGCCAGCCCCTGGAAATCGTGCAGCGCCGTGGAGACAACCATATCCGCCTGGCGCAGCAACTGATCATAGTCTTCACGGCTGTCCAGGAATCCCCAGTGTTCGATGCAAGGACCAAATTGTTCCCGGATCCGCTCAAATGCCTTGGGATAACTGCGAAACCGCTCACCCACCACGCTCAATCTGAACGGTAGCGAGCGCTGTTCCAGCACCTGCAGGAAATTCAACAGGCGATCGGGCCCTTTGTCGTATTCCCAGCGATGGTTCCAGAGCAGATGCGGACAGGTCCGGCCCAAAAGTGTCAGGCGATCAGCAAACAACCGGTCCTCAATCGGCACCGGTATCACCCGGGACTTATCACGCAGAGTTTCGATCAACCCCTCGGGCACTCTGTCCGGCAACTTGTGGCAGAACGAATCGACGCCGTCCAGTAAACTGTCCCGGTTCCAGCCACTGTTGAACACCACATAGTCGGCAGAAAGGGCACTGTAGAGGTTCACCATCTGCGGATCGGCGCTGGCGTTCTGGCCGCTGGATACCGGAAAGGCGAACTGGTTTTCATGCATGTACAGCAGGCAGGGTGTACGGGCCAGGCGCGGGTGCAAGCCTCGCAGGGTTGCAAGATCCACCATGGATGTCGCGATAATCAGATCCCAGTGTTCCTGCAACAGCGGCTCGTTCAGCCAGCTCAGTGGATTGCCGCGGATCCGCCAGCGGAAGAACCTTGGAGAAAGGACAAGACTGGCCCATCTGAAATCGGGCAGCAAGTCGATGAGTTGTTCACGCCAACGCTGATGGCTGGCGGCATCATAGCCCGAGAGCAACAGGATTCTTTGGGGGCCTTCGCCCGGATTCTGCATGATTACATCCAACC
>Ga0208015_1000963_pt1 | contig 11511 bp, 15 predicted proteins | sample 26BtaG_FD_184101 | JGI IMG/M metagenome (GOLD analysis project Ga0208015, IMG submission 184101) | Marine viral communities from Cariaco Basin, Caribbean Sea - 26B_WHOI_OMZ_CsCl (SPAdes) (version 2) | ecosystem: Environmental > Aquatic > Marine > Oceanic | place: Caribbean Sea: Cariaco Basin...
ATAACATATCCAAGTGTTTGTTAATCAGTAAAAAAGATACGAAAAAAGGAGTGAAAACACTACGGTTTACACTCCTTTTTATCTCTTTTTACCCCAATATTTTTAAGGGGACTTTTTCAGTGGCCTCAGAAATAATAGTCTTTTTTTATTTCGAATTGATTTTGAAACAAAAAAACAACTAATTTCGTATTCTCAAATTCATCAAAAGAACATCTTGAAAAAGCAGAACAGCTTACCAAAAAACTTCTTATTTATTTCCCGGTGGGGAGAGATATTAGATATTGCCTACGCTACCCAAAATGAAGGCAACAGTGTCAAATTGTACATTGAGGACAAACCTTCCCGTGAGATTGGTACGGGGTTTGTCAAAAAAACCAAGGATTGGAGAAAGCATATTGAATGGGCGGATATTCTCATCTTTGATTATACCGGCTTTGGAAAGGAATGCGCTGAACTAAGAGCTTCCGGCAAGATCGTATTTGGGGGGAGCGAATATACAGACCTTCTCGAGTTAGATCGAAGTTTTGGACAGAAGGAACTTCAAAAGCACAAAATAAAAACTTTGCCTTTTGAAGAATTTCTAAGCTTTCAGGACGCCATTGCTTATGTTGAAAAATACCCTGACACCTATGTCGTTAAACCTTCAGGTGAAACACAAGAGTTAAAACAATTATTGTTTGTTGGCAGTGATGATGAGGGGTTGGATGTGATACGGGTATTAAAGGCCTACGATAAATCTTGGGGAGATGATTTTGGGAATTTTCAACTTCAGAAAAAAGTAAAAGGCGTCGAGATTTCCGTCTCTGCCTATTTCAACGGAAAGGAATTTCTAAGACCGATCAACATCACCTTTGAACACAAAAAACTGTTTCCAAAAGAATTGGGAGTGTCCACAGGAGAAATGGGTTCGAGCATGTTCTGGGCCAACCAGTCCCCTATTTTTGATGCTACTCTGAAAAAATTTGAAACCTCATTGGCAAAACATAAATTTGTTGGACATATTGATATCAACTGCATTGTTAACGGCAATGGGATTTATCCCTTGGAATTCACCTCCCGCTTTGGCTATCCGCAAATTTTCATTCAACGGGCAGGCATCACTGAACCAATCGGAGAAATGCTATTTAAAGTGGCCTCAGGGCAGAATTTTAAAATAGCGACTAAAAAAGGGTTCCAGGTTGGGGCTTTTATCGTGGTACCGCCTTTTCCCTATGATGATAAAAAAACCTTCGAACTGTTTTCCAAAGATGCGGTTGTGGTCTTTAGAAAAGACATGAAAGAAGGGATTCATCCCATGCACCTCAAAAAGGTTAATGACGAATGGCTGATTACAGGAAATACAGGAATCGCACTCCTGGTAACCGGAACTGGAATAACGATGCGCGACGCCCAAAAAATGATGAACAACAGAATTCATTCCGTGATTGTCAACAATGGATACTACAGGACTGATATTGGCGACAGATGGCTAGAAGATTCAGACAGGTTATGGTCTTGGGGATTATTATAACTACTGATGGAATCTTTTAAGTTTAGAGAACTAAAAAACGACCCGCAGCAATTCTTTCAGATTCTTCCGCAGGAATGGCAAGATGAGATTGTGCCATTTTGGGACACTTATAAAACCCAAGCTAAAATTTATATTATCGAAGATAATTCCAGCATTGTTGGCGGAGGTATTGTTTTTTATAAATCGCCACCTAATTTTGAATATTTCGAAACCGATGCCAAAGTCTGGTTTAATAAAGGTTATCTATATCTCGGTTTTATCTGGATTTCCGAATCACATCGAAATAAAAGCTTAGGCAGCTTCTGGTTAGACCAATTAAAATCTAAACATCCAAAGCAACACTACTTCTTGCTTACGGAAGAAGAACATTTACATCATTTTTATTTAAAAAACGGCTTTGAGTGCAGCCAATGTCTCCAAAATAACGACCATTTGGAGTGGCTCTATCACACCTAAAGTGGGTTTGATTGAACTTCCAAAGTCTCCAATCCGTCCGAACTTAAAAAAACATGTTCAAAAAGTAGCTAAAACAGGATATCATGGGTATTTTTGCATAAAATTTATGAATCCATGTTTACACTCATTAAAAGCTTTAAAATTGTTGCCATTTTAGAAGGCATCTCCTACTTGGTTTTGTTTGCCAACATGTTACTCGTCAAACCATTCCATTCTGAAATCTATCAAACCTTGCTCTATCCTATTGGAATGACCCACGGCTTGTTATTTATAGCCTATGTGCTTTTGGCCCTATTGGTTGGATCCAAATTAAAATGGTCCTTTAAGACCTTGGGCATTGTTTTGTTAGCATCATTACTTCCTTTTGCAACCTTTTATATTGAGAAGAGATATTTAAAAACTGCAGTATGATGTTTTTATTCAACCGCTATTTTTACGATTATTTTTGTGAATTCGGTTTTACCGATGATTGGGCAAAGTTCTTCAACATGCTCACATTGTTGGCCATTCTATGTATCATAATTTATGTTTCGGATGTTTTGGCAAGAATTGTTTTGGTAAAAAGCTTTACCAAATTGGCTTCCCGTTCAAAAACCGAGTTCGACGATTTACTGGTAAGCCATAAAGCACCCCGAAATATTGCACATTTAGTACCGCTGTTTTTTACTATCAAGTTGTTTCCCTTGGTCTTTTCTGATTACCCTAAAATTGAAGCATTCCTGGTGGTACTGCTTAAGCTTTATGGAATTTTATTGACCATTTGGATTTTAAGAAGTGTATTGCGCACCTTGGAATCTTATTTTAAAACATTGCCACGCCTACGGGATAAGCCTATTGATAGTTATATTCAGGTGGTGATGCTTTTTGTATGGATTATTGGTGTGGCTTCAAGTCTTGCGGTTCTGATCGATTTATCATTTCTGAAATTCTTTACAACCATCGGTGCGGCATCGGCGGTTCTTTTATTAATTTTCAAGGACACTATCTTAGGGTTTGTAGCCAGTATTCAAGTAGCTATAAATGATAGTTTACGAATTGGCGATTGGATCACTATGGATAAATATGGTGCTGATGGAGATGTAATAGAGATCAATCTTTCCACAGTACAGGTACAAAATTTTGATAAGACCATAACCAATATTCCAACCTATGCGATTATTTCTGAGTCGTTTAAAAATTGGCGAGGCATGCAATCGTCAGGTGGTCGTCGTATTAAAAGGTCCATATTGATTAGGAGCAGAAGTATACACTTCCTGACCGATGACGAAATTGAGAATTTAAAAAAGATACAACTCATTACACCATATCTCGAAACGAAACAGAAAGAACTAAAAGCCTATAATGAGAAATATAAGATCGATAAAACAACATTGATTAACGGACGGAACCTAACCAACTTGGGCGTTTTTAGAAAGTATGCACAAACTTATATAGAGAATCATTCTGGCATCAATAAGGACATGATCATAATGGTAAGACAATTGGAGCCGACCTCACAAGGAATTCCTTTGGAGATTTATGCCTTTAGCAGTGATAAACGTTGGGTCAACTATGAGTATATTATGTCTGATATTTTTGACCATATCCTTTCTGCCATTAATTATTTCGACCTGGAGTTGTTTGAACTGACCCCTACAATTGTTGAACCTTCAAAGAATTGAACACATAAAAAAACAGCCTTAATTTTTAAAATAAGGCTGTTATAATAATCGGTAAATAGCACGTTCTAATTGCCTGCTTTTTCCATGGCTTCTTTTTTCATTTGCTCATTGGCAATTATCGCCAATTCTACACGTCTATTTTTAGCCCGACCTTCTGCCGTTGAATTGTCATACTTAGGCTGATTTGGACCATACCAATTAGTTGTAAATCGACCAGATGAAATGCCCTGACCCGATAAAAACGAGGTGACTGATTGAGCACGTTGTTTTGAGAGGGTCATATTGAAAGCATCCGGACCTGTACTATCCGTATGGCCCTCTACCAAAATATTGGTGTCTGGATATTCCTTAAAGATACCTGCCAACTTTCTCAAGGTCGCCGCAGATGCACTGTTAATTGCATATTTGTTCGTATCAAAATAAACGCCGCTGCTTTCATCAAAAACAACATTTATCCCTTCCCCGACACGCTCTACTTGAGCTCCTGGAATTTCTTCTTCAATTCGTTCCGCTTGACGGTCCATTCGGTCACCAATATAATTACCTGCTACACCACCTACGACAGCACCTATGATAGCACCTAAGGCCGAATTGTTTTTGCTGCCAACGTTATTTCCTATAACGCCACCTATTACAGCACCACTACCGGCACCTATGACAGTTCCTTTTTGTTTATTACTTGCGTTTCGTGTTGCATCACAACTGACTAACGTTGTGATCATAAATAATAATGCAATTGTTTTTATTATATTTTTCATAATTTAATTTTTATAAAGTTGTTCTTGTAAAGTTTAAGTTGATATGAAAGGGTTTTCCTTCAAACTGAATGGTTTGTGTAATTTGCATGGAATTATCGTCCAAATATTTCATTTTCATTCTATATCCAGTTTTATCTTGAAGATCTTTTTTCTTTTCATCCGTAAATTTTAATGTGAATTCAAAGTTTCCAGTATCCTTACCTATTTCATTGGCTGCCCATCTAAAGTATCTGATTCCTGTGGAGCAATCGGCATTTATAATGTTATAAGTCCCAGTACTGTTATTGGATCTAAAGAACCACTGGCTATTTTTAAAACAAGAGGTTGTGGTGTCATCAAACAAGGTGGTATTGAACACGCCTGGTGTATCATAAGTAACCGAGTTGAGTACCCAATTTCCGTCAATTGTCTTTCTTGCGGATTTTTCAACTTTTGACAGTGAACAAGACACAAGGAGCATGGCCATAAACAGTGTAATTCCTATTTTTTTCATCGTGATATATGTTATATTGGTTTCTAATAAAGATACGATTAATACTACATAAAGGTTGTTAACGACTTCCCATTATTTGTTAATTAGATACAAAATTAAATTTCTAAACCAACCGATCATTAACAAACTCAAGCTTATTTTTACCATGGGATTTTGGCTTTCCATTTTCATCCAAGTTGATCATAACAATATTATCAACGGTGAGAATGGTCGTTCTCGTCATCATGTTTCGCGCTTCACATTTTAGCGTCAACGATGAATTTCCAAGTTTAATAATTTGCATCCCTATCTCAATAATATCGCCTTGTTTGGCCGAGCTCATAAAGTTAATCTCAGAAATAAATTTTGTAACCACTTTGGTGTTATCCAATTGAATGGCCGTATATAAGGCAGCCTCTTCGTCAATCCATGCCAAAAGGAGACCTCCGAATAGCGTACCGTTTGGATTCAAGTCCTGGGGATTTACCCATTTGCGTGTTTGAAATTTCATGATTATATTTTTGATTTAAACCAATTTTGAATAACTCATAGTCTATATATTACTGACTTTTTTAACCTTCCCCATCTGTACTTTTTAATCTCATACTAGCCCATGGTCTCGAGCCTTAAAAAATCAATACGTTATAGATGAACTCGATCTCATTTATATACTCCGGTATTGAGTTCAGGTATAGTCAAAGATACTCCAATCCTATCCAAAATCATTCGTAAAAAAACACAAAACCTCCAAAACATCCATTTAGCAAGCCACATTTGTTAATAACGCAGTTAACAACATCTGCCAGCTTCGTTTATTATGCAAATCATTATGCATAAGTTTAAGGAAACTTAAAGTCATGACAAATAGAACCGACGATTTAATCCAGATGAGGCCCACTATTCCCACTGCCTTAATTTATGATTCCATGAGCAGTGAAGAGCGATTTCAGAACGCTACTTTGAGACCTTTGCTCATGTTGCAAAACGAGCTTTTGATAGAAGTTTTTAAAAATTATATAGCGAAGCACAAGAATGTATATTATGAACTATCTTTGCAGAAACAATTAGACTATATTGAAAACGCCATCCACAAGGATATGAAATTCAGAAATTCAATTAAAGGAATGATCATTGGTCAGTTTACAGTTGAAGAATATGCCATTTATATCCAAAACTCATCAGCATTGAACAAACGTATGATGAGTCTTGTAAAAGAGCGTTTTATTAGTCATATCCAACTATTTGAGCCTCAAATGGCGAAAGTTATATGAAAATAAAAAGTGATGTTTTGCAAGCTTGTTTTGATTATGCCAACAAGCGTATTGCCAATTACAAGAATGAAATTGAAACCATCAAGGACGCCATTGATAACAATGATAAAAGCGGAGAAGAGGACGATTCTGGAAACGGCAAGCTTTTTAATGATCTCGAGAAAAACTCTCAATATCTCACGGATGCCCAAAAAATGCTGGAAAGCTTAAAGTCCATCAGCCCGAAAACGGTTTCTGATAAAGTAATGTTGGGCAGTTTGGTCAAAACAACCTCCAATAACTTTTTCATCTCCATAAGTGCCGGGAAAATTGAAACAGAGACTATGACTGTCTTTGCCATCTCCTTAGGGTCACCTATTGGCATGCTTCTAAAAAACAAAGCTAAAGGAGATCATGTAGAATTCAATGGAAACACATTTACCATAACAGAGGTTATATAAGCGGTTCGCCATTAAGATTGGTGGTCAATACGCTGCTCATATAATCAAGATAAGGTCTGACAACCTTAAACGAATTGTTGACGTCTTCAATAAAACTCGAAGAGACTACTTGTTCATCTGTATAGTTTTTCGTGAAAAGAAACTGCTTTTTCCGAATTAGATCAATAGCCTTGTGTTCTATATCGAAACCTCTAGGTGCCGTTTTTAGCTCTTCACCGACAAAACCACCCCAGGTTTCCTTGAATTTCTTGTCATTGATTATGGCTCTAATATCGTCATCGTCTATTTCAAATTCCTTTCTGATCCGCATTAAATCTTCTTTGGAAGGGTCCCAAAAGCCAACGGCAATAAACGATTTATTATCAGGTTGGATATGGACGTAATAACTCCCTCTCAATGCAGGTTTCCTTCTATAAAAAGAGCCACTAAAATGGGTTTTGTACGGGGCCTTGTTTTTTGAAAATCGAACATCTCTATAAATACGAAAGTTTTTGAGCCTATCAAGGTCATCATGTGTTTTTAAAACTTCAAACAAAGTGTTGAAGTTGCGTTTAGCATCAGCCTCAAGTTTTTTGAACTCTTTTTTATGCTCATTGAACCAATCTCTATCGTTATTTTCTTTTAAAAGTTTGAGAAACTCCAATAAATCGTTGGAGAATGCAGTAGATGCAGCCATTTTCTGTGTTCGTTTTAGTTTTTTAATATTAGGGAAAAAATCTGGACCAATCCAAATTCGACATCACTTCAAAAACTGGGTTTTACGACCCATTTTCTAAAGTGTTTTTCTCCAAGTCCAATGTATTTCCAAACTGCAAGGTCCTGATTGGAAATGGGATGTTGATCCCTTCCTTGTCAAAGGCCTTTTTAATGGCGATAATCGCTTTATTAGTAGCATTAAGTGTGTGAACTCTTTTTGTGCCTTTAATCCAGAAACGACATCTAAAATTAATGGAGCTGTCTCCAAACTCCGTATAAAAAAACTCTACAGGTTTGCTCTCATCAATTTTTTCAAATGTTTTTTCCAAAGTATCCTTGGTCAACTTTTCAACGAATTCCAAATCCGACTCATACCCCACTCCACAAGACAGATCCACTCGAATATAGGGAGTCAGCGAATAGTTCTTCATGGGATTCTCCAAAATGATCTTATTGGGAATCATAACCAAATTATTATCTGATTCCTTTAAGGTCAAGTTTTTCAGATTGATATCTATAATTTCGCCAGTAAAGCCATTGGTTTCGATCCAATTGCCTATTTGAATTTTTTCCCTAAATGAAATGACGATACCGGAAATGATATTTGACAAAGTGCCCTGCAAAGCCAAACCTATGACCAAACCTAGAACTCCAGCACCAGTAATCAATGAAGTGATCGTTTGTGAAAGATTCAAAATTCCCAAAGCTAAAAATAAGCCCACCATAACAATTACAACCGTGGTCAATCTTGCTATAATAGTACTGACAGACTTTTGCTTGACGCGATTACCTATAAGTTTTAGGGTAAGTTTGCTGATATAATTAGCTAAAAAATAAGCAATCAATAACACCAAAAATGCCAAGATCAAATTTGGAAGGTTCTCAATTATGGAGTTCATCCAATTCAATAATTTTTTTATGAGGAGGTCAAATGATTTGTTTAATTCGTCTTTCATATAGTTATAGTGGTTTATAATTTGTCATTCGATATGGATTAAAGCCATTTCTTTTTTCTAAAATAAGCAATCATGAGAAAAAAGATAAGAATCATGACCCCAATAAGAATGTGATAGCTGTATTTGTAATGCAGTTCGGGCATGTTATCAAAATTCATCCCATAAATTCCTGCTATAAAAGTCAAAGGAATAAATATGGTTGCCATTATGGTCAAAACTTTCATGACTTCATTCATTTTATTACTGATGATGGTCATATACATGTCCAATAAACTCCAGATCATCTCCCTATAGACTTCAATACTTTCGTTGACCTGCACAATATGATCGTATAAATCTCTTAGATAGTTATGTGTTTTTTCTTCAATTAAAGAGCTCTCAAGTTTATCAAGAAGGTTGATGACCTCTCGCAACGGAAGAACGGACCTTCTAATTTTTAAGATTTCCCGTTTTAATCCTTGGATAGTGTTAGCTGTTTGGTTATTATCAGAATCCGACTCAAACACGCGGTCTTCAATATCTTCAATTTTATCACCAAATGCCTCAATGACCGTCAAATAATGATCTACTACAGCATCCATAATCGCATACATCAAATAATCAGAGCCCAGACTGCGGACACGGCCTTTTCCTGAAGAGATCCGTTCTCTCAAGTCGTCAAAAACATCGCCATCAGCCTCTTGAAAGGTCAATACATAATCTTCTCCTATCACCATGCTGACCTGTTCATAAACGAGCTCATTCTCTTCCTTAATATAGAGCATCTTTAAAATCACGAACAAATAGTTATCAAATTCATCCAGTTTTGGTCTGTGTGTCGTATTTACAATATCTTCCAAAGTTAAGGGGTGCAGACCGTAATGAAGTCCCAGTTTTTCGATTTCAGTGGTATTGTTCAACCCATTGACATTGATCCAAGTGACTTGGTTTGTACCTTTAAAATGAAAAGCATCTTCTACATTTTGGGTTTCAATTTTTTGATAATCCTCCTTGCTATAATTAATAATATCAATATCGGTTACAGTAGATTGCTTTTTACCCCTATAATAAACCGTACCAGGAGAACGATTGACTGTTTTATAGGATTTTCTTTTCTTTTTGGATTTCATTATGGATTTTATGTGATCAACAATTCCTTAAAAGTAAAAAACTTTTTTGTATAGTACGGCTCAATTAGTGGATATAAAATTACTATCAAATTGATGGGACAAATGAGGTAAAAGTATCCTATTTTTGAAAAGTTCAATTTAGGGTTTGCTTTTTGGCATTATTTTGTTTAATATGCGAGCTATATCCTTTAAATATTTTAAATAAATGGGAAGACCACCTACAAGACCGATCAAATTCAGAGACGGTTTCTATATAGAGATAAGAAATAAAGGTAAAACAACTGGGATTAAGATCCATAGAGACACCAAAGAACATATGCTTCGTACTATCAAAGAGTATGAACAAACAAAAGAAGTGTACATCTTAGGAGAATCAAAGAATGGCAAATGGGTCAATAAAACTCCCGTACTTCATGTGGTGGAAGAAGACTAAATCTTTCTACCAAAGTATCAATACTCTACTGTTTATAAATAAATAATTCATAAATTGTTGTGTTTTTAATATCAAAAACCAGCAATTTATGAATTTTACTTCTACAAAAAAGCCGCCCGTCTATTTTTGGATTGCGGGCATCATTGCCTTGTTCTGGAACGCTTTTGGCGTGTATAATTATCTTATGCAGGCATTTATGACCACCGAACAATCCACTCAACTTTCAAAAGCAGAGCACAATTTATACGACGATCTTCCTATGTGGTATATTTCCGTGTTTGCCATTGCCGTATTTGCAGGATTGTTGGCAGCAATTTCATGGCTTCTCCGCAAAAAATGGGCGTATTCGCTATTTATCATTTCTTTTCTTGCCGTTGGCATCCAACAATTTTATGTGTTGACTGAGATCAATCCAAGAGACATATTTTTACCCCTAATTAGTATAGTCCTCGCTCTCTTTCTCGTTTGGTTTTCCAAACGTGCATTGCCAGGGAATGGTTAAAATAGAGTGGTAATCAACATTGTGTCCTAGTGACTTTGAACTATTATTTATGTCCTATTTATAATCATAAAACACACACTATCAATATTTGAGGTTTATTTATATGAATATATACTTTAGCATCAGTCTTCAAACTCCACAGTGTTTAGAATCAATCCGGAGGCTGGCGCAATATATTCCATAACTTCGGTACTTCCTGGCAATAGGCTTTTGGCAATATCATCTAACGTAAAGTCATATTTCCCCAGTTTTACGAGGGCACCCATCATGCCTCTAATTTGATTGTAACCAAAACCTTCAGCCTTTACTTTGAAAAGAAAGGATTCCTTGGGAAAAAAATTGGCGTCAAACATATCGTTTTCAATTAAATCACATGATAAAACAGTTCTGGTATACAAGCCTTTTTCAGAAACCCTTGAACAGAATGCTTTGAAATTATGTGTCCCTTCATAGAGCTTGGTACCCTTTTTCATGAGTTCAATATCCAAAACATCTCTAAAAGTAGTCATTATAGGAGCGCAAAATGGATGTGATTTCTGTCCGTGCGCAAACAGATAAATATATTCTTTAAGCTTTGCGCTTTTGATCACATTAAAATTTCTATCAACTTCTCTCATCGATAAAGCCCTGACATCTTGTGGCAAATAATAATTGAATTGATCAAGAAATGCATCTAAGTCTGAAATTGGTTCTTCCGTAAACAATTCAAATGCCGTTTCATTGGCCGAGACCATAGCATCTGTTCTGCCCACGGCTAGACTTTTAAATTTCTTTTGTCCCTTGAACACATAATTCACGGTTTTATCAATCACGAGATGCACCGTTTTCAGATTGGGCTGTTTTTGCCAACCGTGATAACGAAAGCCCAAATATTGAATGGTTATTAGATAAAAATAGTTTTGATCCATGTCTCAAAGTAATTGACAATTAGCTCAATTTAAGAATTAGTTGGAAAAAGGTCTTTTTTTTAGGATATGAGCCTTCAAATCACGATTAATATTCATGAAGAAATAGGATTTTATTGAACATTGAGCGTTATTTTTTCTCCCTATTCTTGAGTACCGTTTCAACATCCTCTAATTTAAAACCTTTGGCCTGGAGCAGCATCAAATAATGAAATAATAAATCTGCGCTCTCGTTTAAAAACAAGTCATCGTTATCATCTTTCGCCTCAATGACCACCTCCACCGCCTCCTCGCCTACCTTTTGAGCCAGTTTGTTGATGCCTTTTGCGAAAAGTGAGGCTA
>Ga0208015_1000966_pt1 | contig 11479 bp, 7 predicted proteins | sample 26BtaG_FD_184101 | JGI IMG/M metagenome (GOLD analysis project Ga0208015, IMG submission 184101) | Marine viral communities from Cariaco Basin, Caribbean Sea - 26B_WHOI_OMZ_CsCl (SPAdes) (version 2) | ecosystem: Environmental > Aquatic > Marine > Oceanic | place: Caribbean Sea: Cariaco Basin...
TCTTTTCTTTCATTCTTTTCAATAAGGTCATAAGCACTTTTTGTGGCATAGTAGCCTTCTGCGACCATATTCATTTCCATTTGTGCAGACTTAACGGTATAACCCTTCCCTATCATATTTCCGAACATTCTATTTCGCGAAAACAGTGAATAGCCAGTGACCAACAAGTCGCCCAAGTAAGCAGAATCATTGATGTTGCGCTTCATCTTGTGTCGTTTTTTAATAAAGCGTTTCATCTCACGTATCGCATTACTCATCAAGACACTCTGAAAATTATCACCATACCCCAATCCGTGGGCAATTCCGGCCGCAATAGCGTAAATGTTTTTCAGCATGACAGCGTATTCAATACCTATCACATCATCACTGGTTGAAGTTTTGATATAATTACTTGCCAAAGCTTTAGCAATTTGAGCAGCTTTGGTTTCATCTGCACAGGCAATTGTTAAATAAGACAAGCGTTCCAGTGCTACTTCCTCTGCATGGCAGGGACCTGAAATGACGGCAATATTCTCATATGAAACACCGTAGATATCATGAAAGTGCTCGCCCACCAACTTTCCCGTTTCGGGCATGATGCCCTTAACTGCAGACACGATAATTTTATCTTTAAAATCTACATTTAACTTGAGCAATTCGTCATGAATAAAGGCCGATGGAATAACAAATATCAACACATCTGCATAAGTTGCCATCTCATTGATGTCATTACTTATCTTAAGTTGTGAAGTGTTAAATTCAACAGAACTTAAATAACTTGGGTTGTGTTGTTCCTTCAACAAGTGTTCTTTAATATAAACACTTCGCATATACCAACCTACTTCATCAAGATTTTCACATAGCATTTTTACAATTGCTGTGGCCCAACTTCCCGATCCAAAAACCGCATATTTTATTGGTGTACTCATAAATATATTAAAGTTAATGCGGTTCAAAAATACACAAAAAATAGCGGTTATTCCATTCCAAAATCAACTGAAAATAAATTTTTGGCACGTGTTTTGAATCTTAGCCATTATAATCTTTAAAGTGTTGGATTGTGAAAAATGCTAGGATCTTCAACGAACTGCCCTCAAACAGATCAAACCAAGATTTTAAAATAAAATTGAACGGATGAAAACTCTAAAATTACTTTTCGGATTTGCCCTAGCGGCAACTATATTTACCTCATGCAGTACCAATACTGTTTATGAAGAGCCAGCTGTATCATTGAATCATCTGTTAGGCTCATATGATCTGTGGTATGTTGACATCAATCAAACGGTAGGTTATGGTGAAACGCCTTTCCTACAAATTGCATTTACGCTTTCGTTTAGAAATGGGGTCTTATTTGCCAATAATAATTTAGTGGGTTTTGGGCCCAATGGACAGGGCAATGGTTTCGGGATTGATATTGGAGAATACGATGCCTATGAAATGACCTTAGACATCTATCACGATCTTGATGGCTATCAAACATTTGATGTTTATCAAGTAGATTTTGACACCATCGAATTATATAATCCGTTTAACGACACATCTTACTTTTTACATGGGTATCAAAAATCGCAATTTGACTATGACTTTGTATTTTATGATAATATCCATTATTTCCTACAAGAATATAATGCTTGGGAAAAAACCTATACCAGTCAAATGGGTGCCTTAAATGAATTTGACGATGAAAATTACTTACAGTTTTTAGCAGGCGGAAACGATTCTGAATTCAGAAGTTCAAAGGATTATAATATCTTGAATCCTGATGATATTTATTGGGATTACACTGGAGTCTATGGTGTGGGCAATATTACAGGGAACACACACCTCAAAACATTAACATTAGATTATGATTATTTTGACAATGAATTCTTTGAATTGAGCGTTGTCAATGATCAAGTGATAGAGTTATATCATGCCAATTCCGGTACGACCTATGAATTTACTGGACGCGGCTACATACAATATATGCGGAATGCTGAAGCTAAAGGTATTACTAACGATGGTAAGACAAAATCATCTGATATAATGAAAAAACGCAAGCAGAAAACTGCAAAAAGAGATAACCCTCGGGTAAACAAAAGAAACTAAATTTTGGTTGGTTATTTAGTTTCTGGAAGCGCTCATCTGATTTATTTTAGATGGGCGTTCTCTTTTTATTTAAAAATTTATTGATAGGTCCCATCACAAGATTTCAATTAGTTGTTGTAAATTACCTATTAAATCAGCAACTGATTGAATTAAACATTCAAATGTCGTATTAAAAACATCATTAGAAAAACTCTTAAAAACTTAAAATTATATGGGACTATTTTCATTTATTAAAAATGCCGGAGCAAAGGTATTTGGTGTTGGAAATACTGACGCCGAAGAAAAAGCAGAAGCACAAGCTAATGCCAATAGAAAAGCCGCTGCAAATGAACTTAATGCAAAAGAAGCAGGAGCCAGAAAACTCGAAGAAACAATTAGAGATCTGAAACTTGAGGTTGAGGATTTAAAAATCAAGATTGATGATGACATGGCGATTGTAAAAGGAAAGGCCTATGATCAATCTACAAGAGAAAAAGTTGTTTTAGTAATTGGTAACACCAACGGGATTGCGTCAGTAGACGACCAGCTGAGTGTTGAACATGCCGAACCTGAGGCGCAGTTTCATACGGTCATCAAAGGGGACACCTTAGGAAAGATAGCCAAAAAATATTATGGGAATGCCATGAAATATCCCATCATATTTGAAGCTAACAAACCAATGTTGACCGATCCTGATAAAATCTATCCAGGGCAAGTTCTGAGAATTCCGAGTTTGGCATAAGACAGAAAAAGAGGCCGTTTTTCAGTACGGCCTCTTTTCTCTTATAAGTCATTTAATAGTGTTTGTAATTCTTCTAAACTATCGGGTTTTGCAATAATTTTTTTGTCCTTATCCAAAATAAAATAGGTTGGTGTACTTTCAACGCCATATTCATGGCTCACATAACGTCTTGGCGTCCCTGAATCTATAATATGAATGAACTTAGGGTACTTAAGAATTTCGCTCTCCCACGTCACATCTTCGCCCTGTGTTCCATAAGCAATCACTTGCAAGGTTTTAGGATCTATTTGATCAACTGTTTTTCGGATTTCAGGCAATTGCTCTAAACAATGTGAACAGCCACTATTCCAAAAAATGAGCAAATAATTATCGGCCATAGCCAATTTATGTAGGGTTGTTTCAACCATCATACCGTTTACGTCCGTACGAATAGGGAAATCTATGGCTGTAGCTCCAACAGAATTGTTTTTATGAATGGTCAACACCTTAACCAGCATCGTATCATTAGCTTCAGTGGCAAGCTTCAATAAATAGGTATCCGCAATATAGTTGGCCACGTTGTCCTCTTCAATCTGCAGCATGTTAGACCAAATAGCCTGTAACAATGCTGTTTTGATTTCTGAATTGTCCTCACCAATATAATTGACCAAATTATCAATTTGATGTTTATAAAAATCTTCCGTTGCCTCCGGTGACATTCCAAAGATATATGCCCTGACCCGATCCGTTAAAAACTCTGAACTTTGCAAAAGGGGATTACTGAAATCGACATTGGCGAGATAGGTATCTTTTAAATTTTTGGAATAGGTGGAAATATCTTCATAGGCTTCAGGAATATAAGGCCTATTGGCTTTAATAAACACCGAGGCCATAGTCCCCTTTGACGCGAGTTCAAAAGCATCCTGAGTTTCTTTCAGGGTTTTAAAAATATCCATAAAGGCCGCTTTATCGTCACTTTTATGTGTATAAAAATTGCTGATGGCCCTGTTGATCATTTCAATACTATTGGTATAGGACGCCCATAACTTATTCTCATTGGATTCCTTAAACTCTAAACCTTCAGTCAAACTAAAGTGTAAAACAACATCTTCCTTACCACTATAGATCAAATCGAAGTTGTTGATTTCTTGGGGCACACCATAGACTATTTTATAAATTCCAGCAGTCTCTGTGGTGTCCAATTTGATCTTAAAATGGCCTTTTTCATCCACCTTGGCGCGATCGACATATTCGGCACCCGTTGGACTTGATTTGTATAGAAAAGCGTAGGTAAAATCTTCTACAGGTGAAAAAACACCTTCTATAGAGTGCTGAGCCATCAAGAAAGAGGGCAGAAATGTTAAAAGTATAATCAATTTTCTCATTCAATTACTATTTTGTTCTTTTATAAATCGATAATCCTCGATGCAACGAGGTTTAAAATCTTGTAAGCTTCAATAATTCAAAGCTTCAATAATCACGCCACTATAGGCTGCAAAACAGCTAAAGCCTGTTTAACCGTTTTAATATGTTCAAAGGTAAGCAATAAACGCAGCCCTGTCCGGGTTTGTTTTTCTTTCATTTTTCCAGCGGATGGATGCATTTGGATATACTGTATCACTTTATTAAATCCTGCACTTTGATAAAATGCGCTTTGCTGATCGCTTATAAAATATCCTATCAATTTCCCTTGCTTCATCACAACTTTCTCCAGACCTATCTTTGTAGCCACCCATTTGATACGGACACTATTTAATAAATCGACTACCTGTTTCGGCATTTCACCAAAACGATCGATGATATCGGTTTCAAACTTTTGAAGTTCCTCCTCCGTTTTGATCTCATTCAATTTGGTATATAAATTCAAACGCTCCGCAATATTATTCACATAATCATCTGGAAACAACAATTCAAAATCTGTATCGATGGTGATATCCTTGACATAATCCCGTTCTATATGCTCGTCTTGGTACAGATCTTTGAATTCATTTTCCTTTAATTCTTCTATAGCCTCATTCAATATTTTCTGGTAGGTGTCAAAACCAATGTCGTTGATAAATCCGCTTTGTTCACCTCCCAACAAATCACCTGCCCCTCTAATTTCCAAATCCTTCATGGCGATATTAAATCCGCTTCCCAACTCAGTGAACTGCTCCAAGGCTGTTATTCGTTTTCGAGCGTCATCGGTCATGGCTGAATATTCTGGGGTGATAAAATAACAGAACGCCTTTTTGTTGCTTCGTCCCACACGACCTCGCATTTGGTGCAAATCGCTCAAACCAAAATTATTGGCATTATTAATGAATATCGTATTGGCATTTGCCACGTCCAAGCCACTTTCTACAATGGTGGTACTGACCAAAACATCAAATTCGCCATTCATAAAAGCAAGCATTAACTGCTCTAATTTTTTACCTTCCAATTGGCCATGCCCGATCCCAATTTTAGCATCAGGCACCAAGCGTTGGATCATACCCGCAACTTCCTTGATGTTTTCTATACGGTTATGGATAAAAAACACCTGTCCACCACGTTGAATTTCATAGGTCACGGCATCACGGATCACTTCCTCGTTAAATCGAATGACATGACTCTCTATAGGATATCGGTTGGGTGGAGGCGTTGTTATGACCGATAAATCACGCGCTGCCATTAAACTAAACTGCAAAGTTCTTGGGATTGGTGTTGCTGTTAAGGTCAACACGTCTACATTATCTTTGAGTGTTTTTAATTTCTCCTTGACCGCCACCCCAAATTTCTGTTCCTCATCAACGATCAATAGCCCCAAATCCTTGAATTTTACATTTTTGTTGACCAATTGATGGGTTCCAATAATAATATCCAAGTTACCGCTTTCAAGACGCTCAAGCGTATCCCGTTTTTCTTTTGCAGTTCTAAATCTGTTTAAATAATCGACAGTCACCGGAAAATCTTTCAATCGCTCTGTAAATGTTCTGGAATGCTGGTAGGCCAAAACAGTGGTTGGCACCAAAACAGCCACTTGTTTACCATTATCGACCGCTTTAAATGCAGCTCTAACAGCCACTTCGGTTTTACCAAAGCCCACATCTCCACAGACCAAACGATCCATAGGACGTTCGCTTTCCATATCATTTTTTATATCAGCAGTTGCAGTACTCTGATCTGGTGTATCCTCATAAATAAAAGAGGCCTCCAACTCCAGTTGCATAGCACTATCTGGATTGTATTGAAAACCTTTTTCCAATTTTCGTTTGGCGTACAATTGAATCAAATTAAAGGCAATTTCCTTAACTCTTGTTTTTGTCTTTTGCTTTAAGTTTTTCCAGGCATTACTACCAAGTTTGTAGATTTTTGGAGGCTTGCCATCTTTACCATTAAACTTGGATATTTTATGGAGAGAGTGAATGCTCAAATAAAGTACATCACGTTCGCCATAAATCAGTTTGATGGCCTCTTGTTTTTTACCTTCAACATCAATTTTTTGAAGTCCGCCAAACCGTCCTATTCCATGATCGATATGGGTGACATAATCGCCAATATCCAGATTGGTCAATTCCTTTAATGTGATGGCCTGTTTTTTGGCATAGCCATTTTTAATATGGAATTTGTGGTAACGCTCAAAGATTTGATGATCGGTATAACAAGTTATCCTGTTGTCATGATCAATAAATCCCTGATACAAAGACAAGACAATGGTTTGGTAGTGAACCCCATGTTCCAATGCCCTATGGCGCTCCGTACTGACATCTTCAAAAATGTCGTGAAAACGTTTGGCCTGTTGTTCACTTGCACAAGCGATATAATTGGTGTAACCTTTATCATGATTACTGTTCAAATTCTCAATCAGTAAGTCAAATTGTTTATTGAAAGATGGTTGTGGCGTGGTATGAAACTCTACTAGTTTCGTGCTCAGCACCGGCGAAGAGCCAAATTCAACCAAAGTGAAATCCAGCAATTGTCTTTTCAAAAATGAAGAACTGCAAAACAATTCTTCTGGTGAAGCCCGTCTTATTTCTTGGGAAAGGGTTTTAAAAGCCTCTTCCGCTTTCTCATAGAAATCGTCAATTCTTGAAAACAGTAGATCTAAGTTTTTAGTGAAGACGACTGTTTTTTCAGAAATATATTTCAGGAAACTCTCACGAGTCTCATTGGAAAGTTTATTTTCAACATTAGGAATAATATTGATTTTTTTTATTTTTTCGGTAGATAATTGTGTTTCGACATCAAAGGTTCTGATGCTATCTACTTCATCTCCAAAAAACTCAATTCGATAGGGCTCATCGTTAGAGAATGAAAACACGTCGACGATTCCGCCGCGTACAGAAAACTCACCAGGCTCAGTGACAAAATCCACCCGTTTAAATTGATATTCAAAAAGCACTTCGTTTACAAAATCGATAGAGAGGTTATCATTCACCGCAATCTTTAAAGTATTGCGTTCCAACTCCTTTCGTGTCACTACTTTTTCAAAAAGAGCATCGGGATAAGTCACAATAATCGCAGGCTTTTTACGAGAATTGATTCGGTTTAATACCTCTGCGCGCAAAAGCACATTGGCATTGTCGGTTTCTTCAATTTGATAAGGACGTCTGTAACTTCCTGGATAAAAAAGCACGTCCTTATCGTTGATCAGCAATTCCAGATCATTAAGATAAAAAGCAGCTTCTTCTTTATCATTAAAAACCATCAAAAAAGGTGATTCTGCGGTCTTAAAGCTTTCCGAAATAACGAAACTTAAAGAGGACCCAATCAGTCCTTTTAAATGTGTTTTACTTTGGTTTATGGCAATAGCATCTTGCAGATTTTGCGTTTGCAAAGTCTGTGCATAAGCTTGCGAGAGATGTGATTTACTCAAGACAATTTATTTTCTGTAAATATAAAGTTTAGAATTTATATGTACGATATTACCACTGTGAATTTAATCTTAAAAGAAATTGATAAGTCATGTTTCATCCCTTCATAGAGATGAAGAAAATTGACCACTTTTTTTCATAATATTTTTTTAGGTCAGTAATAAAAAAAATATGTAGTTTTGATTTCCACAAAACGTGGCGATTAAAACAAAAAAATATGTCAATTTCAGATTTATTCGATAGCGGATTTAAAAAGCGAAATGAGGATCATTTCGCCTCAATTGTCAGAGTGGCCATGGATGATGGTGTCATAACCGACGATGAAAAAGCGTTTTTAGATCGCTTAGCACACAGTTTAGACATTAGTGAAGATGATTATAAAAGCATTCTTAAAAATTATCAATCTCATCCCATAAACCCACCTACATCATATGACCGACGTTTAGAACGTTTATTTGATTTGGCGCGTATGGTACATGTTGACCATATCCAAGGTGACGGGGAAGAGGTGTTATTGAAAAAAATTGCTATTGGCTTAGGTTTTAGAACGGATAACGTCAAATATATTGTGGACAAAGCATTAACGCTCGTTGCCAACGGTGTTGACATTGACACCTTTATTGACGAAATGAAAAACATGAATAGATAAGATTAAACCAAGACCGCTTCGCTTTTAGAATCAACCTGCCTGCAGGCAGGGAATCAAGACTTGGTTGCTGATCCAAAAGAATTGGCTTTCATTGTATATAGCGTCTAAAGTCGATTAAAGCTCTAAAGATTGCAAATACATTCCATTGAAATAAAAACATCCAAAAAATAAAACCAGAGTTTATAGCTCTGGTTTTTTTATGAATAGGAATTTAAAATGATTTGTTAGAACCAAGTATTCCACGGAATTTTTGCCAAGACACAAATCAGTGCCAAGGTGTAAAAAATAGCCAACACTTTGAATTTTGGTACCGAAGTCAATTTCTTTTTATGCTTAGAGTAACCAATAGTAATTAAAACCACTGCAATAATCATCATCAGAGGATGTTCCACAACATTTGATCTCAATATGCTGTTGCCCATAATTTCTTTCATTCCCGCTCCTGAAATAACGTCCAGATAGGCAAAGAGTAAGACAATACCAATAAGCAATTGGATATGTGATACAATAAGGGTGAATAAAGAAATTCTAAAATCCAAAGGATGGAATTCCTTCTTTCCAAAATATTTAAACAAAGCGTTTAAAGTAGCGATTACAATCAATAAAAGGGTCAAATAGGCCCAATAGGAATGTAACATTTTTACTGTTTCGTACATGGTTTTTTGTTTGAAAGGTTAAAAACAAAAATAGTCATTTTATAGATTGATTGGAACGCATTATTCTGAAATTTCAATCCAGCGCTTACTTTCATTGCCAAATGCATCAACCACAGTAATCAAATGTTTACCTTGTTTTGGCTGCATGGCGAATTCATGGATGTCTGTGGTGCTCCCTAAATAACGTTCATCCAGATACCAAAACACCAAAGTTTCAGGTTTGGAATGGGCCACTTTCAGGATCAAATCATTGGTTTGTCCGTCAAAATCCTTAGGTAAAAAAATAGTGTTATTTTCCTTCGGATATATAAATTCCATAACAATGGTACTCTCCCCCAGACAATCCTCTCGAAATGATGGCAACGGTTTATAGAACGGATTTTGGGCTTTATAATAATATTCCATTAGTGGTGGCAGCACAAACCACGATTTATGGACCATATTACCTAGGTCCTCACAAGATGAATTGACTTGGTACTGTTCATTCTTGTCCAAGTGTACCAAGATGTGATAAGGACAGGGGGCCGTTTTTAATCCAGCCAATTGGATAAATTTTGGTTCTTTGCTTTCACAATTTGGAGAGGCTCGATGACCCGATTGTGAACAGATCTCAACCTCCTGCATTTCGTCGTAAGGCTTGGTGAACCAATCGCTTTTGGGAAGGACATCAAACACATCAAACAAAATTGGTGCCGCCGTTTGCACACCAACCAAACCTGGTCTGCCCTCTCCGTCAGCATTTCCAACCCAAACCCCTACCACATAATCTTTAGTGGTACCGATGGCCCAAGCATCCCTGAATCCAAAACTCGTTCCTGTTTTCCAGGCAATCTGTTTGGAGCTGTCGTAAAACTCCCAGTTTTCATTCCCTTCAGGTCTATTCACTTCTTTTAAACTTTCAAAAGTCAAATAAATGGAAGCCGCATCAAATAAGGTTTTATCAGATGTTCTTTTGCCAAAGTCAATGGTTTTATCTGCTAAAAATGTGGGTTCACAAAATTCATTGCTGAAGTATTCGCTGGAGGTCTCGTTAAAATGATTTAGAGTTGATGATAAGGATGCATAGCTTTTGCATAAGTCCCACAGATTACTTTCAGCGCCACCAAGAATGAGCGACAGACCATAATGATTGGCGTTGTATTGCAAATCCTTTAATTGCAATGCTTTTAAATAATGGTGAAACCGATCCAATCCAAATTCCTGCAACATCCTTACCGACGGTACATTCAACGACCTTGACAAGGCGCGACTTGCAGGAATTGCCCCATCGTATTGTTTGTCATAATTTTCAGGATTGTAACTTCCGTATTGTGTGGGCACATCTGCTACCAAAGTATTGGGCAAGAGATCTCCGGCATCCAACATGGCGGCATACAAAAACGGTTTTAAAATACTGCCGGTACTTCTCGGTTTATCAATGACATCCACGTCTTTTTCGTGTTCCTTATCGGTGGGCGTATTGCCAACGTACGCCAAGACTTTACGGGTTTTAACATCTAAAACCAACACCGCTACATTGTAAATTTCGTTCTGTTTAAGAGTGTTATAGTGGTTATAAACAATTCTGTTGACTTGTTCCTGAATCGGTTTTTTGATAGTGGTCTGAACGTACTGTCCAAAATGCGTTTGGGTCACTTTTTGAAGTAAATGTGGTGCAATCTGTGGCAACGGATACGGTTTTTGGGGCAATCCTTCAGCTATGGATAATTGATAGGTCAAGGTATCGATAACTCCTTGTGTCATCAATTTTTCCAATAACCGATTGCGTTTCTTAAACAGTTGTTCTTGGTTTTTACCGGGATAGATCAAACTTGGTGCATTTGGCAAAACGGCTAAAGTGGCGCTTTCTGCCCATGACAATTGTGAGGCATCTCTTTTGAAATAACGCCATGATGCAGCATCCAGCCCCACAACATTACCTCCAAAAGGTGCGTTACTGCTGTAATAGGAGAGAATTTTTTCTTTAGAGGCTCTCAATTCCAATCGGGTAGCAAAAATTATTTCCTTAATTTTTTCAAAATAGGTTCTTGACTGTCCTTTTCGGGATAGCCGGATAACTTGTTGTGTGATGGTACTGCCGCCTCTTTTCACACCACCCGAACTTAAGTTTTCTTTTAAGGCTTTAAAAATAGAAACCGGATTGAATCCGGGATGATGATAGAAATATGCATCTTCAAATTGAAGAATGCAGGTTTTGAACTTTTCTGGTATGGTATCATTTTGAGGAAATCGCCATTGCCCATCCTCGGCAATCATGGCCCCTAAAAGTTCGTTGTTAGAGCTTGTAATGACCGTTGCAGTTGGATCTTTGAACAATTGCCTTGGCAAACAAAAATAATAGACCACCACTACTATAATAATAATGGCCGATTTAAATTTGTGGCGTTTTATGTAGGTTAGTAGCTTGGTCATGGTTAAAGACCTCACAGTCCCGATAGCTATCGGGATAAAACCTGTGAGGTCTGAGTGTGATTTATATTTTAATTTTTTTATTAGGATTTAACCCTTCCGACTTTAAGCTCTATTCTGAGCTTAAAGCCACCTTCCCTTAAAAAGGGAAGGAAGTTTTAAT
>Ga0208015_1000968_pt1 | contig 11466 bp, 8 predicted proteins | sample 26BtaG_FD_184101 | JGI IMG/M metagenome (GOLD analysis project Ga0208015, IMG submission 184101) | Marine viral communities from Cariaco Basin, Caribbean Sea - 26B_WHOI_OMZ_CsCl (SPAdes) (version 2) | ecosystem: Environmental > Aquatic > Marine > Oceanic | place: Caribbean Sea: Cariaco Basin...
CAAAACCGTCATCTATCAAGACCCGTGCGGCCTTTAAAGTTTCAGTAATATTGGGATATAAATTGTCTTTATCCCCTAATACTTCTAGCTTGACCAAGTTATGACCGTCTAAAAGCTCACGCGCCAATTGGCAGGTACGGATGGCGCTATCGGCGTCAAAACAGCCCGCAGTGTTGGGCAAAATCGTGTATTTATCAGGAGAGATGACATCGAGAAGATTTGGCTGATCGGCGTGCTGACCGATGTTGGTGCGGCGAATTGCTACAGTGACGATTTCTGCGCCCGAAGCCCCAATCGCAGCCCCTGTTTCCGCTAAATCTTTATATTTGCCTGTCCCTACCAGTAATCGCGATGAAAAACGGCGACTGCCTACCAAAAAGCTCTCGTCGTTGAAAGGGGCGGGGAGGTCTAAAGTCTGGGTAGCGTTAGAGAGGTCAGTCATAAATTATTTACCATAAGTGTGAACAAAGAAATAGCTTTGATATCACTAGTTTATGTAAAGTCGTCAGATACTAGCATTGCCACGCAGCATTTGCATTATTATGCAGGATAAAATAAATGACTACCACGGTAAATATAAGGGCATGCTTTACCCATAGCAGCAGGCCAGTGGTATAGCAGGCAAGCATCACGCTATAATAAAGGCATGTGTGCATCTGTTGACTGAAAGCCAGCGATATCTAAGATAGTATAACAAAACGGCATCGCTTACTTGTACTGATTGCCTTGTTATAGTGTATAAATACTCAAGAAAGCGCTGTATGAATTTATGGCCTCTTGAGCGTGCAACCTAAAATAAAGTTAAAAATAAAGCTAAGTAGAAAAACTTAGTTAGCACCAAGCTATTTATCAAGAAAGCTATTTATAAAAAGCCATTTATAAAGAACTAGCTAGCACCCTATGCGTTTCCCTGACCGAACTGAGCCCTTATTATGCTGCAACTGCCTTATAGCTTTTCTAAACGCCATCAACTGCTAGCCATTCCTGCTATCGATGCGCAAAGCTCGCCGATTTTGGTCATCACCCCGAGTACCCCATTAGCGGCTATTAATGAAGCGGGTCGCTTTATGACAGAGCAGGGGGTGTTGGTACCGCCAACGTTTGAAAGTGTCAGCGGTGAGGAGTTTGAAAAGCGGCTAGCCGCGGCCTATGCGGGTAATACCGGGGAGTCGCAGCACATTGCTGCAGGCCTTGAGGATCATCCCGATTTAGTCAGTCTTGCGGACAGCGTCCCTGAGACTGAGGATTTGATGGATCAGCAAGACGATGCGCCTATCATTCGCTTAATTAATGCCTTACTGTCGGAAGCTATTCGCCTAAATGCCTCGGATATTCATATCGAAACTTTTGAGAAACGCTTGGTTGTGCGCTTTCGTGTAGATGGTGAGCTTAAAGAAATCGTCAGCCCCAAACGCCAACTTGCACCGCTGTTGGTGTCGCGTATCAAGGTCATGGCCAAGTTGGATATTGCTGAAAAACGTGTCCCGCAAGATGGCCGTATCAGCCTGCGTCTGGCAGGACGTGAGGTCGATGTGCGTGTCTCGACCCTACCGTCCAGCTTTGGTGAGCGCGTGGTTATGCGTTTATTAGATAAGCAGGCTGGTCGCTTAAATATGACCTATTTGGGCTTGGCTGATAATGACTATAGCGAGCTCAAACGCCTTATTCATCGACCGCATGGCATTATTCTGGTCACAGGGCCGACGGGCTCGGGTAAGACCACCACGCTATATGCTGCCTTGACCGACCTAAATGACCAAACGCGCAATATCCTGACCGCCGAAGACCCTATTGAATTTCAGTTGGATGGGATTGGCCAAACCCAGGTAAATAATAAAGTAGACATGACCTTTGCCAAAAGTCTGCGCGCCATGCTCCGTCAAGATCCGGACGTTGTGATGGTCGGGGAGATTCGTGATTTAGAGACGGCAGAAATCGCAGTACAGGCGTCTTTGACCGGACATTTGGTATTATCCACATTGCATACTAATACTGCCATTGGGGCGGTCACACGTTTGCAAGATATGGGCGTAGAGCCCTTTTTGCTGTCATCGTCATTGATTGGCGTGGTAGCCCAGCGCTTAGTGCGCACGCTTTGCGCGCAGTGTCATGCTTGGGAGCAAGCGGATAGTGAGCAAGCTAAGCTGTTTACAGAGGTGGGGGTCACTGCGCAGACGGCTATTAAGTTACCGCGACCGGTAGGCTGTGACCATTGTAACCAATCCGGTTTTAAAGGCCGTACGGCAATCTATGAGGTAGTGCCCGTCGATGATACTTTGCGCCGGATGATTCATAGCAATGCCGCTGAGTTTGATTTAGAGCATTACGCGCGGCAAAAAACGGCGTCGATTCGTGCAGATGGTTTGCTAAAAGTATTGGCGGGCAAGACTACCTTAGAAGAGGTATTACGGGTAACGAAAGAAGCGGCACTCGAAAGTACCGCTGTCTTGGATTAAAGAATAGCTAATTAGCAGATGTAGCCAGTCAGCCATAGCGTTAATGAGCGTATAAAGTGTTGTTAGTCTTTAGATGGCTCAGTCTTACCGGCGCGGCGCGCTTCTAGCTCAGCTTTTGGCACCCAAGCCCAGATCATATCTACGGTGATAGGGTCGCGATCACTATCTGACTCTCGGTCATCGATGACACAAGGAATCACCATCTCCCCTTTAGGAGTATCTAGGATATGCTGGCGCTGCTCATCGCTCAAGGTAGCGATAGCCGCAACTTGGCCCTTTTTTAGGGGACGATAAAAGTTAATTTGATACGACTTGACCAATAATACTCGGTCAGAAGGCAGGTTTAAGCCTAAAATAAAGCCAGTGGCCGTTTCTGCTAATAAAGTGACCGCGACGGCATGGACAGAACCAATATGGTTTTGCACTGATTTATTATTCTCAAGACTGACGACCACTTGGTTGGGCTGTACCGTTTCATAATAAATCCCCGCAGTACCGACGAACGGGACGATTTTGCCAAAAGCCTTTGAGAGTACCGACGAGCGCACACCAGCAGGCAGGTATTTGGTGACGTTAAGGATTTTGGTAAATTGATTATTGATGGGCTTTAAAGTAGTAGTCGGCGCCTGATAAGTAGGGGCAGCACTTTCCGTTAAAGTCGTCGTCAATTTGCTCGGTAATTTATTAATCAGTCCTAGCATGGTTGTTCCTTATCAATCCTGTGTCGCCAAGGTCTGGCAACATAGCGGCGCAATACCAAAGGGCACGGCCAGTGGGTAAACTCATGGTATTATCTTAAAATGCTCTAACAAAGTCTAACGATATATCCGCCAGCACGTTCACACATTTATGTGGTCAAATGAGCATTTAGTCCTATCAAAAAGTAGCGGCATCAAGGCCAAAACAAGCCGCTGTGTTAGCCTATATAGGCCATTTATTTAGTAGACATTATTTTATGTAAGGAGGGTCTTATGGGCCTAAGTCGTGAGTTACCGGTTACTGAATTGGCGGACGATTTAAGCCGCCAGTCTATCCCTTTACAGCAGGCTAATATCTGGGATGTCCGCGATACTAGCGCGTATCTTGAGGGGCATTTAGAGGGTGCGGTAAGCCGTCCGGTGGAGGCAGGGTTTGCCACTGAGATGATAGCGGGCGTCACAGGGCCGTTATACGTCTTATGTGGTGGCGGTAGCAAAGCGCCACGTGCAGCTGCATTACTGGCTGAGCTGCAGCCTGAGCTAGAAGTGGTGGTACTAAGTGGCGGCACTCGCCAAGCTAAAGCAGCCGGCCTACCCATCGTCAGTGGTGAGGCTGTTTATTCTTCATGAGCCCTTCCTTAGCTACCGTTTCTCAAGACAGCTGTCCTGACTTTACCGTGTTACCCACTGTTCCTACTAACGTCATTTTCACCGGGGTAGCAGGCACGGGTAAGACGCACCAGTTGCAACAGTTACAACGGCTTTATGATGAGACCCTGCCAGACACAGGGGCGCAAGTGGCCGCGGCTGAATTGCAAAATTATAACTGGCGTGATGTTATCTGTGCCGTGCTATTAAGCGAAGACCGTACTATGAGTGTGCCGGAGATGATTCGTCATCCGCTGATTCAAGCGAAAATCTTAGCCAATGGGCGTACCGACAATGTGAGTCAGACCTTGTGGGTACAGCTCAATACTCACGCCCATCCTGAGTCTAAAACGGTCCAATATGCGCAGCGCTCTGCCAATTATTACTTTGATAAGAACACTGATAGTACTTGGTATTTATTAGAGGAAGTCAAAGCAATGTTAGCGGATAGTCTAACGCCATTGCTGGCTTTGCAGGCATCTCTTGCGCAAAAGTCTCCGATAAATTCAACCCAAAAAATTGTTCGCACTAGCTTCGTCAGCTTTCACCAAGCCTACGGTTACGAAGAGTTTGTGGAAGGCATTCGTCCTGCTGTCGGTGGGCAAGGGCAAATGAGCTATCAAATCCAGCCCGGTGCTTTTTTAAGGCTGTGCCAAAGGGCTATGCAAGACCCTGAGCACCGCTATGCCATGCTGATTGATGAGATCAATCGAGCCAATGTGGCGCGCGTGTTTGGGGAGCTGATGAGCCTGATTGAGCCGAGCAAACGTGCAGGCCAAGCCGATGCTATGCAGGTGACCTTAGCCTATTCCAATAAAGTCTTTAGTGTGCCGAGCAACGTCGATATTTACGCCACGATGAATGTGCAAGATCACTCATTACTGGCTTTGGATACTGCGTTTAGACGCCGCTTTCACTTTATCGATTGCCCCCCTAAACCTGAGCTGTTGCCAGTGCTTAGCATAATCGTTGGGGACCGGGATGAGGATGGCAATGCAAAAGCGGTAGAGACGATTGAGCTTGGTCGTATCTTAGCGGGGCTGAATTTACGCCTATGCCAAGTGTTGGGCCAAGACAGCCAATTAGGGCACGCTTATTTTATGGGCGTCACGGACTTAGCCCAATTGCAACAAGTGTTGGTGCAGCAGATTGTGCCGCAATTGGCACAAGCAACTGGTAGCCAAGTAGAAACGCTGCGGTATTTGTTTAATGATTCGCAAGCTAGCCCTGAGCAACAGTTTATTCAGGCTAGCCCTAGCCAAAGTCTATCTGATAGGCATGCTGCTCATAGCAACGCTACCGTAACTTCAGCAGGGCTATCGCCTCCTATGGGCGCTATGGGTATGCGGGCGGGTTTTTGGCTAAACCCCGATTTTATTAACCTGAGTGGACTATTTCGGACAGCGCTACCTTATCAGCGTCTTTACCCCTAACCAGAAGTGGCGGATTGCGCTGATAGGCGACGTAAAAATAGGCAAAGTAAAAATAGGGGCTGCAGGGCCATAGAACGATAAGAAGAGAGGTAGTGGGGTGGTATTCACATGACAGCTAGAGCCGCTATCCTTACCGTGTATGAGCACCAAGTGTTAAGGGCCAACGATTTTCCTGTGACGAGCGATTTTACTTGGTTGCTCGAGCAAGACTTTGCAGTGTTTACCCCAAGTCGCAAGCAGGGGCAATGGTGTTTGAGCGTCCGCCAATATATTGGGGTAGTGCGCCTGCCCAGCGGCACATTGTTAGAAATCTTACCCAAGATCGCCCAACCGGATTCGCAAGCGCCACTAGCAATGCGAAAGTCGCCGGCAGTAGACAATAAGCATCTGCAGACCACCCGCGCTTGGGTACAACGTATGCTGAGCACCATTAACCGTACTAATTCTGCTACGCTACGTCCCAAACACCTCAGCCAATTAACCCCGCAACTGCAAACCACCTCAGCGACGACTTTGCCGTTATCTGAGTGGCTGCTAGCAGAATTTATGGCGCTATTGGCGCAGTACAAACCGCTAAAACACTATAATACCCAAGAACAAAATAGCAGCAGCCTGCAAGGGAAACTGCTGATCAAACAGCAGCTACAGTACAATGCTCAGCAGCCCCACCGTTTCTATAGTGAAGTCACGCAACTGGCGCAAATGACGCTAAGTAATCGCTTTATCAAGCAAGCTTGGCAGTTGGTCACCGAGTTGGTGTATGGGGCGAGTTTATCTCAGGGCTTAGAGCTAAAATCCCCCGCTATACCAGTAGAAGCTGACCCAGCATCCGCACTTATACAGACACTACGAGCACAAGCGCATCATTTACAAGGTCAGTGGCAGGCTATTGTAGGATTAACCGCGCAAGAGCGGCACCGATTGGCGGAGAGCTATCAGCAAGCGGCCACTGAAATTACTAAAGCACCTATTGCACCGTCCCAAAAACAAGTAGGGCAGCAGCTGTTGGCATTGGCCCATTGGTTATTGAGCGCCAATACAGCCGCGCACTCTGCAGGTGTCGGTATTCACAATGCTGCAAATACTTCGTTTGCTAATAGCCCCGATCATTTACAGCTGAGTTTATTTATTAACATGCACCATGCTTTTGAGGCTTGGGTTAGTATCGTCTTAGCTGAGCAGTTTCATGAGCGTGATACTCATTATCACATACAAGCACAACCGCAGCGGACTTGGTTGGTGGATGAAGCGGGTATGCCCAGTGTGACGGCGGTGCCAGATTTATATGTGAGTTATCAGCAGCAGCCTAGCCACATCATTGATATGAAATGGAAAAATATCCGCAGTAGTCGCGATATTAGTGCCAGCGATGCTTACCAACTGGCCGCCTACGCGCAGGCTTATCAAGTCCACAAAGTTTGGCTGGTCTATCCGACGCATGGCAGTGCAGCGATAGCGCCCAGCAAACTGACCCCTTATATGACTATGAATACTAGCGCTAACGACCTCTCCGCAAAGGGCATAGCAGACTTAGAAATTTGGCTGGTCCCGTTTGCTGTAGATAGGGGCGAGGTCATTATTTTTAATCACAATAAATATTATGATTTATTTTAAAATAAGGGTTGACACAATCGTGAATCCGCTCTAATATGTGCACCTCGATAGCGATGTTGCTGAACGAAACTTAGTGATTAAATTTACCAAGTAAGTTACTTTATACATCGATGGCGAATTCGGAGTGTGGCGCAGTTTGGTAGCGCATCTGGTTTGGGACCAGAGGGTCGTAGGTTCGAATCCTATCACTCCGACCATTTTTTTAGAGCCTTACAGGCTTTTTTTTATGTATAATGATTATTCTACTGGTTAGAATTTATATATAAGAAGCCCTATAAGAGCGCCTGTAGCTCAGCTGGATAGAGCATCTCCCTTCTAAGGAGGTGGTCGCAGGTTCGAATCCTGCCAGGCGCACCATTTAGCCTGCAGTCATACCTATTTCTTAGGTAACACTATGGCGGTTGTAGCTCAGTTGGTAGAGCCCCGGGTTGTGATCTCGGTTGTCGTGGGTTCGAGTCCCATCAGTCGCCCCATTTTTTATTCCTTTCTCTATACTTGATTTACCTGATATATATTTTCAAGCTTGGCTACCCTTAGTCACGCTTTTTTTGTCGTTTATTTTTCTTAATTTTCGCACATCATAAAACCACGCAAAATTATAATTTTACGGTATAGTAGAAGTTCACAATCGTGGTGATGACCAAGTTTTCAGTTTGCAGTCTTCTTAATAGCAGTTATTATAGTAGTTATTTCAAGGATGGACTGCGGGTCTAATAGCCATGACCCAGCAGAATAAGATAATTATTATTGGCTAATCTCTAAGCTAACTATATAATTCTATTCATAATTGATATGATAGCGCTGAATATCAGAGTAGAGTCTCGCCTCAGTAAAAGTTATACCCCTATAGTTAGGTTTTCGCGAAGTAGTATTGATCACTTTCTTTTGCATACCTACCGCTACTCCAAGCTCTATTTTATTTACTGATTTTATAAACCCAAGCTTCCTTATATTGATAGCCTATCTCTAAGATAAAACACCGACTGTAAATTGCAGCACGGGCTTTACTCCCTAGCACTCGCCGAATACTTATAACAAGAGCGCTGTAAAGAGACCGGTTTATGACTTAAGCCAGCTTTGAAAATATTTTACTGCTGCAGCCATGGCGCGCGCTGCCCGTTAGAATGTTGGGTTGTTTTGCTAGTCGTTAAGGATGTTACCGATGGACACGCTCAGTAGGCTGCTAGAAAATGTACACTTATATGACAGCAAGTATTATCGCCTGCAAGCTTGTGGTCAATGGTCGTATACGCTTACCAAGCAAGATACCATCTTATTTTATTTAGTCGAGTCGGGCTCTTTTACGATAGCCGTCAATGGCATATCACGGCAGATTCACCGTGGTGATATGATTATGATACCTGATTCTTATCAGCATGTTTGCTATGAGCCAGGGTCTGCTAATAAAGCCGCTAGCCCGTTAGATTTAACCCGCCAGCCAGGGGAAAACGGCTCATTTGTGATCAATCCAGGTCATCCAGAGACTGCTTCCATAGTGTTAATTGAGTGTCGGTACGATAGAGAGATTACTCGGCCCTTATTGACGGCCCTACCCACTATTTTACCGGATGCGGAGAGCAGCTCGCCCAGTCGGGTCAAGACAGTGGAGTGCAGTTGTCAGGTATTGCGGGTCGAGACAGAGCATCAAATCGGTAAGACTGCGACTGTGAATCATTTGGCGAGTATTTTGATGATTGAGTGTTTGCGGGCGCATATCGAGCAATTGCCTGAAGCAACTGACAGTTGGTTAATGGCGGTCAAAGACCCGTATTTGGCCAAAGCCTTGGCCGTCATGCACGATGCGCCTAATGAAAACTGGACGATTCATAAGCTTGCCGAAGTCGCGGGGATGTCGCGCTCCAGTTTTGCAGAACGCTTTAAACAAGTGGTGGGAGTACCGCCGCTGACCTATCTGATTGACTATCGCTTACGGTTGGCTGCGCGTTATTTGCGTTTGCAACAAAACAGCATTAGCCGGATTAGTGAATTGGTCGGTTATGCTTCAGATTCTACTTTTAGCCAGGCCTTTAAGCGGGTGTATGGTCTATCGCCTCGAGCTTACCGTCAAAATTTCCAGCAGCATCAAGCCCAGCAAGATGACCCAGCTGGCTTAAAGACGTTAACGCGCTCAGAAGACTGATGGCACTATAGTGATTGCCAACGACGAGTGATTAACATAATAAGTTATGAACAAGATGGGTTATGAATAAGATAGCACAAGGTAGCCTAGGCAAAATTACCTCAATGAAAAAATAGACGTGATGATAGCAATACTGTCGTCGCGTTTTTTTATGACGCCCTTTTAAAGGCGGTTGTAGAATAATACGGTTGCTCAGTCAGGCTTTATAATCAGAATTTATAATAGTGAAATCTCGTAAGTCGGCCCGCTCGTTCACAGCTTTGCCCATGACTGCAGCGGCGCAAAAAGTGTATCATACTCATATTCATGCAAATACGTTTTTCAAGTGGAAACGCTATCCCAGCAAATAGTTGATAAGGTCTGCTGTAAAACAGCTACAGGCCGTGTCAATCGGAGGATTATATGTCCAAGCTATCGGTGACCATCCAGCGCAAAAGTGCGGCGACAGCTGAGGCAGAAGTGACAGAGACTACAGCAAGTACCTCTGAGGTCGTGGCTGAAAATACTGCCCTTAGTAAAGCGGAATTATTAGCTTTGTTTACTGTACCCGCCTTGCCGGTGCAGACGTTAAACGATGGTACCAACAATCAAAAAACTTCTGAGCAAAGACTAGCGCTGTATCAAAACCAACTGGAGCGTACCCGCAAATTGTATATGGCCTCCATTTACTCGCGGCCGACCTATTTGGTGCAGAGTTTAAAGGCGCAGTTTGCAGAATATCAGCATTATCAGATGTCTAAAGAGTTGGACAAACGCGGAGTCGCGGAGTCGGATGCCATTCGCAAGTTATGGCAACAGTTGCACATCGTCGATGATATTATTGAAGACATTATCCGCCATATGCCTGCGCAAAGCCCTGCAGGGTGGCAAATCACCACGCAAGGCCGCAACTCTCTCTGTCTGCCAACCGTGGGGCGGTTACGCAATGATATACCCATCGCGGATCAGGGCAGTTTGAACAGCTATGTTTTAGCGCATTTCGGGGTCATGAGCTACACTTATGATCGCAGCTACTATATTGGCCACGTGGTCGGCTATCTATTCTGCTGCTATTTCTGTGCGCATCTCTCCATCACTTATGGCGTGACGCCTTTGCCCACAAACATCATTCCCGGCTACCAGTATGCCAGTCTAGAGACCCCTAATATGGTCAGACTGCTGCAAGCTTTAGATGGCTATTGTAAGAAGCGGATTTATCAGTTGGCCATCGTCTGTGCCCGCCTAAGCTACTATGCTACCGATAAACGTATTGAAAAAATGCTCATTGCTGAAGTTAATGATTTCGATAAAAAATTGCAGCTGCGTCATTTAGATATGTTATTGCTACAAGGCGTGATGCCCGAATCTGCCGTGGATAATGGCTTTCCTGCCTCGTAGCTCTCCGTATGCTAGGTAAATTAGGATAGGTAAATTATGATAGGCAAGTTAAGGTAGAGGCGGTGACTTGCTGACCTTATAAGATGTTCATAACGCGCTCATAAAATACGTTTGCTAATAATAATCAATATCTTAGCCAAGACCTAACTAGTAGCTTGTTCCTGTGGCCTAGTAATAAACTGCAACAGTCATAATAAAGATATAAAATAGGGCGCGCCAAGCTGTATAGTATGTTGGGTAAAATGGATTCTACTCCGCATCATCACCTTTTATTTCTGTGACCTCTTTATAGGGATTGCCTGTCATGCCGGCCTATCATTTCAAAGCATTAGACCAAAAAGGCGGCGTACAAAAAGGCCTACTAGAAGGCGATTCAGCTAGGCAAATTCGTCAGCAGCTGCGTGATAAATCTTGGTTGCCAGTCGAAGTCATGGCGGTACAAGATGCCAATGGCACGCGCAAAGACAACCGCTTTAAAAAACCCTCCGCCTATGAGCTGGCCTTGATGACACGGCAACTGTCGGTGTTATTGGCGGCGGCCATTCCTTTAGAAGAAGCCTTAGCCGCCGTCGCTAAACAATCTCCCAAAACCCATATTAAATCGCTATTATTAGCGGTACGCTCGCTTGTGTTAGAAGGCTTTAGCTTGGCCAATGCGCTGAAGCAGGCCGCGAGCTTTCCGCCTCTTTACGTGGCTACCATTGCTGCAGGCGAGAAGTCGGGGCATTTGGACCTTATCCTCAATCAGCTGGCCGACTACACCGAAAATCGCTTTGCGTTGCAAAAGAAAATCCAAGGGGCGATGATCTATCCTATCGTGTTGATGCTTATGGCCGTCACGATTGTGATGGGGCTAATGAGTTACGTTGTACCCAAGATTGTGAAGGTGTTTGAGCAGTCTGAACAAGCGCTACCTTGGATTACTCAAGTGGTGCTCGGGATGTCTAACCTCATCACGCAATGGTGGTGGTTGATGCTCTTGGTGTTGAGTGGTGGCGCAGTATTACTATACCGTTTTGCTAAAACCCCAGCAGGCACGCTCGCAGTCGATAGCCTGGTGCTTAAGCTGCCTATTTTAGCTAGCTTATCGCGCTCATTGA
>Ga0208015_1000970_pt1 | contig 11456 bp, 12 predicted proteins | sample 26BtaG_FD_184101 | JGI IMG/M metagenome (GOLD analysis project Ga0208015, IMG submission 184101) | Marine viral communities from Cariaco Basin, Caribbean Sea - 26B_WHOI_OMZ_CsCl (SPAdes) (version 2) | ecosystem: Environmental > Aquatic > Marine > Oceanic | place: Caribbean Sea: Cariaco Basin...
CAAAAACAAATTGTAGAAAAACAAGCAGCATTAGAAAAACAACAGAAAAAAGAAGCATTAGAAAAGCAGGTTGCTGAAAAACAAAAACAAATTACAGAAAAAAAGACAGCACTGGCAAAAGAACTCCAAAGACAAATAGATGAAAAACAAGCAATCATAGATGAGGCCGCTGCACAAGGAGTTTCTGAAACAGAGGAAATTCCAGCAAGCGTTTATGAGGCAGTGGGAATTAGTCCGCCAGAAGATGTAGCGGTTACTTCTGAAACTGAAAGAGAAAAAGAAGATGAAGAAGAAAAGGAAAAAGAGGAAAAAACCCAAGAGGAACTTGATGAAATAGAAACTCTTACAAGACAACAACAATTAAAAACCCTAAGAACAGAAGCAGGCCTTGATCCTGAAACTGGTGAAAAATTAGAAAAACCAGCATTGCCTACTTTTGCTACTGATTTTGAGGCCTTGAGAGATGAACAAGGAATGAGCGCCCTTGAAAGTCAAATCAATAATCTTAATTCTCAAATAGCAGACGCAGAAGCGTCATTAAGGTTGGGTTTATATGATGAAGAAGGCAAATTAAGGCCAATGGAACTAATTGGAGCAAGACAACAAGAGCTTGCCAGACAAGGTAGGGAGGCCCTGGATGCACTTTTAAGACGCAAACAGGTATTAGTTGATGAATATAATACAAAACTGAATGTTGTTAATGCTACGATGGGTTTTAAGCAGTTAGATTATGAAGCAGCAGTTGATGAGTATAACACAAGTTTTAATCAAAATATCCAGTTAATAAATATGGTTGATAAAAGAGAAACCCAAGAACTACAAGAAGAAAATCAACAAAGAGATGATGCCAGAGCTAATCTTAATGTAATGTTAAGCGCCTTTACTGCTTCCGGCAAAACAATGGCAGATTTAACGCCTGAACTATTAACTCAAATTGATCAATTAGCATTAAAAGCAGATATTCCAGCAGACGCAATTAAAGAACTAATGCTTATTAAACCTAATGAAAAAGTTATTTATAGCGGCAAAAGCACAGATGAATCTGGTAAAGAATTTATTACATTTATTACTCAAGCCAAAGACGGCACGCTTACAACAGAAAAATTATACACTGGCGGAGTGGAGGAAGAAAAAGCCAAAACCTATGCTCCATCATTAAAACAAACAGAAGATGGTGAATGGGCCTGGTTCTATCCTGATGGTAGGGTAGTAAAAACTGGGGAAAAAGGAAAAGTGGATACTTCAAAACAACAGGCAATTAAAGATATGGCTGTTCAGTTGGATCTTGTAAGAGGAGATGATGGTTATATTTCGCCAGAAAATTATAAAAAGGCGAGAAATGCGTGGGTTAAAGAGGGCGGTTTGACAGCAGATGATTTTGATAAAGCATTTGCCAAGATTTATGTTAATCCTTCACATCCAGAAGATTATGGCGTGTCTCCATCATTATTTTTAGATTAATAAAATGTTTGAAAACCTTTTTAAAGAAACAAGGGCGAAGGAACAGCCAGAAAAGAAGGGGATGTTTGAAGGATTATTTGATGTTCCTGTTACACCACCAAAACCACAACCCAAACAACTTGGGGAAGTGTTTGATTTTTACCCTGATTGGCAGCCAACAGATCCAACAATGAAAAGAATGAAGGAACTTGGATTTGGGCCGCCAACCCAACAAACACCTATTTTAGAAACAGCCAAAGAAGAATTAGGAAGAATACAAGAAAAATTGACCACAGTCAAAAAAGAATTTAAAACTATGCCAGGTATTATTTCTCCTGGCAGGGGCGTGTGGCAAGCGCCATTTATGCAAGATATATTAGGAAAGAAAACAATGGACAAGACAGACAAAATCAATGAAATTAGAAATCTTGAAATAGCAACCGAGTTTTATCAGGAATTTATTACAAAAATAGAAGATGAAAAAGACCCAAACGCCTTGAATAGAATGAAATATGGGGCAAAAAAGATATTAAGAACACCAGAAAAATTAGTGCCTTTTTATCAATATGTGCAATCTGCTGAAGATTTCAATAAACTTATTGCAGTTGGGGAAAAACTTAAAAAAGGACAAGAACTTACTGATGCAGAACAAAGTTATGTAGATAGGTATCAGGCAGAAGGATTGCCAATTCCTTATGATAGGGCGGAAGCTATCGGAATGGGCATTATGGCTATGCCGACTTGGATAGCGGAATGGGCAACATTACAATCAGTTATTGGAAAACCCATAGCTAAAATTGCCACCGAAGCGCTCGGGAAGACACTTGTTAAAAAGATTGTAGTTGAAGTGCCTACTAAAATTGCAAAAGTATATGCTCCAGAACTTGTGAAAAAGGGGGCGGTCAAAATAGGGCTTGACGCTATTATTGGAAATACAATCGGCCTGGCAGTGCGTGGTGCTTCTAATATTCCAGCAATTGCCTCAACCACACTTGAAAAATACATTCCTAATTATAGTGATGTGCTTCAAAGCCCTGTTTCCAAAATGATTTATGGAGAGCTTGAAAAGCAAGAAGTTTCTTGGGAAAAAGCAATGGCACAAGCATTTGGTGAGGTATTTGTTGAAAACATTACTGAATCAGCTGGTGTGTTGGTAGATAGCCCAATCAGGTTCTTGGCCACTGCTACACTTGGTAGGTGGGCTTTTTTAAGGGGCATTAAAGAATTTACAAAGCCAGTGGTTAGTCAATTAGCTAAACTTGGCTGGAATGGAATAATTGGCGAGGTTTTTGAAGAAGAACTTGCAGAATTTTTTCAAGCCCCAATCGCAGGCAGAGAATATAAACATCTTCTTACGCCAGAGGGCAAGGAAAGATTTTTTACTTCACTTGGTGTAATTGGTATTTTTGGTGGTATTGGTGGAGTATCAGTTGGAACGATTGCCAGCATTCAAAACTGGAGGAACAAAACTAATGCACCAGTTATTGAGGCAGAGCCAGAAGCAATAATTCCACCAAAAGCGAAAATTAAACCAGAAGTAATAACGCTACCAGAAACAAAAATTAAACCACCTCCAAAAGTAGAAAAAGAGGTTGTTGTGCGTGTTTCCGCTGAAGAAAAAAAGGAATTATTAACAAGTATTGGAAAAAAGGAAGAACAATTAAGGGAATTTTATAAGACCCTTGCGCCAGAAAAAGTAGAACAAGCATTAGGGGAAGTATGGTTAGAACTTGAAATGGCTGAAGCAGGGGCAAGGATTCCGATTGTAAGCCCAGAAAAAGGGCCAAGAGAAGTAATAGGTATGCTTGGCAAAACATCTTCTTTTCCTACAGATATTCCTGAACACCTGCGCTCTAAAAAACTATTTAATAAAGTTATGGAGGGGTTGACGAACATAGAAAACATTAAATTTCCAGCAAAGAATTTTAGTAGGCAAAGAGAACTTTATGATCGTTTATTAGAAAAAGTGGACAGCAAGGTCGGGCTGAACACATCTAAATTAAGACAACAAATAATTAATAATTATGATAAAATCTATAAACCAGAAACGGCCGTTGAAACAGGTGTTGATAGACGCATTAGAGGAGAGATACCAAGCGGAGAAATTGATGTCAGCAAAATCTTTGCCGAAGCCGCAAAAGAAGAGACCATTACTCCAGAGGGTGTTGGGATTGAGAAAGAAAAAGTAGTAAAGATAACAAAGAAAGCCCCGCCCAAATTTGCTGACGCAGAAGCAAAGAAGTATAAGAGCGCGGAGGAGTTTGTAGAAAACAGTATTAAAACCACAAAAAATAATGTTCCATTAGTTAGTTATGGATACTTTAAATCATATCCGTTAGCCCAGAACAAGATTCGATTATTTGACATAAGTGAAGTAGAAACAATATCTGCTGGAGTAAACAGAGAAGCTATAATCAAAGAAATAAAAGAAGATGGTTTGATTCCTCCCATAGTAGATATTGCAACAGGTGAAGTCATTGACGGAAATCACAGGGTAGCGGTTTTGCAGGAATTAGGATACAAAAAGATACCAGTCATAGATGAAGCCGATGCTTGGGTTCAAGACCCAGATACTTATGGGCAGTATCCCTGGAATGTGCCAGAAGGAGAATCCGATAAGCCAAAAATAAGTAAATTAGCAAAAGAATTAGAAGATTATAATTCTGCCGACCAACAACTCACCGACATCTACATCCAAGCCACAGCTAAAGCCCCACCAGAAGCCGTTAAAGCCCCATTAGAGCCGTTAAAACCAGCAGAGCCAATAGAAGCCCCAAAAGACGAATTTGAGGCGTATTTAGAAAAGGAATTTGCCAAAACTAATTTATTTAAACAAATAGAAAGAAGATGGGCCACAATTGAAGAAAAAGGCCAACCACTATATGCTAAAAAATGGGAGGTTAAAATGGCTCAAAAACCAGAAGTTACCGAGAGAATCAATAAAACTCAAATAATGACCTGGGCAGAAAAAACATTTGGTGTTCCCCTAAAAGGCAAAGCAACCCATAAATGGAAATCTGCTGGAGTGTATTATCCAAAAGCACAAATAGTTAGAATGCAAAAGTGGGGAGAATTATCAGTCCTTGCTCACGAAGTATCCCATCATATTGATAGAGTTTTTAGAAAAACATTGGGCAGGAATTGGTATCGCCCCAATAAAGTTATAGTAAAAGAACTTGCTGATTTAGATTATGACCAGAAAAAGAGAAGAACAGAAGAAGGATTTGCAGAATATATAAGATATAGAATGACAACAGAATTAGCCAAAGAAAAAGCCCCAGAATTCCACAAATACTTTAACCAGTTTTTAAATAATAACCAAGAAACTAAAACAAAATTGGAAGGGCTAAAGGAAAAAATGGATATTTGGCATAAACAAGGAGCAGAAAATCGTATAATTCAACATATTGATTGGAAAAAAGAACATACAGAAATTAAAGGAATTATGCCTAAATTAAAAAACGCTTTGAGGTTTATAAATGAAAAGTTTAATGATGAGTTTTATATTCCTCAAACAATAGTTAGAGAAATAGAAAAAGTTATTGGTAAAAAACTTACCCCTACCAAAAACCCGGCAATAATGATGGAATATTATAAATCCAAAGCCGGAGCAGTGGCCAGAACATTTGTAATGGACAAAGCAATAGATGAGTATGGTAATATGGTTGGCCCTGGTTTAGTTGAGGTATTAAAACCAATTTCCAATAATGAAATTAAGCAATTTGTTGCTTATGCTGTATCAAAAAGAGCATTAAATCTTGCTGAAAGAAATATAGAGAGTGGATTTGATGTTGATGACGCAAAGTTTATAATTGAAAAATATAAAGATAAAGGATGGGATGAAACTGCGAAAAATCTAACTAATTGGTCAAATCATCTTTTAGGATGGGTAATCAGGGCGGGAGGGTTAGATAAAAAAACAGCCAAACTAATGAGGGATCTTAATCCCACATATTTGCCATTCAAAAGAGCATTTATAGATGAAGTGGGTGTAATTAGTGGGGTTGGCGGATATGTTGATACTGGGGGTGCGATAAAGGGTATCAAAGGAAGTGGCAGGCCAATTATAAATCCAATAGAGGCAATGATAGCTCAAACAAGAGAACTAATAGCAAAATCGCAAAAAATAAGAATAGCTAATTTGTTTGCCGAGATAGCTGAAGAAAAAGGCGTAGGCGGATTTATTACTAAAGTCCCAGCTCCAATGAGAGCGACAAAATTTAGTGCCAGCCAGATTGAGGGCTATGTAGAACAAGTTACAGGTGAGCGCTGGGCAATAAGAGATGCAAACGATTTCTTAACGGTGTTTACACAAGATTTTAGATATGGCGGAAAAGAAAACATTGTTTCTCTTTGGAGGAATGGAAAACAGAAGTTTTACGAAATACACCCCGATTTATATGAAACATTCAAAGGGATTGATCCTCTAAAATTGGGGCCAGTAGGAAAAATATTCGCGCCATTTGCCCGTATGTTACGATTGGGAGCTACTGGACTGAAACTTTCCTTTGGATTAGCCAGGAATCCATTTAGAGATGCCTTATCTTATGCTGTTTTTTCTAAAAGAAGAAAAGTTACTGTTTTTGATCCAATTAAGGGCGTTTATAAAGACATAACAACAAAGCCAGGAGAAATTACTTGGAGGTTTAAAAAACTCGGTGGGGCTTTATCTGGACAAATAGGACTTGATAGGGCGGCCACCCAAAATACTTATGACGAAATGTTAATGGAAAAATTAGGTAAAAAAGGAAAAGTATTAAAAATTGTTAAACATCCAATAAGTGCATTAAGGGATATTATATCAATTACTGAAATGGGGCCAAGAAGCGCAGAAGTAGAGGCCGCTTATAAAAAATACACCTCTGGAAAATGGCAAAGAAAACATCCCGACTGGACGGAAGAAGATGCTTTTGTTCAAGCATTCAATGATGCCCAAGATGTTACTATTAATTTTACCAAATCAGGAAAATGGGCAAAACAAATAAATGATATAACTGCATTTTTCAATGTTGCTATTCGTGGCCCGGAAAAGGTTTATAGTAGTTTTAGAGAAAGGCCGATTCAAACATTTGTTAAAGGATTGTCCTGGCTTACATTGTTAGCAATAGGGTCTTGGTATAAAAACAAAGACGAAGATTGGTATAAAAACTTACCACCAGCATATAAATATAATAATTTATTTTTCAAAATAGGAAATAATGTATTTAGATTGCCAATACCATTTGAAATTGGAATGATTTTTATGTCTGCTCCACAAGCAATGTTAGATTCATATAAGGATAAGGATGACAAATGGATAAAAAATTTAATTGATTTAGCCAAATCACAAATACCGGATCCAACCCCATCTATGCTTCGGCCAGCCATTGATGTTGCAACTAATAGAAATTGGATGGGAATTCCGATTGAATCAGCGGGTATGCAATATTTATATCCTACAGAAAGGAAAAAGGACTATACAAGCAAATTTGCTATCGGGATGTCAAAAGGGATGAATAAAGTTGGCGTTAAATTATCTCCGATACAATTAGATTATTTGATAGATAGTTATTCTGGCGGGTTTTTAAGACAATTTAGAATAAGTGGAGGTGAAATGTATGATTTACCAGTTTTGAGTGATCTAATGTTAAAAGATCCGGACTATCCAAGAAGACAATTAAATGAATATTTTGCGGATTATGAAGTTTTAAAACAAAAGAAACAGGCAGATATCGCCACAAAAGACGAATTAAGGAAACTTAATAAAATAGATGGTTTTTATAAATATTACAAAGATATGCAAAAAAGAATCAAAGACGCGGAAAAGAAAAAAGACAACAAAAGATTGAAGGGCTATTATGATAGAATGATAATGAAATTAAAAATATATGGATATGATTAAAGAAATCAAAGACATTTTAATTTATTGGGCCAGGGAAGTATTGGAGAAAGGATTTTATTTATTAATAATTATTATATTGGGTTTAATTATTCTATATGTTAATAATCCTTACGGAAGATATTTTGATTCTTGGTTAGAATAAAACAATATAAAAAGGTCGCAAGTTGGCAATTAGGCCAGAGCTATTAAAACAAATGAATAAATAATATGAAAGGAAAAATAAGTTTGCAAAACCTTGTAGTAAAGGACATACTTGCTATTTTTGTTGTTTTCTATGGCTTTTATCTTGTAAGTCAAGGAATCAATGGAACAGTAGGCACATCTTTGGCCCTGATAATTGCTTTTTATTTTAGTAGATGGCGACAAGAAAAATAAGATGAACAAATTAAGAAAACAAATTATAGCACTTTTGAAAAAAATGATTGAAGTTGCAACTGCCTTATTAAAAAAGAAAAAAAGCAAAAATTATTGTGCTTTTCGCGAAGCATTAGGGCAAAGAGAATCAAGCGGAAATTATAAGGCAGTAAATACTCTTGGTTTTTTAGGAAAATATCAATTTGGGCTTGCTCGCTTGTGTGATTTAGGTTATACAAAAAGGAAATCAGGAACAACTGGATTTAGCAATAAGAGTTTTGTCTGGAAAAAACCATATTCGCAAGAAGTGTTTCTTGGAAACCCTAATATACAAGACAAAATTTTCCAAGAACATATAAAAGATTTAATTAAACAAATTGATAAAAGATTTAAAAAAACTACTATCAAAAAACACACATATTCTGGAATGTGCGCATTTGCCCACATTGCCGGGATTGGTGGTCTGATGAAATTCGTGAAATATGGGATTGATCCACAAGATGCTTATGGAACAAGAGCATCAAGTTATCTTAAAAAGTTTGCTGGATATGACCTTGAATCATTAGTATAAAGGTCGCAAGGTCATCATAAGATTAAACTTTAGGGGTATGAAATACTTACAAAAACTTCAAAGTAGAAAGTTTCAATTAGCATTGGTCGCTGTTCTTTCCGCACTGGTGGCTGGGTTGACAAGAGAGGTTACTTGGTTTCAGGCAATCCTTGCGATCGTAACTGCGGTTTCAGTTTATGTTGGTGTTGAAGGGGCAATAGATTATAAAAGTGTTAAAACCCCAACCAAATAAAATGAACCCATTAGATATTAAAAACCAAGAGACCGATGTTGAGGACAAAGAAACAACAGAGCAAGAAGAAACAGAGGAAACTGAAAAATCAACAGATGAAGAAACTGAAAATACAGAGACAGATGATGAAGAAGCGGAAACAGATGAGGAAGAAACTGATGAAGAAGAATAGAAAATTGGGCAACTAATAAAAAGTTGCCCTTTTTGTTTGGAAACCCTTGACAAGGGTTTTAAAATCAGTAAAATAAAGATAATGAAAAAACATATCTGCCATCCAACACCAAAATCTGAAAGAAATGAAAAGATTTTTAAACATTACCAAGTAGGTCATAGCCACCGAGCCATTGCTCGGATTTTTCATATTTCACACGCAAGAGTGGGGCAAATTATCAGGGCTAAACTGGCAACTCTTGACAAGGGTTTTAAAAAAAGTAAAATAAAGGAAAGGTCGGCAAATTATTAACCAAATAACTTATTATTATGTCATCATCAGCATTTGATGCAGTTTTCGGCACATTACTGATTGTGCTTTTAATTCTTGGTGTAGCGGCGCTTGTTATGTCAGCTAATAAAAGAGATGAAATCCAAAAACAAAACTTTATGGAGTGTATTGAGCAACTCCCAAATCCTCAATGGTGCTATGACAAATTTGTGGAATAATATGAAATATTGTAAAAGATGCACAATCATATTATCTGGAAAAAGCAAATATAGCACACCTCACCCCAAACATCCAAATTATTGTGAAGAATGCGGGGATATAATAGATGAAGCCGAAGAAAAAGAAAACCAGTTCTTTGCAGAAAAGGCCGAGCAAGCCAAACAGCAATCATTAGAAGATGCTATTGGCGGAGTATTAGTAGATTAAAAATTAGTTACAGATTTGAGGGCATAAGTTTTAGGTAACTAATTCTTACTCCCTCAAATTTAAACTCCAATGAAAAAAATAATCAAGCAAACAAAAGACAAAGATATTGTTCAAATTACAACCAGTGATGAGCGCTGGTATGTAAAACCAGTTAAAGATAAGGAGGGAATTCCTGAGATTAAATTTGTGCCTTCTGTAACCTGGATTGTTTCTTATTACCCAAAAGGAATTGGGTTTATGAAATGGCTTGCTTCAAAAGGATATGATGAAGCAGAGGCCATTAAAGAAGCAGCAGGAAGCAAGGGTTCTAAAGTCCATTTAGCAATTGAAGATTTGTTAAGCGGCAAAAAAGTCAAAATGGATGCTAAATATCCTAATAAGCAAACTGGCCTGGAAGAAGAATTAAAGGTGGCAGAATATGATTGTTTAATGGCTTTTGTTGATTGGTATAACACAGTTAAACCAATAACAATTGCTACTGAAGCAGTAATCTTTAATGAAGAACATAATTACGCAGGCACAGTTGATTATGTTTGCGCAATAAAAGAACCAATTACAGTTGGTAGAACCAAAATAGAAAAAGGCATTTGGATTATTGACTTTAAAACTTCTCAAAATGTTTGGCCTTCTCATAGATTACAATTATCTGCGTATAAGCCAGGAGTGATAAAAACCGATGCTATTCATAATTCATTATCAAGTTTAATGACAATGGGAAATGAATTTACATTAGAGAAAGCCAAATTGGGCATTCTACAATTAGGATACCGAAGAAACAAGTTAAATTATAAATTCACTGATATTCCATATCAGTTTGATTTGTTTTTGCACACTAAAGCAATCTGGGAAAACGAGTGTGGCAATGTAGAGCCAGCTCAAAAAGATTATCCCATTACACTTAATTTAGCAAAGGTCGGCAAATCAATTACTAAAAAACTAATAAAATAAAAAAATGAAATTTTCAGATTATGGAGAAGCAGAAAAAAAATACGGGGTAGGTGGCGGAGGCGATTGGTTTAATTTAGTAGTAGGAGATAATGAAGTGCGACTTGTAAGTGAATTTGAAGATTACGGTGTGCATTATGACCCTGGCCTGAAAAAATACTTTACTTGTATAGGAAAAGACCAATGCCCTTATTGTAAAAAAGATGCTGAAGATGTAAAAGCAGGAAAGAAAGGAGATGAAAGGCCATACAAAATCAATGTTAGGTATCTCGGTTGGGTTATTGATAGAAAGGCACAAAAAGCAGGTGAACCCTATGTAAAATTATTTGTAATGCCATATATGGTTTTTAGAGATATTGGTAAATATTCTAAAAACAAACAATATGAATTTGATAAATTACCTAACTATGATATTACAATTAATAGAACAGGAGAAGGCAAGAAAACAAGATATTCAGTTCTTCCCTTTAGAAGCGACTCTAAACTTACTAAAGAGGAACAAGCAGAAATTGAAAGAGTGGCGCAAAATGAACCAGCAGGAGTTATTGAGAATATGAAAGATAAGGCATTAGCAATGTTTGGTGGGCAAGGTGATGAACCAACTCAACCAGCGCCAGCACCGGGATTAGAAAAAGACGAGGAAATAGACCCAGAAAAAATCCCATTCTAATCCTGAATCCTTGTGGAATAAACAAAGGTCGGCAAAATATTTTTTAATCACTAATATAATGAAAGCACAAGAACTATTAAGGGCAATCGTGGAATCTATTGTTGATGAGCCAAAAAAAGTAGAGATTGAGCGCACAGTTGATGAAATGGGAGTGTTATTAACACTTAGAGTAGGAGAAGGAGATAGGGGCGCAGTAATTGGCAGACAAGGAAATACAGCTAAAGCAATAAGAACATTAATAAGAATAGCTGGAATTAAAAACAACGCAAGAATCAACATCAAAATAGATGTTCCAGATATGCCCAAAAGGCCTGACAGGCCTGGAAGGACAGACAAAAAGCCCTTCCGTGTTGGCGGAGAAAAGTTGGATGAACTTTAATTGCCGACATTTACTTTGGCTGGCCTGCGTGTTGGCTTGTCTCAATGTTAGGGATTACTTATTATTTGAGATATTGCGTATTGGGAACAGCAGGCCTGCCAAAATAAAATAATATG
>Ga0208015_1000971_pt1 | contig 11451 bp, 22 predicted proteins | sample 26BtaG_FD_184101 | JGI IMG/M metagenome (GOLD analysis project Ga0208015, IMG submission 184101) | Marine viral communities from Cariaco Basin, Caribbean Sea - 26B_WHOI_OMZ_CsCl (SPAdes) (version 2) | ecosystem: Environmental > Aquatic > Marine > Oceanic | place: Caribbean Sea: Cariaco Basin...
AACTTTGAATGTAGATGTTAAAAGCATTGTTACAAGTGTTACAGCCTCTTTAGTTGCTATAGATGCTATAAACTATGATCCAGGTGCGATGGGTAGATCTACAGCAAGATTAAAAATTAATGTACTTATTGATATAGTTAGAAGGGGTGTAAAGACTCTGAATACAACTGCTAACAGAACCTTTACAAAGAATGCATAATGGCAGGCGGATTAAATGAAACATATGGCCCAATGGGACCTGATGTAATAGCTTCTTATGATTTTATAGATATAGCCTCAGGAACAGGTTTATTTAATTTCTATGCAGGTGCCACGGTAGATAAGTATATTCTTTCTAATATTTTGTTTTGGAGCGATACTGTAGGAACAGCAGAATATACTGGAACACAAAGTTCATGGACAGAAGTATTTGACATAGATTTTGATGTTTTAATAAATAAACCAATAACTATAAAGGGTAATACAGTAGTTAATATCCCCTTAAAGATTGGGTTATCTGGTTCAACAGCAGGTGCATCTGCAAGTTTTAAAGTAAATGTTTTAGTAAGAAAGTGGGATGGTTCAACAGAAACAGAAATAGTTTCTAATTATACTAAAGATGGTTATACTTCTTTAAATTTAACAGCTTATGATGTTTCTGCTGTAGATTTAAACATACCCTCAACTAAATTTAAAAAGGGAGATTATTTAAGACTAACTTGTGTAGGATATGCAAAGAGAACACAAGACGGAACATATAACGTTCAAATGGGACACGACCCTAAAAATAGAAGTGTTGATTGGGATGCTTCAGGAAGCCCAAGTCAATTACTTTTTCAAGTTCCCATAGAATTAGATTTATAAAATGCCAGCACAATTAGACCCAGGAAATGCAACTAATTTTAACTTAGATAGTGTAACTAAGTTTGAAGCAACTAGTCAGCAAACAGATGGCCCAGAGGCAGGAAAAGAAACAGAATGGATCTTTCCAGACTTTACTAGAGATTTTGGATATTATAAAGATGTTCCAGAATTAAGATCTCCTATTGGAGCATGGGCTACATGGGTGTTAGCTAAGGGTTGGGATACAAAACTTACTCAAGATAAAGTTACAATAGAAAATTGGATAGGATGGGGTGAAGACTCAGCTAATTCTATATTTTGGAATATGTTAGTTATGAAAAAAGTAGCAGGGGATTCTTTTGCACAGATATTAAGAAATGATGCTGGAAGAGTAATTAATCTTAAACCTTTAAGTACAGGAAGGATGAGGATAATTGCAGGCCCAGATGGTATGCTTAAAAGATATGATTATATGGATGCAGCTAAGAAAGAAGTTATACATAGTTTTCAACTAAGAGAAATATTTCATTTATGCAACGATAGAGTAGCTGATGAGATACACGGTAACTCTGTTATTGGTCCTTTAAAAGAGATTATAGACTCTATGAATGAAGCCCAACAAGATTATAGAAGATTATCACATCTTTCTACAGTAAGGATATTGTATGCCGACGAGCAAGACTCAGCAGAATTAGCAAAGATGGAAACACAATATAAGAAAGGTGTAGGACCAGATGGTGGTAATGTTGTTATCTTACCAGGATCTAGAAAGGATTATGAATTTGAAGATTTAAAAGCCCCACCTGTAGAAGCCTTTACAGCATGGATGAGATATTTAGAAGATAAATTTTATAGGGCTATTGGATTTCCTAAGATAGGTTTAGGAGATGCTCAAGGCATACCTGAGTCTGGGGGTATTATGAGTTATGTAACTTATGAACCTCAATTTAATAGAGCTATTACAGATTTACAGGATGATTGCTGGAACCAGTTAGGAATGAGAATAACATTTGAAGGCCCAGCAACATTAGCCCCATCTGTAAGTAATACTCAAAATAAAAATATAGATCAAACACAACCTGCACAGCCAAGTGATACGCAGGTTCAAGGTTCGAACCAGGGAGCACCATCACAATGACAAAAAAAAACAAAGTAGATTGGAAGGTGCTTTGCACAGGATTAGTTTGCCTTACAGCTTTAGAGTTTGGAGCCCTAATTCAAGGCATCAACGGCACACTGTTCACTATGGTAATTGCTATTATAGCAGGAGCAATAGGAGTTACACTTCCAAGACCTAAATTTATAAAATAATAAAATGGTAAAATTAACCCAAGAAGAAAGAAAGAAAGCAGCTGAAGAAAGAAGGAGAAAGAACCTTGCAGAAATAGAAAGAAAGAAAGAAGAAAAAGAAGCTGAACGTAATAAAAAGAGAAAGTTATCAATTAAGGATAGATTAGAGTTAGCACAGTCAAGAGCAAGGAGAGCAGGGCTTCCAGCTGATGAAATGCCTATATCCCAAAGAGGAAAAATAACAACTCAAGAACAATTAGCTACAGAAGCTCAACAAGATATTCAAAGGGGATTAATAGAACAAGTAAAAGAAGACCCATCACAATTTGGATTATTAAAACCAGGAGAACAACCTGCTCCTGTTGAAGGTGTTGAAGTAACAGAGCAACCTCAAGAGTTTACTATAGATCCTGAAACAGGGGAAAAGGTTCCTTTATTAAGTGGTCAAGTGAGTTCAGCAGAAGGACTTGTTACTGATATAGCCTTATTAGCTGCAGGTGGGGGGGGAATAAAATTAGGTTGGAAGGTTGGGGGAAAGATCTTTGGAAGTTCTAAAGGAGCTATGCAAGCAGGTACAGCTGCTAAGAATACAGCAGCAGTTAAACCTTTAGCAACTAAAATAAGAGATTATGCTATTGGTGGTTTTGCTATATTAGCAACTGTTAGTAAGGCTTTTGATTTTTTCACAAGAAAGATAGATGAGCAACAACAAGCAGTAAATACTCTTGGACAAATGGCTACTACAATAGGGGGAGATTCAACAGAAGCTACTGGGGACTGGAGAAAAGGAGTGCAAGAGTTACAGTTTATTAAGAATGAAGTATTAAGATTAGAGTCTGCTATTAAATCAGGTACTATAGCTAGTGCTTCTTTAAAGTATGATGGTAGGATTTATGATATTAATGCGGATATGGCAGACCAGCTTGCTACAATAGATGAGCAGATTAGAATTATACAGTCTTTTGTAGTCACTAACTCATTCCCAGAATTAGATGAATTACAGATCCAAAACATATTAAGACAGTTAGAAGAAGAAGGGTTTGTAGAACCTGTAGATCTAACAACTTCAAGGAGACCAACAAATGAATAAACTTTTAGAATGGGTAATCATATGTTACTGTTTGATTTATATAATTCCAACAGTATTATATGCACTTGCTTTTCTATTATATTTATTGTTAGAAATAATTTAGAAGGGAGGTAAATAACATGGATGAAGAAGAACAAAAAAAACCAGAAGGAGAAGAGCAAGCAACTAAAAATTCTAGTGACGGGTCTGACCCCCAAGTTCCTAAAGCAACGCAAGATGCGAGAGAAGCAGCTAAAGACTTAGAAGCTGCAACAGAGAGAGCAGAGAAAGCTAACGCTGAAGCTAGAGAACTTAATGCACAAAAAGAACTAGGCGGAGTAGAAGCTGGACAATCTGTAGAGAATAAAGAAGAAACTCCTAAGGAATATGGCAAAAGGATGTTAGCTGGAAAATGAATAAAGTAGCTCAAGAAATGGTAGGTAATGTAACTGAAGAGGAAGAACCTAAAGATTTAGGCCTAAAAATAGGAAGTCCTAAGGCTGTTTGGTGGGCAACTATCAAAGAGAAAGTGGAAAAGAACATCTTAAATTCTGAAGAATCTTTAAAAGCTGATAGGATGGTTTTAAAATTAGCTAATGAACAAATAGCTAAAGAAAGCAAAACATTTAAATAGTCGGTTCACCGAATAACTACATGGCTGGAGAATGTGTTTTAATTCATGAACTTGAACCACCTGTTCCAATGACGTGTGCAGATGGTACTGGTATTGAAAAAGGTGCTGTTTTACTTCTAAGTGATCCTAATACAGCTGCAACTACTACAGGAGATACAGATCCATGTGCGGGAATTGCAGCAGAAGAAAAGATTGCTAGTAATGGTCAAACCACAATCTCAGTTTATAAGAGAGGTATCTTTAAAGGTACTGCTGGAGCTGCAGGTGTTACAGCTGGAATGTCTATTATAACTGATACAGCTACAGGAACAGCTAATGATTTAGTTGTCGCAGATGTTAATTCTGAACACATTGTAGGTAGAGCTTTAGATACTGTTACAGATACACAAACATTCTTATTTGAATTAAATCCAATGGGTCTACAACTAGCTTAAAATGGCTGACGCAGTAGGACAAGCAGATATTAGAGGACTTGATGTTAACAAGTTCGTAACTGGATTTGCTGATGAGGATAGTTTACTTAAAGGATTAGTTTCTGTTTCTAGTACATCAGCTAGAGAAATGAGATGGTATCAAAAGACAGCTGGATTTTTAGATTCAACAGATACAACAGATCACACTTTATCTAGAATTTATAATGTATCTGAAAGAGCACTGCCTGATGTAGTTGGTCCTACTTGGACAAGAAATACTTCTTATGTTAAAAAGTTCATGGTTGAGTCTGAAACAATTTCAGAAGAGGATGAGATAGATACTGATGTACAACCAATAGCTACAACTTTAAGAGATTTAATAAGAGCTGTTGCTAATCAAGTAGATATTAGAATATATTCTGTACTTATTGAAGCTGCTGCTGCTACACCCACAACACCTAACCCAACTAATACTTTAACTACTGCTGCAACAGCAGACGGATGGGATGATGATGTAACAGGTAATCCTATTAAAGATATTTTAACAGGGAATAGAAAGATTAGAGCTCAAAGTTATGATACAAATAATATAGTTCTATACATAAATCCTATTGAACATGAAAATTTAATTAATTATTTGATAAATGTTAAAGGTTCTTCTATACCTGCCTTTTCTAGTCAAGCTGTGGTTAAAGGTCAAGTTATGGAGATCTTAGGAAATAGAGTTATTGTATCTCAAAATGCAACAACAGATAATGCTCTTCAATTTATACCTCAAAGGTCAGCAGAGTGGAAAACTTTCTCTGCTATGGAATCTCATGTTATAGTTGATCCTGGTATAGGTAAGAAAATTAGAGTTCTAGAAAGAGGAGAAGCGTTATTAACAAACCCTAAGTCTGTACATCAAATAACCGACACGGTGGTTTAAAATGACTCTTGAAAATTGCCAAAGACTTTTAAAACATTTTACTTCTTTAGCTGATGGTACAATACCTCAACCAGTAGGACATAAAGATTGGGATCTTGTAGTTGCTCAAGCAAAAGTTAATGCTAAAAGAATGGAAGAAAGAATAGCACATAAATTAACTTTGCCTAAATATGCTATTCCTGTACCTGAAAAACCAGTACAAAAAGAACCTGAAAAACCAAAAGAAGAGGTTAAGAAAAGTGGCAAGAAATGAGAGAGATATAGGTAATCTTGGACCTGTTTTTGCTGTAACTAATTGGACTAATGATGTAGCTATGGATTGTAATACTGCTGCTGATGCTGAGATATGTGATGTTCTAGGAACCTTAATTAAAGAGCTTATAGAAAGAGGATTTATTAACGGAGCTGTGAGTGCATAATGGCATTAGGAGATGTAACCAGTACATATGAAGAAGGTTTGACGCTGGAAGTGCTGCTCTATTAACTGAATTAGACACTCTTAATACAGGTGCAGCAACAGAAGGAGCAGATGTAACTTCTGTTATTTTAGTTCCTGTTGGTGTAAGTGGTCAAAGTGTGGATGTTTATACTCTTGCTAGAGCTGCTGCGTAAGGTTTATTAAGTTTAATTCTTAACATATTATATGGCAATACAATCTGGACCAGATGGTATAAAACAGAAAGCTGTTAAAACTGAGTGGCCTGTTGATGAAGGTCTTGAGGGCGGAACTCAAAAACAGACTGGAAGAACAACTAATTTAGTGCCTGAAGAAGGCTCTCTAGTTCTTGAAAGAGAGAAGGTAGGGTTATCATAATGGGTGGACAAGGAAGTGGTCGTAAACCAGACCCTATGAAATCATTCATGCCTACAAGAGCTAACATAGTTCAACCTACTAATGCTTTACCTATGGAGTTACCTAACTTGTCTGGTGTTAAACCTGAAGCTAAGAAACAAGGGAGCTATGGAACTCAAGGCTCAGTTTTATTCTTAAATGCTGATGGAGATATTGCAGAAGACAACTCAAACTTCTTCTGGGATAATACTAACAAACGTTTAGGAATTGGAACAGATAGTCCGACAGATAAATTAGATGTTAATGGAAATATAGATATAGGGGGCAATAAAATTTATAATGGTGCTGCTGCAAATTCTGCAGGCATACGTTTTGATAGTTCTTCAGTTAAATTAGAGGGGTATAATGGGATTTATTTTTATTCTTCTGCGGCAGGAATAGGTTCTCAGACTGAAAGGATGAGAATACAAAACGATGGAAATGTAGGAATTGGAACAGATAGTCCAACATCATTATTAGATATTGAAAGAAATGATGCAGTTACAAATGTCCCTCAAGTAAGAATAGATCAAGCAGGAGCTGGAGATGCAACCTTAAGTTTTGTTGCAGGAGGCACAAGTTGGATGCAAGGTGTAGATAATAGTGATGGAAATAAATTTAAGATAGGAAGTACAAATGCAGATTTAGCTAGTAATAATAGATTAACAATAGATACTTCTGGCAATGTAGGAATTGGGACAAGTAGTCCTGGGGTTAGATTTAAAGTAACAGAAACTACTGCAGGGGATATAGCTGTATTTAGAAATGATGGGGGAACAGCAGATGTTACTATTGGTGGAGATGCAGGAAATATTGCATATATTAAAGCGGGTTCAGGAGATAGTTTAGGTTTTGGAACAGGTGCAAAAGATGATTTAGTTATTCAAAGTGATCATGATGTTATAGTTAATAATGGAGATGTAGGAATTGGAACAAGTAGTCCTGATAGCAAATTACATGTAGACCAATCTTCTACAACAGCTGCAATACCTGTATTAACATTAGACCAAGCAGATATAAGCGAAGAAATTATTGAATTTGTAACAACAATAGGTACTGGCAACTCTATTGAAGCAATCGGTGCAAAGACATTAACAACAACACATTTTATAAAAATAAAAATACCCGGTGGATTAATAAGATATATTCCTTGCGGAACAATAGCATGAAAATTACAAAAGAAGATAAAAATTATATTGCTGGAACATAATTTTTTTTGTAGTGCCTAAAAAATTATTAAAAAAAATAAGGTTATTTCTCAGGTGTGCAAGGTACAGTGGTATACTTAGTTTTCAGACCTGTTCCAGACTTCTTAACCTTAAAGGTATTAACACCCGGTGTCAGTTCTATGATGTCTTGTATTGCTCCTATAACAGACTGTGGTATCTTAAACTTCTCTCCATTGGCTTCTATGTACTTGTAAGGGAATTTAGCTTCTATATCTTCTTTGATTTCCATTGTTAAGTCGATGATGTCTAGTTCAGCGACGGTCTTTAACTCTGGTGGTTCGTAGTTATCAACTTCATCCTTCAATGTGTTTTGTGTTTCCATTGGTTTGTTCCTCCTTTTTAAGTTCTATCATAATATCCTCTAGTTCTACTAATGCAATGTTAAGGTTTGTTTTAACATTACTTAGGTCGTTTAGGAGTTGTACTCTTTCTTTTATTTCCATTTTTCTTTTCCTTGGTACCAAGGAACTCTCTTAGAGTTATTAAAGCTTGTTGTATGATTGCATGCTCTTGTCTGTTGCCTTGAAATACAGCTGTAGCTCTGTCTAAGATGTTCAATGCATCCAATTGTTTTTTATTCTTCATATTAATCTATCCCACTCCCACGATTTACAATGTCTACATCTATAATAATGAAAGCCATACCAATTAATTAGTATATCTTTATGAAACCCAAGCTTACATAATAATTTCATTTTAAATCATCTCCTGCGAGGGTGTCAATTAAGTCAAGAAAATCTCTACATTTTGAACATTCACATCTAATTGGCTTTTCCTTTAACTTCCAAATAAATTCTTTGACATTTTCTTCAGTATAAAATTTAGCAGCTCCACCAAGACTTTCAGTGTTTTCTAATCCATAATTACTCAATTCTTTTCTTTTATCACTTAAATTAAAAGTGTCAGCAGTGTCTATCTTAGGTTTTTGATTTGACTTATGAACTTTAACCTTGTTCTCCTGCTGACTATGATTTTGAGGTTTGAACTCATTACAATTACACATATTTTCACAACACCATTTATGACTTTCCTTCTCATGCCCACAATTTGCACATTTTCTATTCATTTGCTCAACTCCTCCTCGCTGATGTTGAAGAAATGTTTAAAACAAACCTTAGCAGAAGGGCTCATTTTATCTTTATCCTTAACCCACTTAATTGCTTCTTGTTTTAAATCTTTCATAACACAAACAGCTGCTATCTCTTTTTGGTAATTACTTTCTATAAAATCCTTCAAAGTTTTAAGTTTCATTTTAGTTTTAATTGATTTTTATCTTTTTTTAAATCTTTATTGAAGCCCAATGAGAATAAAGCATTTTGAACATATTCTTGAGCAGTCCTATCAGATAGATTTAAATTTAATCTAGTGGCAAGCACAATCTTTTTATAGCTTATATCTTTATTCTCATCTAATGCTTTTTTTATAGAGGCTATTATTTGATTAATTTGCTGTTGTCTTTTTTCCTGTCTCATTCCTATAATGTTCATTCTAATATTAAGAATAACCCCTTTATAAATATATGTGTGCTGTATGTGTATAAGAAAGAGAAAAGAAAGTAATCAAAGAAAAGAGAAAGAAATAGGCCTAGATAGTAGATTAATGACTAGATGTAAGGGGCAGTGTCATACATAGAGAACACTTTCTCCTTAACTGATTCTCTACACCTTCCCTATATCTCATACCCATACGGGCTTATACCGATATAGTTATTGTGTTATTGATATTAACAATACGTTTCTCTTTATATATTTATTGCTTTTCCCTCGTTTTTTGATATCCAATATTTTAATGCCTCTATGAACCCTTTACTGATATTCTTAGTTCTTCTCTCTAATTGAGTTATAGCCCAATGTTCACCTTTCCATAGCCTAACAGTGGGGCCTATTTTCTCTACACCTTCAATTTTCTTTTGAAACACTAAATGATGTTCTTGTATAACCTTTTTTGTTTTAGCCATGTTTTTTTTCTATATTTTGTTTCTTTCCCTATTCTCTACAAGCCCTTAATTAACAGGCAATAAAAGAATTAGCTTTGATACTCAAAGCTATGTATCACAGATTAATAAAGGTATCGTTCATAGGGAAAGAGTAGTAACAAGCCCTTCCCTTCTGAATTGCGGATTTTGGGGGGGAAAATCCGCAATTGGAAAGCCCCTCTTCTTTCTTCGCTCTATGTATAGTTATTCGGTATACCGAATAACTCTGTTAACTTAGGTTACCTTAGTGCACAGGGTAAAAGTTTTCCGAGAGTTAAATTTGTGTATGTTGGGCTGGTTGTTCTTTCCCCCAACTTTTTTTTTAATTATTTAAAAAAAAGAAAAAAGAAAAAATTTATAAATTATCAAAATCTCAAATAACTGTTTATCACTTTGAGCGGGGTTTTTCTCACACCCCGCTTTTTAAATAATTAAAAAAAAGAAAAAAACACAAATGCCACTACAACATCAAAAGCTAGTCCTCGATGATTGGCAACAAGAGGCACTAGATCATAAAGGAGATTTACTTCTATGCACAGGCAGGAGAATCGGAAAAACTTATATCATGGCTAAAAAGGCAATAGAAAGAATGAAAAACAACCCTGGTACTAAGATTGTCGTAGTCTCACTCACCGAAGACCAAGCAGAACTTATCATAGAATTTGCCAGACAAGTTGCAGACCAAGAATGTAAACACCTCATCCCTAGAAAGAAGACAGAACTAACAAAAAGGAAAATAGCCTTTAAAAATGGTTCATGGATTAAGTCCCGACCTGTAGGAAACACTGGTAACGCTGTTAGAGGCTTTGATGGTGATATTTTGATAGTAGATGAGGCTGCAAGGATGCCAAAGTTGATGTGGATGGCTGCAAAGCCTATATTATTGATGACTGGCGGGGAATTATGGATCTGCAGCACCCCAGCAGGCCAAGAGGGCTATTTTTGGGAGCAATACAACAAAGCATACAATAAGAAAGACCCCCAAGCAAGATTTAAAGTAATATACAAGACCAGCGAAGATATAGTCTACAATAGACCCATCAGCTCTTCTTGGTCTGAAGAACAGAGAGCAGGAGCTATTAGGAACTTAGAAGAAGAAAAGCTTGATATGAGTGAGCTAGAATATGGCCAAGAGTATCTAGGCTTATTCATGGAAGACTTAAAAAGGCTATTTAGTGATAAATGGATTGCGCAAGTTTGCACAGCCAAGAAAAAGCAATATAGAGGTCTTCTAGGACCTAGATTTATGGGTGTTGATGTAGCAAGGATGGGAAAAGACAAAGGTTCTTATGAAGTTATGATTAGAGCCAAAGACTCAATCGTTCAAGTCGAAAGCATACAAACAGCAAAGAAACTAACAACTGAAACACACGATAAAATACTAGAGATGAATGATCTCTGGAACCTAAAACAAATAGGTATAGATGCAGGTTCCGGAGCTCTTGGTGTTGGTGTTCTAGATTGGCTTCTAAGGAGCAAGATAAAGAAGAAGGTTATACCCCTAAGCAACATTTCCATATCTTTAGACAAATATGGACAAAAGAAAAGAGGATTGCTTAAAGAAGATATGTATGATATGGTCTTAAGTTTAGGTGAAAGAAAGATGTTGATATTATTAAAAGAAGAAGAAGTCATTACATCTCTTAGATCTGTTCAGTATGAGATAGTAAGGAAACCAGGACAGAAAACAAGGCTTAGAGTCTTTTCAAGTCCTCATTCAGAGTCTCATGTCATGGAAGGAATAGTCAGAGGTGTTTGGTTGGCAAATCAGAAACATTTAAATTCTAACATTTCCTACTTTTAACATGGATTTAGATGATGTAAGCCCAGAGAACTTTTTTAAGAAGTGCACATATAGCTCAGACCCCGACCCAGGAAACAAGATTGTAATGAGTAATGGAGCATTCATACAATCTGCAATATGGTTAAATATTGAAAGAATATTAAAAGTGATTTCCAATAAAATTTAAAATGGCATTTACAGGAATAACAGCAACCGAAGCTGAAATAGATCAAAAGAGTGGTGCTGATGTTTCCACGAGTTTTACAGATACAATGAAAACTCAATCTTTACTTATGGCTGAAAACTGGTTAAATGCTGAAACCTTATATAATTGGTCTGATAACTTCGCAACTTTGAATGTAGATGTTAAAAGCATTGTTACAAGTGTTACAGCCTCTTTAGTTGCTATAGATGCTATAAACTATGATCCAGGTGCGATGGGTAGATCTACAGCAAGATTAAAAATTAATGTACTT
>Ga0208015_1000972_pt1 | contig 11447 bp, 9 predicted proteins | sample 26BtaG_FD_184101 | JGI IMG/M metagenome (GOLD analysis project Ga0208015, IMG submission 184101) | Marine viral communities from Cariaco Basin, Caribbean Sea - 26B_WHOI_OMZ_CsCl (SPAdes) (version 2) | ecosystem: Environmental > Aquatic > Marine > Oceanic | place: Caribbean Sea: Cariaco Basin...
TGAGCTTGCATTTCATCTAGTGCTTCGTCTCGTAGATCACTCTATGAGATACGAGACGAAGCACTAGATGAAATGCAAGCTCAGATGAATATAGCGGATGAACGTCTTGATGAAATTAATGAGCTGACGGCGACAAAAATAGCACAAGCTCAAAAAGTTTTAGAGCTTGAAAGTGAGGTAAGTAATTGGAAGTTGAAGCATGACGACTTGTTAGCAGTAAATAAGCGTCAGAGTGATGATATACAGCGCACAGAAAGCCGTAACAGTGCTTTAGACGCTGATCTAACAGATACACGTAAGCAGCTCAATACAGCCCAATCTGAAGCGACTAGCTATAAGATGCAATTCAATGAAGTGACAAAAAGAGCAGAGCGTTTAACGACCGAGCTTGATAATAAGTCAAAACAGCTTAATGAGCGCGATAATACGATCAGCAAGTTATCTAATGAATCGCTAGATGATAAACGCGCTATAGCAACCCTTGAGGGCAATAACGCAGCGTTGAAGCAGTCTAACGACTCGTTAGAACAGAAGCTCAGTAAGTCTAGTAGTGAGTTAAAGCAAGCGCATGATGATAATGCAGCGCTAAAGGCTGAAAATGTAGCATTACAGGCTCAGCATCAAGATCTTAGCACCAAGTACAGCAATACAAATCAGGCGCTAGAGCTTGCAAACGAACAAATCGCAGCACTGAAACAAGATAATGATAAGCTCAAAAAGTCTAGTAAGTAAGATAAAGGCTCATGCTGGAGAGTAGATTAGCTATTAGCAGCAGCCCCTTTGCCCTCCAGTTAACGTCTTTTTGGCTTTGGGGTGTCATAGTTTGCATGAGTAGCCTGTAGCGGTTGATGGGGTTAGTTCCCCATCAACTAGCGTTAAGGCATTAGATGATTTCTCAATACTTATGAACCATCAAGATTTAATTAATTATTTGATTTAAAGCTCTATAAATAAAACTCTAAAGGATAGTAACTATGATAAAAATTGAGAATTTAACAATTAATATTCATAAGGTATCAGTGGAACAGGATGATGAGTTGCTAGACTCTCAAGTCCCATCAGTAGTACGGGATGAGCTTGTGAGCACGTTGCGTATTATTAGTGAAGATTCAAGATTCGCTGGCCAAACAGTAGTTATTCCTGACGCATGCGAGAAATACGGATTTGCAGAAGGAGAGTTTGATCTACCTCAGTTGTTAGAGTTTCTTGCAGATATGCTCGAATAGTGAGACTTTATTTTCATAATGCTTAATGCAGGATTTTATTGTATGGCTGTAGTTAATTTACCCAAAAAAGATAGCGCCCTTATTACTGCTAGCTATAGCCTAAATACAGCTGAGCGCAGATTAGTCTTATTAGCAATAATTGTAGCAAAGGAGGAACTCCATAAGACAGGGTTGATTTCTTTGCTAGGCGAGCGTATTGAAGTGCCAACTCAAAGATACATAGATTTGTTTGGTTCGCCTAACCAATCGACTTATAGTCTTTTACAAAGTACTTGCAAAAGCCTTTTTAAGCGTCAGTTTAGTTATACAGAATCCGATACAAGTACATATTTATGGCATAGAACAAGTCATTGGATAATCGATATAGCTTATATGAATGAAACTGAAACTGTTGCTTTCAGTTTTGCACCTGCTGTTATTGCATCTATAGATGAATTGGAAAAACAACTCACAAGCTATGACGTAGAAAAGGTAGCTAACCTTACTAATGCTCATACCATACGTTTGTATAAGCTTTTAACTACCTTACATCGCAAGAGCGAAAAACCGCGAATAAGTATCGAGAATTTACGGAAGGAACTAGGTATTTTCGAACATGAATACAAGCGTATGTTTGATTTTAAAAGACAGATTCTTGATTATTCAGTTGAGCAAATAAATGAACATACTGAGATTGAGATCAGTTATGAGCAATATAGAAAAGTACGCAGGATAGCTGGTTTCATATTTAAAATTGAGACAAAAAAGAACGGTTAAATATCAACCCTATCGAATATCCAATCTATCCAGCTTATTATGGTGCTACACCTTCTGCCGAATGTGGTCTTGTCTTTACCAACTCTATATAATTTACAGTCTTTTATTAAGTATTTTATCCTATCTATGGCGGGTCGCTCAGACTGCTGTAGATAGTCTTTCATTACAATATTAAAAGGTTCGTGAGATAAGATAAGGCTCACTAACTCAAACTGCCTTTGTATCAAGGGTAAGCCGAATATTCTCTCACCGTTTTTATTAAGACTATACTTTTGATTCTCATAGCTAACTAGATCTAAATATCTAGCGCTTGTGCCATAATAACCTGCTTGTCTAATAACAAATCCGAATTCCTCTGATATATCCTCTTTAGACATACCATCCTCTCTTTGAAAGAGAAGCTCACATAGATTAATTACTTTGTCTAGATCATCTGATTGGGGAAAAGAAAGATCAGGATCTTCCACAATATTTATATTGTTTGTTATCTCTTGCAGCTTTTCTGAGCTTAATGAATCTTTTACGATACTGTACTTTTCTTCTTTCACCAGTTTTATTGAGTTTGGATCCTCTATATTCTCAAACTTATACTCACGCAAGTAAAATGTTCCATCTGAGTAAGTAAGGAATATATTTCGAACACTTTTATTTATTTGCTTATCTTCAAGTTTTTTAGTCCATGTTCGATACGGATAATATATTTGTCTTATCAAGAAGTCTTCATGTATAAGGTTCTTAACCTCAACAAGATAAATAAAATGTTCAGACTCAAAACCACCATCGATTTCGATTTGTGACTTTGAAACAGATATTTTGGTATTAGAAACCTGAAAATCAAAACTTCCCGAACCCATGCGACCGCCTATCACATGGGTTATTTGTTCCTCACCGAAAAACGAATTTAATATTCCACAGACATTAGCACATAGCAAAGCTGTAGTTTCGCTACTAATATTCTCAATATCAATAGCTTTTATATGCTCAGGTAGTCTGTCGGCACCGTATGATACAAGGGTGCTATTATTTTTTATTTCCTCGAATATATTAAACTTCCCGATTATATAGCTACCTCTAGTAATGGGTAGAATAGCTAAACTATTTTCAACAAACGGTCTAGGTAGCTGCCTTTGAACGTCAAATTTCGTCATCAGTCTTGCTTCGCGATAACAGTTAATTTGTTCTGAAGTAATGTTGAAAAAACCGTTTTGTTCTATATCTTGAATGATCGGGAAGTCTGCAAATATCTTCGTCCAAGCTAAGTCATTTTTTGAGTCACTCATAGTTTCTCACCAAAACCTCTGAAACAGAGCCACGCTTACTAGCTACAGAGTTTATATAACGCTTGGCATCGACCTCTATTATTTCAAAGTCCTTATATAAATCTTTAATGAAAGGGGTAGCAGAGTTTGAGAGCAAAAAATTTACGCCTTTATCATTGAGCTTAATGCAGATGTCTCTAAGTCGTTCCTGCTGATTAGAATCAAACCCACCTTCTACGTAACCAGTGAAATTAGAGCTTTTGGACACGGGATCGTATGGAGGGTCTAAATATACAAATGCGCCTTTTCGAATGCCTTTCAAGGCATCTTCAAAGTCACCACTCAATAATGCAATATCATTATTATTTAGATAATTACTGACAGCTCTTAATACGGTTTCATTGACTATATTAGGGCTTTTATAACGTCCAAATGGTGTATTAAATTCACCAGAGCTATTGACCCTATAAAGCCCATTAAAACAAGTTTTATTGAGATATATAACTCGTGAGGCGCGCTTTAACTCAGATAGCTGATCAAAGCCCTCTTGTCTATCCTGGACTCTAACACTGTAAAAATAGTCAGACTCGTTTCTGTGTGTGGCTAAATCCTCAATTAGCTCTTCCACATTATCTCTAACCACTTTATAGACATTAATAAGCTCAGCATTATAGTCGTTAATAACCGCTTTTTTAGGCTGCTGGGCAAGGAATACCGCGCCCCCACCTATGAAAGGTTCGTAGTATGTAGAAATCTTACTAGGCATCAACGGTTCAATCTCACTCATTAATTGCCGTTTTCCACCTACCCATTTTAAAAATGGCATCACTAGCTTGTTTTTGGCTTTTGCCACTTTTTACCTCTTATTTGAAGATATAAACATTAAGCAACTTAGTCAAACTTATTGCTTTTAGCAAGTTCTCAAGTTTCTAAGATAGGTATATTTTAAAGAAAAAACAGTCTAAAGCGCAAAAAACCCACCTATTACTAGGTGGGTTTTTCACGAAAATTTGACAATAGCTTGGTTAGAGCGTAAGGTCTAAATCTATGTAGTTAGTCCGAGATTGGCGTCTCTTTCTAACTGTTACAAGTCTATTAAACGTAGATTGTAACTCCATACAACCTATCACAAGTAGATTGCACACCATGATAATACCATGTTTTAAGCCTTTTTCAATTGCTGTCACCCTTATTGGCATTGAACTCAGCGCTATTTCCCCTGTTTTTCAAAACATCAAATATCTCGTACACCACGTATCCTATGAGTTTAGATACGATATTATATCTATAGCAAATACTTCTCATTTTACGATTAATTTTTGTAACAATCCTTGCCCAGTAACGATTCTATTCAAGAACATCACCTTTAACCGCCAATCTTTGGGGGTGTCATTATGTCTATGACTATTGACCCCTGCCCTAAATTCGGTCTGAGTGTTCATCCTCATAAGTTGCATAAACAACCGCCGCTAGTGATTAAAAAGGCGGTTTCTGATGCTGTGAGTGCAGTTTTTTCGCGTGAGCAACTTGGTACCTTTGGGTCAGGCTCTGCCGAGGTCAAATCTCCAATAGTAAATACACCCTGCAAAGTCCCGCACGATATAGGCTCAGAGCAAGAATCGGCTGCTTACGAGGAATACAGATTAGCGCGTGATAAGCGCTTTGCTTGGCAAAAGACCCTAGTAAGATTATTTCGTGAGTTAAAAACCCCGAAAGGCGCGTCGTGGTGCTTTCACTCGTGCAAAGCATCCCCTATTGATAAAGCCAAGCCTATTGATGTCGTTTTCTCACCAAAAAGCGGCTTTGCGATGGTTATAGGGCTTCAAACTTGCCAAAAAACACACGGATGTCCCCACTGCGCGGAAGTTAAAGCAGCTCAAGACAAGAAAGAGCTTGAAGCTATGCGAGCTTGTCATTTACGCGCTGGCGGTTCAATCATAATGGTATCGCTAACTAACAGTCATCATTATGGACTTGCACTTGAAGACTTGGTCAAGGCTCAAAAAGTCGCAATCGACAAACTAAATCAGTTCTTATCAAAATCGGAATTTTTTGCTGAATTTGGCGGTAGAGTAGGCACTGTAAAGGCTTGGGAAAAGACGTATGGTAAAAACGGTTGGCATCCGCACTTTCATTTTCTTTATTACATGAATAAAGATTTGCTTGAATATGACGAAAATGGAGACGCTTTAGATGATCAACCCACGCTTAATATCATTCGTAATTCACTGTCTGAGGAGTGGATTAGAGTTTGTAAAAGCGCAGGACTACCCGCGCCCGATGATATTCATGGCGTTGATGTTCGCGATGGTACTCATGCCTCAAAATATGTGGGCAAGTGGGGTGATGACATTATTACTATGAGCAATAAATGGGGTTCATCTGATGAGCTAGCTAAATCACACTTAAAGACTGACGGTAAAGTACCTGAAAGCCTTGATGCTGCCTTAAGAGATGATAAAGGGCTGACTCCTTGGCAACTGCTAGAGCTTGCACATAACGGCGATCAGAAAGCCAGTGAGCTATTTATCGAATATATGTATGCAACTTTCAATACAAGCCAAGTTTATTGGTACGGCCAAACTAAGAAACTCTATGATCTTGAAGCCGAAATTAAACGTCAAGATGATGCTCAGAATGCCTTAATCGCTGCTAAATTCCCCGATAACATCATCCCAGCCGATTTTATCTTTATACAAGTAGATCCGCTTGTATGGCCTGCTGTTGTGCATTTTGACATGATCCCTTTATTGTTACGTGCGATTGAGCAGGATGTCCATAATGGCGATCTTATCAAAAAACGTATAACCCAAACTTTGATTGCTCAGTGTGCTAAAAATTACTATGAATATCTGCTAAGAAAGCGTAACGGTGAGGACGCAAAAGATAATATTAGGCGAATAAAAGACGAGATTAAGCAAATAGTACGTGATACTGAGATAGATACTGAGCTAAGAAAAGCTAATGAGAGTGTAGATACTTTAGACATAGATTTTTTATCTGATATCGCTAAAAAAGTTAAAAAGCGCATGGGGTCAAAAAGTCTAGATTATGGGCTTGATTTACTTAACGCTGTATATGAAATACCGCCAAAAAATAAGAGTGGGTTAGTTAAAATGCCTGACGATTATTATGAGGATGAAGCTCAAAAAGTCTATGATTATGATGATCGTGATTATGATTATTACATGTGCTGATAGTGGTTAGGGTGCTATTGGTTAAATTGGAGTATGAGCAAAAATTAAAAACTCTACAGACCTCTATTCTATTGACTTATAAGTAAAATTAGAGCCTTTTTAGCTCTTTTTAGAGTTTATCGCGTTCAGTTTAGAGCAAGGATATTCCGTCCATACAACAACCCTACTTCGTGTGTTATTATATGAACGGTATCCTTGTTGGGGATTCCCCAAACCCCTTTAAAAACCAAAAGATTATAAGCCATGATCAAAGCTAAAAAATCTATCCGAAATCTTAGAGATAAAAAAGTACAAATACGTATGAGTGCCGATGAAAAAGCGCTGATTTTAGAACGCGCCCAAGGTGCAGATATATCAACTTTTTTACGTGATCTTGGTCTAGGTCATGAGCCAAAAATACCAGAGAAAAAACCTAAAGTTGTTATCCATTCTGCTGATCCTGAGCTAGTAAGAGAAGTTGCCAAAATTGGCAATAATATCAATCAAATTGCAAAACATTTAAATCTTGCCAAAGAGCTTGATGTAAATGCTTTCACTGAGATTTTGAAAATTAAAGCTGACTTGGACGCAGAGCTTGATCGAGCGAGGAAAAACAATGCTACATAAAATTATAGGTCACGGTAATTATGGTAGTCGTGGTGTGATGGACTATATGCTCAAAGAGAAGGATAAAAAAACGCCAAGGAAGGGCGTTACAATTTTGCGCGGTGATGTTGAGACTCAAGCCAAGCTGATCGATAGTCTTGTACCAAAATTTAAGCAGCAGTATGTTACTGGTGTTTTCTCTTTTGAGGAAGCACCTGACCAAATCACAGAAGCTCAAAAAAATGAAATTATGGACGGTGCAGAGCAGACAATTTTAGCAGGTCTTGACCCTAACCGCGTTAGCATAACTTGGATCGAACACACCGACAAAGGACGCTTAGAGCTAAATTATATCGTCGCTTGTGTTGATCTTGAACATGGTCGCTTATTTCAGCCGTATGTTCATAGCCATGACCAAGATCGCTTTAACGCTTTTCGTGATATTCAAAATATCACACATGGCTATAGCGAACCTAACGATCCAGCTAAAGCACAAACGCTAGCACAAACCGATAAGCTACCACGCACAATCAAAGAAATAAAAGAAGCCATAAATGCGGAGCTTGAGAACCAAGTCATAGCGGGTCTTATCATTAATCGCGATGACGTTAAGCAAGCGCTCAGCGAGTTAGGTTATACAATCACACGCTCAGGCAAAGATTATATATCTATTAAAAATCCTGACCCAAAAGGGCGAAATATTAAATTCGAGTCTACCACTGAGGGCAGTTTATATGACATCAAATTTAACGCTAGTGCAGAAAATGCAAGCAAGATCAGCAGAGCAAGCGCGGATTTTAGAGCAAGCTCAAGACAGCGCCTTACAGCAGCTCAAAAAGTCTATGACACAGAGCTTGAGCGAAAGCGAAGCTATCATAAAGAAAGGCATAGCAGACCTAAGCTTGAGCACCGAGGAACTACAAAGCCTATTAACCCGGCATTTGCAAGATATACAGCGTTTGACGGACGATACCCTAGAACAGTACCGAACCCTTATACAAACACACTTAGAAAGCGAAATAAACGAAATAGCGCAGATGATCGGGAGCTATACAGCGAACATGCAGAGCTTGATCGAGCAGCGAGAGCAAGCGTTGATCAACACCATCAAAAATCAAATGAAGCCTTGGCTAATATGGGGTTCAATCGCTTGCGTAATTCTGATGATCTTGAGCGCGTTTATTGGGGCAATGATAGCGAAATCAGTAATAAAACCGCAGACGTTGATCTACAAGCAAGATCCATACAGCAATCAGATCACATTTTATCAAGGGGTAAATCGCTAAATGAACAAACAGCTACTAGATCAGGTGCAGCAAGCACTACAAGTGAATCGAGACACGATAGCTCGTCAGAAACAAATAATTCAATGGAGAGAGCAAGAGATCAAGACAAAAGAGTCTCATATAGCTCAATTAACAGAATCATTAAATCAATTAGCAGCGAGTCAAGCACAAGAACTAAAGGCGTTGCCCTCTCTATTCGCGGACTTAAAGATTTCACTGAATGGAACAACAACAGCATATCAGAATTGGATGGAAGCTCAAAAAATGCGTCAGGATTCGCAGAAAAGACTAACAGACGAGCTGATAAAAGTCGCGAACAGACAGCTAGAGCTGACCAAAGTATTAACGAGCTATCAGCAAGACATTCCGAGCTTAGAGAATTTAAAGGCCGATACGATAAAAATAGAGAGCGATTTAGCGAAATCACAAACTCAAACCAACAGCTCAAAAAGTCTTATGATGACTACGCAGAGCGCAATAGAGAAACAAGTAACAGACTTGAGCCAACTGTTACAGCAGTTAGAGAGTTGATTACAGCACAAGAACACGTTAGACAAGCAGAGCAAGCTAGACAAGCAGAGCAAGCTAGACAAGCAGAGCAAAAACGATCATATAGTAGCCCTAGACCTTAGCAGCTCGCATTTTCTGTTTAACACGTTTAATCGTTGCAACGCTTGCACCCGTGAGTGTTGCTATCTCTTGATTAGTCAGCTTTCCGACCTCTACTGCTTCTACGACTTTACTATATTTATTAAGGTAGTCATCAAGTGCGATTTTAGGGCGACCAAATTCGACACCTTTAGCTATAGCTCTTTGCTGTCCTTCTTTTGCAGCCTTTTGACGCTTTATTTCAGCTGTTTGCTTTTGCTTAGGCTGTTTTACTGGCTCAATAAGTCTTATATTGTCTTGTTGTTCAAGTTCAAAACTATCAGCACCACCATCTCTTAATTGGTCGATAGCTATGCTTACGCCTTCTACATCAAGCGCTATCTTAGCTCTTGTGATAGCAACATACATCAAGCGAACTTCTGATTCTGACGTACTAAAATCAGTGATCTCAGCCGTTTTTTTATCACGCTTAAGACTGTATGAGATACCCTCAAAATCATTGTATATCTTGACCCTATCCCACTCGCGGCCTTTTGACGCATGAACCGTCATTATGACTAAATCGGCGTTATTTGAGCGTCCACACGAACTAAAAACACGCATTAAATCCTCATAGCTATATTTGATATATAAGCGGTAAGGCCTTGCTATGTCAGGGTTTACGTCCTCGCCGCTATTGCAATAATCATCTAAGTCGCGGGCATTGGTGAACTCACCTAATAAATAATGATCTTGATATAAATGAGGACTGCTCATAAAGCCGTTAATGTCAGTTATAAGCTCTTTCATCTGCTTAAGCCCCGATAGTTCTAGGCTTATATTTCTCACTGTTGGCATGGCTTCAAGACACGCTTCGATAGCGCCCGAATTGGTGCGACACAACACAACATCAGCATCATTGAATGATAATTCAATAACGCTACTATCAACTAGCTCATTATGTCTTAGCATGTTTTTCTCGCCAAGATAGCTTAAAAACGTATTAGCAACAGCGCCTACTGGTGAGCCAAATCTAAAAGATTTTGTTAGATAGCTGAACTTTTTATCTATATCTTGCATAGCATTGACCGCACCGCGCCATTCGTAAATCTGCTGATGTGGATCGCCAACGTAGATAACTTGACAGGCTTGCTGCTTCAAGACATGCAGCATCAAAGGATCAGCGTCTTGCGCTTCATCGAATAAAATATAGTCTGTTTTGATTGTTGGATTACTCAGCGCGTACAGTTTTAAATAAACATCGTGACCGATACAGAATAAGCCGTCAGCGTTTTTATAATCATCCCAAAGCCTTTGAGCGTAAGTAAGTAAAGGATTAGCTAGATCAAATATTTCTGGTGCTTGTATTTCAATGCCTAGCTCAGACTTAATTACTCGAATAACATGCTTAAGCTCAACGTCCGCAGCATCATCACGCATAAACACATCGTTAAGCGCACGTTTGACTATAGTATATTGCTTAGACTTTTTGACCTCTTTCGTGATTATCTCACCTTTTGATATGCTTTTACCTGTGGCCACCAAGTCAGCAAGATCAGGGGCTATGTATCGTTCAAACGTATCACCAGTAAGCACAAGCAAGCCATCGGGTGACTTATAACTGCTAAACATGATCTTAGCTTTTATTGCTTTCTGTGTTGCAGATAGCGCCAAGCTATGAAAGGTCTTAGCTTCACAGCTTATAGGGAGTTTTTTACCCGCATCGATCGCTATCGACTTATTAAATGCCAAATACAGACCTTTTTTATTATTCTTTTGCATCTGATTAGCAACGAGTACAAGCGTTGCTGTCTTACCCGCCCCAGCATAGGCGATAAGCTTCATTGTATCGCCTGTCGCACTAAGGACTAAAGCGTTCTCTTGTTCTTGAGTGGGTTTGAAGTTAGCCATTATTATTATCCCATTTGCTAATTTATGAGTTAATTATAACGCTAATAGTGTAAAGTGTAAAATGTAATTATGTAATTTAGTGTAAAGTGTAATATTACAGTGTAATATGTAAAATTACACTATGTTACATTAAATATTACACATTACATAAGAGCCTTGTTATAATGGACTCACCAACAAAGGGAGCAGTATAAAATGCCTAACAATAAACAGATTAACGTATCAGCAGAAGCATACAGCGCCATACTTTCAGCGATTGAGCAAGTATTCGCGAATACTGGCAAGAAGCCGAAATATAGTGAGGTACAAGCTATCTATAAGACCTCAAATTCTTATATACAGCACGTTATGACAGAATGGTTAAAGGACCATCAAGACGAGCTTAATAGCCCATCTACGCAGGTTAAGAAGCCTATGCAGCTCGATGACGAGACTATAAAAGCCTTGTCTAATTCCTTTGTGGTAGAGGTGCAAAAGGCAAAAGATGAAGCTGATGCAGAGCTTGAGCAAGAGCGTAGATCACTCTATGAGATACGAGACGAAGCACTAGATGAAATGCAAGCTCAGATGAATATAGCGGATGAACGTCTTGATGAAATTAATGAGCTGACGGCGACAAAAATAGCACAAGCTCAAAAA
>Ga0208015_1000976_pt1 | contig 11376 bp, 10 predicted proteins | sample 26BtaG_FD_184101 | JGI IMG/M metagenome (GOLD analysis project Ga0208015, IMG submission 184101) | Marine viral communities from Cariaco Basin, Caribbean Sea - 26B_WHOI_OMZ_CsCl (SPAdes) (version 2) | ecosystem: Environmental > Aquatic > Marine > Oceanic | place: Caribbean Sea: Cariaco Basin...
TGAATCCCCTTGGATACCATACTTGGTCTTTGCTTCGCTTTTTGTAAGAACACCTTGTTCTATTTCTTGAATTAGCTGGAGCTTAAAAGAAAGTGAGTAGTCTTTTTGGGTACGTTTCCTATACCCAATGTTTTGTGATGTTTTCATTACACTAAGGTTTTAGTGTATCGCTATTTCAGGACGGGACATTCATATAATAGAGAAAAGGCTGCTTTAATGGGCAGCCTTTTTTTTGTTGAGCAAGATTTATATAGAGGAATAGTAAAATATCAGCAATAACCGATTTGGTTGATTGCAGTGGCAGTTAGATACCACTAGAACTTAAATGATGAAAGACGGCCTAAAATTGTCTTCCGTCTTAGATCCTAAGTCCTACGTCTAGAATTCACCCTTCACTCCTTACCTCTTATTTAATGATCTTTTTTACTTCAGTTCCAATTGCGGTTTTAATTTTCAGAAGATAAACGCCTTTTGGAAGTGATGTGAAATCAATTTTTGTGGTGTTTGAATAGGAAGCAATCAATTTTCCATTAATAGTATATAATTCAGACCCTTCAATAGTGTTTACAGATTCTATGGTTAACACATCTTTCACTGGATTGGGGAAAATACTTATGCCTGTTAATTCATAATCTTTTACAGATAAAGGTTCTAATGTAAATTGGATGTTATCTAAACGCAGCGCAGCGCTTTCGGACACTATTGGGGTAACATTTCCAAAACCAAAATAATAGACTCCCGTTTCATTGGCTGTGAATTGCGTGTTGTATTCAACATAATCTCCACCTTCCACGGTTTGACTGTCAAGTTCTAGAAAGTTAGCGTCTTTATTAGGTTCCATTGCCACGGCTATTTTTAATGTTGCAGGATCAGCGGTTTCTAAGCCCATTTTTGCATGATAGGTAATTGTTAATACATCATTAGCATTCATTTTAATTGGGTAGGAATGTATCCAATCATTTTTTTCAAAGGAAGAGCTAGTATTGTTAAAAACATATCCATCTCCGTTTTGAGCTTCTGTACCGCTTCCATTAATCCAACTATTTGATGTCCATCCATCCGAATCGTATTCGCCATAATTTTCTTCAGTAAATTCAAAATCATAGGAATATGGCGGAAGGGCTGCCGTCCATATTGAAGTTGGAGTTGCCCATCCCGAACCACAATCCGCGTTTTTCAGGAAAAATTGATAGCGGGTCGCGGGTTGTAAACCATCATAACTTTTAGATAGGTTACCCTGAGTTCCTGAAGAAGAAACAGATCCGTCGAATGTGGCCAAGCCGGTATCGTACAAAGATATTCCTGGGGTCGCAGACCAACTTACAGTAAAGCTATTTTCAGTAAGATTGCTGCTGGATACATTTGAAATATCTGGCAAATTGCAGTCTGCAGACTCACTAATATATAAGTCATCCAACGCCAGGAACAGACCATTATTTGTAATATTTACAAAAGCCAAGTAGATGGTTTGACCTTTAAAGGCGGATAGATCCAAACTTCTTGAATTAAAGTCAAAAGGCTGCTCTCCGATTACAGAAAGCAATGTTTCGCTAAAACTGGAAATATCAGCATCGGTAGTAGATACACGAATATCGTAGTCTTCAAAGTTTTCAAAATCATAGGATTTGGCTTTCCAATATAAAGTAGGTTCACCGGAATCAGGAATAGTTATCGCCGGGGTTATCAACCAATCATCCGATTGACCCGCAGGATCATACCAAGAAGTGCTAAATGCAATTTTATTGTCATAGCCATCATAAAACTGGATCCAAGATGCATCATTAAATGCTTGAACGGGTGCATAAATAGGTACTGTTAAACCATCATTGTTTATTGTGGAATATTCAGATAAGGGGGTGCCATTATTATTCTCAAAACCTGAATTGAATATTTGAGAATTTGCATTATATATCAATGCAAGTGCGAAAAATAAAGTAATTGTCTTTTTCATAACTCTTCTTTTTTAAGGTGATATTTACATCTGTAAAAATACTGATTACGGTTTTTTGAGATTAATAATTACTCGTGTTTAACTGTTTAATTTAACAAACACTATACATTAACATGGGAATTTAACGGGTATGATTTCTCCTTGAAATATCGTTTAAAGCAGAGGTATCTAGAAGAACATAGAATTTTAAATGTTGTAGATTTAAAAAGAATTGTTCTAATGAATATAATTTATACACCCGTTAAAATTTCTATTATGAAGGAAGATAAAATAGTGAGGGAACTCCTTAATGAATTCAAATCATTAAAACCGGACTTAGTTAAATTTAAAGGTAATCCAGCACCTGCCTATGCCGAACAATTAATAAAATTTATAAATATCCTCACCCCACACGCTCATTTGTTTGAAGATGATTTTAAGATTGCAATAAAAAAATATATTACGGTTTACGAAGCAGCTCGAAAAAATGAGAAGGAAGGAAAAGATATTTTCAAACTGGTTAAGCCTACGCACGATCTAATTATGAAAACATTAGAGAGGAAATTGACCAGATATAATTAAGGTTTTTTGGAAGTGAATGGAAATATAGTGGGCGCACTAGCTAGACCTACCAGGTCTTTCTTAAGCCAAAAAAGCTTCGGCAGACAAATAAAAACTTATGAGATCTTTTCTTGGAGCTTCTGCTTTATATGATAAACTCAAACCAGTAATTCCACGCTTCCCCAGGCGTCAAGCCCTGGTTACCAGCAACCCTGAGCAGGCAGCTTGAAAAAGCCACCTTAAGTCTAAAAGTCATTATTTGTTAATTAAACTTAATCCCTAAAAAGAGCTATATTTTTAATTGCAATTCATGAACACAAAAAATTGAATATCTGAATCGTGAGTAGATTGCCATAGTGGAAAACAGCTAGGCCTCACAGGTTTTGGGTGCAATGATATTTTTCTTCCGAAACGCGTACCCTATGACTCTGCACCCTCACCTCTATGAACTACGCGCTCTTCCTTAGCACTTCCAACGGCGAACTGCTTAAAACCTCTCGAATGTTGCTTAGGCCAATAGCTAAAACTAAAAGAGAGATTCCGGGCAGGAAAACTAAAAATGGAATTAAGGAAGGTGTAAATGGTTCTTTAAAAACGAATACTGCCAATAGCAAGCTGCTAATCATCGCCAAAAGAATTCCCAATAGACTGCCTAGAATTCCTAGAAATAAATATTCCAGAGCAGTGATGGTGAGGATTTGTTTATTCTTTGCACCCAAAGTCCGCAATAACACACTTTCTCGAATACGTTGGTATTTACTGGTGCGCACCGAGCCAATTAAGACGATAATTCCTGTAAGAATGCTGAAGAATGCCATAAAATTAATAATCCAAGAAACCTTATTCAAGATATCTTCTACTACGGTGTACATCTGTCTTAAATCAATAACAGACACATTGGGAAATTTGCTAACCAACTCTCGTTGCAAATTTGCTGAGATGGCTTCCGTTGGAGCATTGGTGCTCAGAACATAAAACTGGGGTGCTTTTTCCAAAACGCCGTTAGGGAAAAGGATGGTGAAATTAGGCTGGAAGTTTGTCCAGTCAACCTTTCGTATACTTTTAACCACGGTTTCCATCAAGACGCCTTGCACATTAAAAACTATAGTATCACCTAGACTTACATTGGCATCTTTTGCAAGGTTTTCGGAGATAGAAATTTGGATGATATCGCCTGGAGTTTGTGCGGGCACCCACTCCCCTTCTACAATTTCTTCAGAATCTATAAGGTTGGCGCGATAGGTGGTTCTAAATTCGTGGTGTAAAACCCAACTTTTTATTTGGGAAGTGCTGTCCGTTCTCAAGGTATTTACCAATTCATTTTTTATGCTGTGCATTCGCATAGTAACCAGCGGAATATTATTAGATACGTCCAGACCATTCGCTTTAAATGTACTGACCACATCATCCACTTGATCTGGTTGTACGTCTAAGGTAATCAGATTTGCACTTTCTGAAGTTTGGCCAATTTCGGTTTTACCCAGTAAGATATCCTTTGTAAAATATAGTGTACTGATTAAAAATGTACCTAAACCAATGGCTACCAAAAGCACGATAGTCTGATTGTTTGGTCGAAATAAATTCAGCAGACTTTGTCGAGTTGTAAAACGTGCTCGCTTGGGAAAATAGATTTTAACCAATTTCATGGTTCCGATTGCAATTCCAGAAAGAATTCCGAAAGTCACCATAATTCCGACGATAAAGGCCAATGCAAATAACCAATCGCGAAGCAACCAATATGAAAATGCATATAGAAACAATATAATCACGGCAATGGCTACGAACCTCATTTTCCTAGACTTAATAGATGTGTCGCCACTCACCCGAAGCACTTCCAATGGGGAAACGTACCATGTGCGCAAAAGTGGCAGTAAGGCGAAGAGAACAGACATAATTAAGCCTAAAAGTACGCCCAGGATTAAGGGTTGCGGGGTAATACTGATGGTTAAATCGAAGGGCAGAAATTCTTTCAATATAATTGGGAAAATTTCTTGAAGGCCTACTCCTATTGCCGTTCCAATTATTCCACCTAAGATTCCTATTCCAGCAATTTGAATCAAAAAAATCAGAAAGCTTTGTCTTCTAGATGCACCAAGACATTTTAGGACGGCGATGGCTTTTATTTTTTCTTTGATATAAATATTTACAGAGCTAGCAATCCCTACGCATCCCAGCAGTAAGGCTATAAAGGCCGTTAGATTCAAAAACGACCCAACATTTTCATACTGCCTACCTAGCCTGCTACTTGCGCCTGTATGCGTCTTTAGATATGCATTTTCTTTTTCGAGAAGAGGTTTTATGTTTTTTTCAAGTAGTTCTAAATCTACATTTGGGTGATTATAGAAGTACTGATATCTTTTTCGGCTTCCAAACTGCAACAATTCCGTGGCCTCAATAAACCTGAATGGAATGATTACCAAAGGTGCAATAGAACTTGAAACCGCTGTATTTCCAGGAATGGCATTTAAGGCACCGGATATGGGCAAAGTGATTTCACCAATTTTTATAGAGTCGCCAACGTGAAGATTGTATTGCAACATTAAAGTGGCATCGACTAAGGCGCCGCCTGAAGCTTGGTAAGAAGTGGCGGCCACAATGGGTTGTGTCTCAAGGGTTCCGTAAAAAGGAAAGGCGCCTTGCAAACCACGTACACGCACTAATTTGGATCCATCATTTTTCGGAAACGCAACCATGGATACGAAATTTACTTCGGAAGCCTGTGGGTCTAGAGAGTCAATAATCGCTCTTGCTCGATCTTTGGGAAGCTGATCACTATCAATAGTAAAATCGGCACCCATCAAGGATTTTGATTGTCGCTGGATATTGTCTGTTAGGTTTTGGCTGAACAACTGTATGGAAACTACTGCAGCTATCCCTAAAACGATGGAAGACATAAAAAGCAATAATCGCGTTCTGCTCGCTTTTGCATCTCTCCACGCCATTTTAAATAGCCAAGCAGTGTTGGGTTGTGATTTTAGTTGAATCTTGTTCAAGGTTTTAATGTTTTTATTTAATTGACGTAGAACTGTTTAATTGACGTAGGACGAATAGATCGTTTATAATGAGATATTTATTTCATAAAAAATATTTTCTAACCTCTTTTAGTCATATCTATAATTTCAAATTTCGACTTGAACAGTTTCTTTGACACTGTAAGACTTAAGACGTAGGACAATTTTTTATTTTATAATTAGATTTTTATTTCATTATAAATTGGTCTTACGTCCATTTGTCCTATTTCTTTTGCCTTAAGTCCTTTAATATTAAATCAATCATTAATAATCCGCCCGCCTTTCAATTTTAGAATTCGCTGAGTTCTTGCAGCTAAATCAAGATCGTGGGTAATGATCACTAGCGTAGTTCCTGCTTCTTCATTGAGATTAAAAAGTAATTGTATCACCTTATCGCCGGTTTCTTGGTCTAGATTTCCAGTAGGTTCATCTGCAAATAAAATAGAAGGCGTATTTGAAAAGGCTCTCGCAACTGCCACGCGTTGCTGCTCTCCACCAGATAGTTGTGAAGGGTAATGATCCCACCGATTTCCCAAGCCAACTTTCTCTAATAATTCTTTCGCTCTGCTCACAGCATTTTTGGCGCCTTGCAATTCTAAAGGTACACTTACATTTTCAAGAGCTGTTAAGGTTGGCAATAATTGAAAATCTTGAAATATAAAGCCCACTTCTGTATTGCGCAATTGTGCACGCTTGTCTTCATTAAGTGTTTTTAAATCGTGGCCACATAATTCAACGGTACCTGAATTGGGTATGTCTAAGCCTGCACATAATCCCAACAATGTGGTTTTTCCACTTCCAGACGGACCAACGATGGAGAATGTTTGTCCTTTTTCAACATCAAATGAAACATTATGAAGGACTGTTAATTGCTTAGAACCACTTTTATAAGTCTTCTCAAGCCCATTAATCTTTAATATCTTTGTCATTTAAAACCTTTAATATCTATCGACCCTATGCCGAAGCCCAAAACTAATCAAAGCCTTTTAAATACTATAGTTTACAAGTGCCTAAACCTCCTAAAGTTTTGTTATTTCCTCTTTTTTTTAGTGTTGATTTCCTGCGGAAATGATTCAAAATCTAAAGACAGTATAAATGTCAACGAAAGCACCACGACCGAAACAGAGATAGCAGAAAAAACTTCAAATAAAACTATACTATTCTTTGGAGATAGCATTACGGCTGGGTATGGACTGGATGATACAAACGATGCTTTCCCTGGAATTATTCAGAATAAAATTGATTCTTTAGGATTGAATTATCAAGTAGTAAATTCAGGAGTAAGTGGCGAAACATCAGCTGGAGGAAAAAGTAGAATCGATTGGATACTGAATCAAGATATCGACATCTTTGTATTGGAACTTGGCGCGAACGACGGCCTTCGAGGGATTGCTGTTACTGAGACTAAAGCAAATTTACAAGCTATTATAGATGCTGTTAAAGCTAAAAATCCCAACATAAAAATCATTCTTGCGGGAATGCAAATGCCACCCAATATGGGAGCAGATTATACCCAAAAGTTTAGTGCAATTTTCTCTGAGCTCGCTGCAGAAAACAAACTTTCTTTTATTCCTTTTATCTTGGAAGGTGTTGGAGGGGTTAAGGAATTAAACCAAAATGATGGAATTCATCCCACCGCAGAAGGACACAAGATTGTGGCCGAGAATGTTTGGAAGGTAGTTTCCAATGAAATTGCTTCCCTAAGCTAGCAATGATGGGCAGTGTTTTTTGTAGTAAGGACAGAAGACGCTCTGAGTTAGCTTCGCTTCGTTGACATTAATGGGTCGCGGAAAGATGTTTTGAGGTTCTTCGCTTTTCTAGCAATGACGGCGGCGAAATAGAATCGGCTTGGGCGGACATCTATGTGATTTGTAGAGAGTATATTTGCAATAAATAGTTTAAAGTATAAGTACGACTTCAATTATTAAATGAATATGCCTTTTAAAAAATTACATCGCGATCTACAAAAGACCTTATCGCAGTTTGAAATAACTACTCCCACTGAATTTCAGAGCAAAAGTATTCCCGTAATCAAAAGTGGTGCGCACACTTATTGCATTGCTCCAAAAAATAGCGGAAAGACGACAACGCTGATATTGACAACCTTGCAAAAATTGAAATGTAGACCCATAGGGAATGTTCCTAGAGCCGTAGTTCTTGTGGAAAATACCGAACGCGCTACCGAACTGTACGAGACTTTTCTTGACTATACTAAAGAAAATTCGATGCGCGTATATCTTGCAACGGATGAGGTTCATATCGATGTTTTAAAATCTGAAATTGCCATGGGAATAGATATTTTTATTTCTACGCCTTTGACCATGAATAGACTGTTTTTATCTAATGGCATAAACACCGCCGACCTGAAATTATTTAGTGTGGACGATGCAGAGTTCCTTGCTCAAAAAGCTGATTACGCGGCTATTATGTCCGTTACCCGAAGTATAGCTAGATGTCAATATGTGTTGTATATGGAAAAGATGGATCCGATGTTAAAGAGATTTGAATCGCATTTTATGGAATTTGCGAAGAAGGTTGTGGGGTAAAAGTGGTGATTTGGTAGAGGTTAGTTGATAAAGGTTAGTGGTGAATGGGAAGTGGTGATTTGGGAATTTATCAGAGGGATGAATTAGTTTTATCTTGATTACTGCGCCATGATCTATATAGAATATTGAGATTTATAAATATCAGACTACACTAACAAATTGAAATTCAAATTATTAAAAACCGAAGAAGTATCATGATTCCGAAATTACATTACATATCTCAAGGAAATTCGAATAAAGAACATCTTGAAAATATTCAAAAAGCATGTAATTCTGGGGCTGAGTTGGTCCAGTTACGGTTAAAAAATATTTCGGATAAAAAACTTCTAAAGTTCGCCCATGAAGCTAGAGAAGTCACATCGCATTTTCAAACAAGGTTAATTATCAACGATCATTATAAAATAGCGATAGAGGTTAAGGCCGATGGTGTCCATTTGGGAAAGTCGGACCCCTGCCCTACTGAAGCTAGAAAACTCTTATATACTTGGCAAATCATTGGCGGAACTGCTAACACGCTGGAAGAATGTCAGAAATTGATTGAAAAGGAAGTTGACTATATCAGTTTGGGACTTTTTAGATTTACTGAAACCAAGGAAAACTTGCCTCCTGCTTTAGGATTAAATGGATATGCGGCAATCTTGGATGTACTAAATACCGAAACCCCTATTCTAGGCGTTGGAGGAATAACCACAGAAGATATTCCATCCATTTTGGAAACAGGAATTTCAGGCGTTGCTGTATCTGCAGCTATTACTCGCGATTTTAATACGATTAGAATATTTAACCAATTACTGAATGCTTCGTCTACTGCGGAGCAACGGTATACTTTTGAGTGAGGTTAATGGTGAGTTGGTAGAGGGTAGTTGGTAGAGGGTAGTTGGTAGAAGTTAGTTGGTTGAGGGTAGTTGGTGGAGGGTAGTTTTTAGTGGTTTTTAGTTGTAAAGACCGGTTAGAACTATAAGGTAGAAATATGTTATAATTTATTAATGTTCACAGTCCTGACCAGCAGATGAACATTTCCTGTTTAAAAATATTTATATATGAAATTAAATTTATTGTCTTGCGTCGCCCAGAGACCAGATAGACGCGCAATTTCTAAATGTATTGGGGAGAATTCGATGAATGTTGGAGAAACTTTGGCCAATGAACTTACAGACATTCTGTTAGAAGGGGATGCAGTAGAAATCGAGATCAATGATAAAGACACGGCCTCTGTTTTAAGGGCCTTAAGAAAATTGAATATTGATTACGAGATTATCGAATAATTTAAATTAATCCATTTTATTTTTTAGAACTTTAAAATCGGGAACACTATGAAATCAATACGTTTTTATTATTTCGTATTTAGCTTTTTTTTATTTGTAGGATGCAAAACCGCTACAAGTGTAATTTCTACAGCGGAAATTTCAAATTTTCAGAAATTGGCGGCTATTGAAAACATAGTGAGTATTGAGAAAAGAGCCAATGTGAGCCATTTTGACGAAAACTATGAATTATGGTTTGAGCAACCCATAGATTATAAAGATTCGACTAAAGGCACTTTTAGACAGCGGGTTTTTTTAGGCTTTGAAAATCCAGAACAACCTGTGATTGTAGAACTCAATGGGTATGGTATCGGCTCTGAAAAGGCAGGTGAATTGGCCACTCATTATAATGCGAATCAAATATCAATTGAACATCGATTTTTTAATGATTCACGCCCAAAAGAAATTGATTGGAATACCTTGACACTTGAGAACGCGGCTGAGGATCAGGCTACCATTATCAATGCGATTAGAAAAGCCTTGTACCCAAATTCAAAATTTATATCTACGGGAATTTCCAAGGGATGTCAGACCGTTATGGCGCATCGTTTCTATTTCCCAAAAAATGTTGATGCATGCGTTTGTTATGTTGGTCCATTAAACTTTGCAAGAGAAGACGGGCGTATATTTGAGTTCTTAAAGAATGTGGGAACGGCAGAGGAAAGAGCAAAAATTAAAAATTTTCAAGATTTAAGCTTTGAAAACAGAGATGCTTTATTGGAAATTCTGAAAAACAAAGCGACTGAACAAGGAATGTCTTGGGAGTTTGGAATTGAAAAAGCGCTTGATTATTCCATTCTGGAATATCCCTTCGCTTATTGGCAATGGGGAACTTCTTCAGATTCTATTCCTATGGTATCCTCTTCAGTAGAAACAATTTACAATCATCTATTTGAAGTAGTGGGATATGGTTTTTTTGAAGAAAGTTCGGTAGAGAAATTACAGCCCTATTTCTGGGCAGCCTTAACGGAACAAGGCATTTATGGCTATGAAACCATGCCGTTTAAAAAATATCTGAATACCGATGAGATGTACACTTTTGATTGGGCTTTTCCAGAAGGTATTTCAAAGCCATTCGATCCCATTCCCATGGAACGTATTAAATCCTTTTTGGATTCAAAAGCTGAAAAAATGATTTTTATTTATGGGGAATACGACGCATGGAGCGCAACCGCAGTAGATTTGAATGAAGAGGCTAAAAGGCGTGACCTATATAAATTTGTAAACCCAAAAGGTGATCATAAAACACGAATCAAGAGTTTTGATCTGACAACCCAAAATGAGATTTTTGAGATTATTGATGGATGGCTCGAGAATTAGTGGTGAGTGGTGAGAGAGGGTAGTTTGCAGTAGTAGACGGGAGATTGTATATTTATCTTTTTCTTAAAATCCTTAAGAACAGATTTTATATAAATTGGCTACCTTTTTGAAATCGGTGGAATCGTATATTTCATAAAAATAGTCCAATTGCCATTTCTGGGTTTTCACCGCTTGATTATTTTTGGCAACGTCCCAACCAGGATAGATTCGGAATGCTCTTTTTCCTTCCTTTTTGGCCGATGAAATTATTCCTTTCAATATCAGCACGGATTTGGGGAAAACAAATTGTCCGTATTCTTTCTCAGTTCTCACATTCACAGTGAAGAAATCGAAGCCATCAGTTTCTTCCAAAGGTTCTATTATTCCGTTTATGTTTCTTTTCAAAACGTTACGAACTGTCCTACTTTTTTAGGTGTGACTTTAGAATTCCGACTTATTATTTTGCGACCGCTTAACTCAAATCGGCAGGCATCATACTCCTTGCTTTCCGTTTCCATCAGGAAGTTGGACATTTTAAGACCGCATGTCTCATAAACTTCATTCTTTATTTGTTTCAGGTTTCTGTCCATAAGCTCTTTGTAGTACTACCTATTCTTTAGACCACTTTCAAGCTGATTTTAGTTGAACTTGTTTTTCAAAAGTATAAAGGTTTATTGGTTTTTGTCTTTTGATTCCTTGATGTTTTCTGTTGTTGTATTTTTTTA
>Ga0208015_1000978_pt1 | contig 11363 bp, 7 predicted proteins | sample 26BtaG_FD_184101 | JGI IMG/M metagenome (GOLD analysis project Ga0208015, IMG submission 184101) | Marine viral communities from Cariaco Basin, Caribbean Sea - 26B_WHOI_OMZ_CsCl (SPAdes) (version 2) | ecosystem: Environmental > Aquatic > Marine > Oceanic | place: Caribbean Sea: Cariaco Basin...
ATACTCAAATACTCAAATACTCAAATACTCAAATACTCAAATACTCAAATACTCAAATACTCAAATACTCAAAATTATTTTGAGGATCTGTAATAACCTTGTCAAATAAAAATGGTCTGTTATTAGAGTTCCTCTAATATATTCTGTTTAAGTAAGAAAAATATTGATTACGTTTCAGGTTGCAGTATTTTAGCCGAATCTTTTATAAACGAATCATTATCGCAACGATGATACTAATACTAGCTTGAGCTTGATTATCAAGGCAGATTTTCCTGCGTATAGCAGGATTTGTTCTAACTATTCAAACCATTTGCTTCATCTTTAAAGGTCTCTACAACGACAGAGAAAATGTCATCCCAAACTGCCTCATTTGCTAAAAAAGGATAGTCCTTAAGTAGCTTATTACTCTTAGTGCCTTTATTTTGTAGCATACTGCGAATGATTCTATCGGCATAGCTGTTGGGCATCTCAACAATCTCTTTTATCGCCAATCGTGCATAGTCATGCTTTCTTAGGTACTGTGACTCGTTATGCATCTCTTTTTCAATAACGTGAGCAATGAGTCCTGATAAGTACTGAACGTGAGGCGTTAGATCCATAAAGCGCCATGCAGGTTGAATGAGGTGAGTGTTTTCAAAATTTAAGTTTGAGCGAATACCATCAGGGTAAGTAACCGCCTGTTTATCAAAGCTGTAATGATCACGGATTTGCTCCATAAGTGGCACGGATACACGGTCTAAAATTTTATCATACGCATGACGGTCTGAGGGATGCTCAGCGATGGCTTGCGATATAGGTAGGATAATCGGCTCATGAATGACCTGGTCGCGTCTGAGTACATCGTTAATTAAGAAGCGATGTACTCGGCCATTGCCATCAGCCAGCGGATGAATATACACAAAAGCAAAGGAAGCAACCGCACTACGTATCAGTGCCGATTGTCCCTCGGTCTTTTCCATAAATGCCAGTAACCCTTTGAGCTTTTCAGCAATGTCATCAGCAGGTGGCGCGATATAGTGCACAATCTCTTTAAAGCCATTGACCTGAGTATGCGACACAAAAACTGGTGATTGACGGACACCATACTGCTGGATAACCGTTTTGCTGCCGAGTATCTCTTGTTGCAGCTCTGCTAGTGATTCAGGATCAAGCGGGATATCGCCCTTGCCGGTACGCCTTGCCATTACATCGGCGAAACGTTCAATACGTTTTAACTCTTTCCCTTCACCTTCTATAGTAAAACTGGCTTTACTCTCTCGTAATGTCATCCATACGGAGGCACGCATCAGTAAGTCTTGCCCAAATTCATCGTTCAGCTTGTCAACCATTGTGGCAATATCGAGTGCAGCGGCTTTCGTAAATGCCTCTGTTTTCACCAGTTGAGGACAGAAATGACGGGTTCCTGCAAGATTGTCATTGATACGCCAACGAGCATTCTTTATGACATGCGCAGGGCTTGAAGTAACCTGCTTCTTAGCATCTAAAGCGTCCACATAGTTACCGCCTAAATTACTCGGTACTGCTAACTGCTGACCCATGAGCCATTCATACAAGAAAGCCATTCTACGGGCATAGCTGCCTGTGGGCTCAGCGTTTACCCATGCTTGTACATCATCAGCCCCTATCTGCTCAAACAGACGAGTCAGTAACTCTAAACTCAGTACTTCATGACGCATGTGAAATTGTAAGTGCGCAATGATTGTGTCCAGTGGACGCGCGGTTTCCTGATAAGCGTTATGAATGACGTCACCGTCTTTATAGGTTTGTCTGCGCCCACCGATACTACTGCTGACATATAAAGGGGCAACCAGCTCGATGCTTGCATGACGGATAAGCCATGCTGCGCCAATAGGGTCTAAGGTAGGGGTGTTTATCATGAGTGGCTCAAGCGATTATAGATAAGCCATTTTGCAGAAAAGCGATTATGAATGCAATATAATGATTATAATGAAGCCTCAATGCATTAAATCGATTTTTATATGACGCTGTGATGTCTTTAGATAAAGATCGAGGGGCGTTTTAAGTGGGCATAATTGATCGAAATTGAAGGTGGTAAATACCCCTCTTTTAACACAGCTACGTAGTAATAGAGTGCCTATTCTGTAAACAAAGTCTGCTTGCCTCGCGTGTAAAGCCTTATATATCAGCTGTTTACAAATAAAAATAAAGAATTAAATATTCCTAAACAAATGGCCACCTATTCTTAAATTGGCAAGTTCACTTATTACTATAAATAATGGATAGTTAATTTACCATTTCATGTTCGACTGTATCCAGTCTATTTTAAGCGGTCTATTTGACTGGCTTAAGTGGTGTATACCTAAAATATACCATTTTCAATTACTGACGTTTGTTGCCACGAATAGTAATTCCTCGTACTGTCTGATTAATATATCCCAAATTAGTTTCTATAAAATTATTCGCTTAGGTCAAGGTGAGTTGACGGGTATCATAAATAATAAACATTGCTAATAATTTATTCATAGTCCTGATTAAAAGTAACGGATAGCTCGAGAGCAGCTTCTCGCATAATAGGTACATATTCTAATAGCTCATCCAAAGTTTTTCTTACAGTTGGACCATGGGTGAATACTGTAGCAAACGTTTTATTTTCATCATTAGGAATGAGTACAGCACAAGCAACCATGCCTGGAATAAACTCTTCGTTGTCTATCCCTACTCTAGTATCCCGTGTCTTAGAAATAGTCTGCATCAATTGCTTTTTATCTGTTTGCGTATTGGTAGTTAATGCATGTATCGATATTTTATTAATGATACGTTCGCATTTTGCATTGGATAGTTGTGATAAGAATAACTTCCCACTTGCACTTGCCCAAATCGGTACATGAGTTCCTACTGGCAGATATATTTGAAGTGGCCAATCAGATAAAACGCGATCTACATAAACTACATCTAGGTCTTTCATAATTGCAATGCCTACGGTTTCTCCTATTTGTGCTGAAAGCTGCTGTAATATTGCAAGTCTTTCAATTTTAAAATGATTATTCTGTAATAGGTCCATAGCTAACTTATAGGTTCTTTTCCCAGAGGTCACCTTCCCAGGCAAGTCCAATTGTACAAACCCGATATTTTGTAGCTGATCTAATAACCTGTACATACTAGGTATAGGTACATCCAATGTATCTGCTAAGTCGCTAACGCTCATTGGTCTTTGCGATCTCGCCAGAATTTCCACAATCTGCAAAACCCGCTCAACACTTGAGCCCTTCTTTTTAGTATTACTCATATCTTTGTCACTCCCTAACCATATGACTTCTAATGTTTCTAATCATTATAACGATAATATTTAATGATTTAAGACTTGTCATTATAAAAATATTCTGTTATTTTCACATAACGATATAAATTTTATCGTTATATGAAAATAACAAAATGGATTTTATGTATATATAGCACAGGGAGTGCATATGATAAGTTTATTGCCCATTTTGCTGTCGTTAGGGTTATTAATGTATTTGGCCTACCGTGGTCATAGCGTGATTTTGTTAGCGCCTTTGCTAGCAATGCTTGCTGTGCTTTTAAGTGGTGAGGCTAATACGATGCTAGGCGTCTATACGCAAGTATTTATGAAAGGTCTGGGTGGATACATCATCAGCTTCTTCCCGCTTTTTCTACTAGGCGCTATATTTGGTAAGTTGATGGATGATTCAGGTTCCGCACTCAGCATCTCAGAGTCACTCGTCACTAAACTCGGTAAGAAACAAGCCGTTTTATCTATCGTCATGGCCTGTGCGATTTTAACGTACGGCGGTGTGTCATTGTTTGTAGTGGGCTTTGCTGTATACCCAATCGCTGCTGCTTTATTTCGCGAATTGAACATCCCTAAAAGACTTATTCCTGGTGCTATCGCCTTGGGTGCTTTGACCTTCACGATGACCGCTTTACCAGGGACACCGGCAATTCAAAATGCCATTCCTATGCCATTTTTCAAAACAGATTCTTTTGCTGCCCCTGGTCTTGGTGCTATTGGTGGCTTGATCATGTTAGTAGGCGGAATGATTTGGCTTAATTATCGTACTAAAACAGCTCTAAATGCAGGAGAGGGTTATGGTCAACATCATCATGATAAGTTAGCGGTAGTCGATCATAGCGCCAAGCCTTCATTACTTGTAGCGTTATTACCAATCATCTTAGTCATATTGATTAACTTCATTTGCACCAAATGGCTATTACCTAGTATGGATAACAGCTATCTAGCAACTGAAGAGTTTGGCGCTGTCCCACTAACCAAGGTACTAGGGATCTGGGCTATTGTTATAGCTTTGGTAGTGTCTTGCGGAGCGATGATTCTGCTCAATTGGAAGCGTTGGAAGGACCTAAAAGAATCGCTCAGTGAGGGTGCGCTAGGGTCATTGCTACCAATTTTTAACACGGCATCTGAAGTTGGATATGGGTCAGTTATCGCTACTTTAACCGGGTTTATCATTGTAAAAGAATTCTTATTAGGTTTGTCTCCGGAGAACCCTCTAATTTCAGAGGCTGTTTTCGTAAACGTTATGGCGGGTATTACTGGCTCAGCGTCTGGTGGACTAAGTATTGCTCTCAATACCATGGGGGATAACTATCTTCAGTTAGCTTCTCAATTTGGTATTAATCCCGAGTTAATGCATCGTGTAGCTTCTATAGCATCAGGTGGTTTAGATGCTCTTCCTCATAATGGTGCAGTTATAACTCTACTCGTAATTTGTCAGCTCACTCACAGAGAGTCTTATAAAGATATTTTTGTGGTAGCTGTTGCGGTACCTGTACTAGCTCTCATAGCCGTAATCGCCTTAGGCACATTAATGGGCTCGTTCTAGCACAGTATTAAACACACAGTGATCAACACAAGGATAGTTAAGTATGTCACATAGTATTCTTCTCCCAAGAATCATGGAGGTGGGCCGCGATGCATGTCAAAAGCTACCAACCATATTAGATAGCCTGGGTATTAAAAAGCCTCTCATCATCACCGATGAGATGATGGTTAAACTGGGTTATGTAGACAAACTACAAACCATTTTGAAAGAGGTTCAGATTACAGCTGATGTATTCTCAGATACTATGCCTGAGCCTACTGAAAGCTCTATTGAGTCAGGGGTGCAGCAGGTACGGCACCAAGAATATGATGGTTTGATTGCCTTAGGTGGCGGGAGTCCTATAGATAGCGCAAAAGCAATTTCAATTTTAGGGAAATTTGGTGGCGTCATTAATGACTATAAATTTCCTCGTCAAGTAAATGAAGCAGGTTTACCTATTATTGCGATACCTACTACGGCCGGAACAGGGTCAGAGGTTACTCGATTTACTATTATTACTGATGAAACAAATAACGAAAAGTTGTTATGCGTTGGTATGGGATTTATGCCTATAGCCGCCATTATTGATTATAGCCTTACTATGAGTGTGCCTCCTCGAACCACTGCTGATACTGGCATTGATGCAATGACTCACGCTATAGAGGCTTATGTCAGTCAAAAACGTAACGCTTATAGTGATCAACAGGCTTTAGCTGCATTACGTTTGATTGGGCCCAATCTACAAAAGGTCTATCATAATGGCGAAGATGAGGATGCTCGTGAAGCCATGATGTTAGGTTCTACGTTAGCTGGTATTGCATTCTGTAATTCATCGGTGGCTTTGGTGCATGGAATGAGCAGACCGATTGGCGCTTTTTTTCACGTACCGCATGGTTTATCAAATGCGATGCTATTGCCAACTATTACTGAATTTGGCATATCAGGCACTCCAGAACGATATGCAGATTGTGCACGAGCATTAGGAGTGGCGAGCTTTGATGATACTGATAATCAAGCGAATATAAATTTGATTACGTATCTGAAAAATCTCAATATCGAGCTCAAAGTGCCTACATTGGAACAATTTGGGATTCAAAAAATTGATTTTGATGCGCTAATAAATACCATGTGTGAACAAGCATTTTCCTCTGGTTCACCTAACAACAACCCCCGAATACCGAGTTTGGAAGAAATGGTTCAACTTTATACATTGTTATGGGCAGAAAGTAGCTCAGATGATGTTTCGACAAGCTAATAAAACTAAAGCTTACTTTTAATCTACGTATAAACTAAATGCTATAAAAGGAATATATATTATGCAAACTATCGGACATTTTATTAATGGTCAGGAAATTAATGAAGCGAGCCAAACACAACCTATTTATAACCCTTCTACTGGTGAAGTAAGTAAACAGGTTGCTTTAGGTAGTTCTAAAACTATTGATGAAGCGGTTATCGCTGCAAAAGCGGCCTTTCCAGCATGGCGTAAAACGCCACCGATGAAACGCGCTAGAGTCATGTTCAAATTCAAAGAGCTATTAGAAAAAAATGCTGATGAAATTTGCAGGCTAATTGGCGAAGAGCATGGAAAAATTTCGCATGATGCCGCCGGTGAATTACAACGCGGTATCGAAAACGTTGAATATGCTTGTGGTGCACCAGAGTTATTAAAAGGCGAACATAGTCGTAATGCGGGTCCAGATATTGATTCTTGGAGTGAGTTTCATCCACTAGGAGTAGTGGCTGGCATCACCCCATTTAATTTTCCTGTTATGGTTCCTCTTTGGATGTTTCCTATGGCTATCGTCTGTGGAAACACCTTTATTCTAAAGCCATCTGAACGTGATCCAAGTGCATCGCTGTTTATCGCAAAACTTTTAAAAGAGGCGGGTTTACCTGATGGTGTTCTTAACGTCGTTAACGGAGGTAAAGAGGCGGTTGATGCTCTATTACATCATTCAGATATTGAAGCTATAAGTTTTGTAGGATCTACTCCAATTGCTGAGTATATCTACACTACAGCAACAGCCCAAGGTAAAAGATGTCAAGCTCTAGGCGGGGCAAAAAATCATGCAATCGTCATGCCTGATGCGGACCTAGATAATGTGGTCACTTCTCTATTAGGGGCTGCATTTGGCTCGTCAGGCGAACGTTGTATGGCTTTATCTGTTGCGGTAGCAGTAGGTGATGATATTGCTGATAAAATGGTTGAAGCATTGCAGCCGGCAATACAGCAACTAAAACTAGGTGCTTATTCGGACAAAGAAAATGATTTTGGCCCTGTCATTACTCAGGCTCATAAAACTAAAATTTTGGAGCATATCAAAAGTGCTGCAAACCAAGGAGCAAAAGTAATCATTGATGGTTCTAATGCGGCACCAGCAGGTCATGAGAAAGGGTTTTTCGTTGGTCCTACTCTGATAGACAATGTGACAAAAGAGATGGACAGTTATGATGCAGAAATTTTTGGTCCAGTACTTCAAATTATGCGTGTTCAGACAATGGAAGAAGCGATAGAGCTTATAAATGAACATGAGTATGGTAATGGAACGTGTATTTATACCCGAGATGGAGAAGCGGCTCGCTATTTCGTTGATAATATCCAAGTCGGCATGGTTGGGGTAAATATCCCATTACCAGTGCCAGTAGCATCACAGAGCTTTGGAGGTTGGAAGCGCTCATTGTTCGGAGATCTATTTATGTATGGTCCAGACGGTGTAAGATTTTTTACTCGCCGAAAAACTGTTACTCAGCGTTGGCCTAGTGCAGCAATACGAGAAGAGAAGCAGTTTTCTATGCCAACATAAAGCTCGTCTATATTAATCTCAGTTCGAAAGTCCACTAATACAAGTTTAAATAGAAACAGGACCTCTTACATGGGCGAAATATAAAGTACAAGCGCTTAAGCCTCTAGATAATATTCTAATCAACCACCGCTCTTTAATTGAGACGGTGGTTTTCAAGTTGAAAAATATGCAAGACTAAAATCTTTACAGATTGTGCTGTTACAGTACCCACTGCTAATCTGATATCAGGCTTGATTGCTTATTACTAGTATTCTTTTAAATATACTCTTAAAAACATACCTGCATAAACATATCTGAAGAATTCTCATTTAATAATTTGCTTATGGTGCCATTACACTAATAAGAATTGACAAATCAAAATTACTACGTTAAAAGTATACATAACGATAATCATCTTATCGTTATGTATACTTTTTTATCTACGTCCTTTAATAAGCAATGTAGAAAATATTGCTGTAAACAGTATGGATACTGGGACAAAAACAAGAGGGAACGAGCATGATTTATGCAGCACCAGGACACGCAAATAGCTTACTTAGTATTAAGCCACGCTACGGCAACTACATCGGTGGCAAATTCGTCGAACCTATAGGAGGCGAATATTTCATTAACAATACTCCAATAAACAATGAACCCTGTGGTGAATTTCCACGTTCTCAACAAGCTGATGTGGACTTGGCCCTTGATGCGGCCCATGCCGCAGCAGAAGCATGGGGTAAAACCTCCGTCCAAGACCGTTCATTGGTCTTATTAAAAATAGCTGATCGAATCGAAGCCAATCTTGAATATCTAGCTGTAACTGAAACTTGGGACAATGGTAAACCGATTCGTGAAACTCTCGACGTTGACGTACCACTTTCAGCAGACCACTTCCGCTATTTTGCTGGCTGTATTCGCGCTCAAGAAGGTGGTGCATCTGAAATCAACGAAACTATGGCAGCTTACCACTTTCATGAACCACTCGGCGTGGTAGCACAGATTATTCCATGGAACTTTCCACTCTTGATGGCCGCATGGAAATTAGCACCTGCACTTGCCGCGGGTAATACCATCGTGCTTAAACCTGCCGAGCAAACCCCATTGTCGATGACCGTACTGTTAGAGTTGATTGGCGATCTCCTACCAGCAGGTGTGCTCAACTTGGTACATGGTTTCGGCAACGAAGCCGGTGAGGCGCTTGCCTCAAGTCGTCGTATTGCAAAAATCGCTTTTACCGGCTCAACCCCAACTGGCATGCATATCATGAAACATGCAGCAGTCAATCTAATTCCAAGTACCATGGAACTTGGCGGTAAATCTCCCAATATTTTCTTTGCTGATATTATGCAGGCCAATCCAAAATTCATTGACAAAGCCGTCGAAGGCTTGGTGATGGGATTCTTTAACCAAGGTGAAGTCTGTACTTGCCCATCGCGTGCTTTGATCCATGAATCTATCTACGAGCCTTTTATGGCAAAAGTCTTAGAAAAAGTCCGCAATATTCGTCAGGGTAATCCTCTCGACACTGAAACTATGCTGGGTGCCCAGGCCTCAGCGCAACAGTTTAAGAAGGTTTTGGACTATATCGAAATTGGTAAAAATGAAGGTGCGGAAGTCTTAATTGGTGGTGAAAGCCAGGTGCCATCAGATACACTAAAAGAAGGCTACTATTTACAACCCACCCTGCTCAAGGGCCATAACAAGATGCGCATCTTCCAAGAAGAAATATTTGGTCCTGTGGTCGCAGTCACCACTTTTAAAGATGAAGATGAAGCCATCGCTATTGCCAATGACACTGAATATGGTCTTGCTGCAGGGGTATGGACCCGAGATATTAGTCTGGCCTATCGCATGGGTCGCGCTATAAAGGCTGGGCGAGTCTGGACCAACTGCTATGGTCTACACCCTGCGCATGCAGCCTTTGGTGGTTATAAAAATTCAGGTATCGGACGTGAAACCCACAAGATGATGCTAGACCATTACCAACAAACCAAAAATCTCTTAGTCAGTTATGACGACAATTCAATGGGACTCTTCTAGTTTCTCCATGTAGTAACCATCAAACTGATTCATATTTAAAAAGGATATTTACTTATGCGTTTTTATGATTATTTAGTACCTAACGTCAATTTCTTTGGTCCAGGCTGTTTAGAAGTTGTAGGACAACGTTGTCAGATATTAGGTGGAAAACACGCCTTGATTGTCACCGACCCATTTTTGGCTACACTCAAAGATGGTGCTGTTGAAAAGACTATTGCCTACCTCGATGCAGTCGGTATCAGTAGCAGCGTGTTTTCTGGCGTTCAGGCAAACCCTAAAGATTCCGATGTAACATCCGGACTAGCATGCTACCAAGATAATCAATGCGACATGATCGTTACCGTAGGTGGGGGTTCTCCACATGATTGCGGTAAGGCTATTGGTATTATGGCCACACATTCAGGCAAGATTGGCGATTATGCAGGTATCGATACTCTGAGCCATCCACTTCCTCCAATCGTCTCAGTAAATACCACGGCGGGTACTGCCAGTGAAGTCACACGCCACTGCGTGATTACTGACACCAAAACCCAATTGAAATACGTCATCGTCAGTTGGCGTAACTTGCCTATGGTCTCGATCAATGATCCATTGTTGATGATTGGTAAACCACGTGCTTTGACGGCTGCGACTGGTATGGATGCCCTAACCCATGCCATTGAAGCCTATGTTTCAGTAGATGCTAATCCAGTTACCGATGCAGCTGCCATTCAAGCTATCAAACTGATTGCTAACAACCTACGCACTGCAGTCGCCAATGGTAGTGATCTTAAAGCCCGTGAAAATATGGCTTATGCTTCGCTATTGGCGGGTATGGCCTTTAATAATGGTAACTTAGGTTATGTGCATGCTATGGCACATCAACTCGGTGGTTTATATGACATGCCACATGGTGTTGCCAATGCAATATTATTACCGCATGTATGCCGTTATAATTTGATCGCCAATGTACAAAAATTTGCTGATATCGCAGAATTTCTCGGAGAAAATACAGTAGATTGTTCAGCGATAGAAGCGGCTGAAAAAGCCATTAATGCCTTGTTTAGACTTTCTGCCGATGTCGCCATCCCTGGCCATCTCAGCGAATTAGGAGTCAAAGAGCAAGACTTTGAACTCATGGCAGATAATGCATTAAAAGATGGTAATGCCTTTAGTAATCCACGCAAGGGAACAAAAGAAGATATCGTATTAATTTTTAAAGATGCATATTGATGATGTAGCAATAAATACTGTTGATATTTACTATTGGCAGTTTAAAGAATAACGAGAAAATAGATGAAGCTATCCTAGGTAATAAAAATTATTGAGGATAGCAATTCCTAATCTAATGCGGTTATCAAAATTAATCAAGAGAACAATGCTGAGTACGAGTATCGATGCCTATGTGGCGTACTAAACACGAATAGAAAATGCATAGTAAGTACATTACAAAGCACATTGCGTAATATTTCATAAAATTAAACAATTAACATCTTTAGCTTACAGCCAAATATTCGAGTCCTAACTAGAAAGTTGAATGTTCGCTAAGTACATTAAAACTACCTTATCCACTCAAACCATTGGTGCTACTAGCCTAAATATCTAAGGGTCCATTTTAAATAAGGATTAGTGGTCACGAAGGGTAGTATTTTCTAAAATATATCGAGACCATCCCAGATTCTGTGTAACTGCCATTTAGATTAAATGCTTACTGATACGGTCATCAAACATAATCATAAAACGATTCAGAGCAGACGTC
>Ga0208015_1000979_pt1 | contig 11358 bp, 10 predicted proteins | sample 26BtaG_FD_184101 | JGI IMG/M metagenome (GOLD analysis project Ga0208015, IMG submission 184101) | Marine viral communities from Cariaco Basin, Caribbean Sea - 26B_WHOI_OMZ_CsCl (SPAdes) (version 2) | ecosystem: Environmental > Aquatic > Marine > Oceanic | place: Caribbean Sea: Cariaco Basin...
AAGGAGAAATAAAATGAAAGATATAGGTTTGACAGAACAAAGCAAATTCTATGAAAAATATAACGACCCAAGACCTCTCACAGATGAAACACTTGAGGAGTTAGGGTTTGAGAGAAGGAATGACCATTATTTTAAAGAATGTAATGGTATTGAACTGCACTCAAAAATCACTTATCCTAATACTGAAAGGGAAGTATTTATATGGCTTATTAATAAAACTAAATGGAAAACAGTCGGCTCTGTTCGGATGCTGATTGAAGCATTGAAAGGAGATGAATAATGAAAATGCGAGACTTTATAAAAGAAAACAAAACAGAAATAGATAAAGCCATTAAATCAGTAGTGCCTAACGCTCAACTAAACAATGAGGAGCGTAGGCTATGGATTCTTAATGACGAAGGTCTATATAACTGGGCAAAATCAGAAGGTGTAAGGGTATAAGGAGAGATAAAAGACGGTAAGAATTTAACATTAGCAGTGTAGCTAAATTCTCCTTTCTCATTTATCATATGAGAAAATATGAAGAATAGAAACATACCGCATAAAGATGACTGGGCGACACCACCATACTTTTATGATAAACTGAACGAAGAATTTGATTTTAACTTCGACCCTTGCCCGTATCAACACGATATTGAAAAATGGAACGGACTTAAAATTGAATGGAAAGAGCGAAATTTTATTAACCCACCTTACAGCAGAAAACTAAAAGATGAGTTTGTAAAAAAGGCAATAGAAGAAAGTAAGAAAGGTAAACTTTGTGTAATGTTATTACCTGTAAGCACAAGCACCCAACTATTTCACAAACATATATTGCCGAACCAAAAAGAGATCCGCTTTATAGAAAAAAGAATAAAATTTTGCGGCGTAAATACGAAAGGCGAATATGTTACGGGCAAAGCTGGAATGCACGACTCAATGGTGGTGGTGTTTGATGGACGAAAGTAGTATTACACACAACTGATGCTAAAGTCTATATTAGTCCAATGTCAGGATATAGAACTGATATTACTTATGCTGATGAAACATTAAAAGGAGATGAATAATGGACTGTAAGCTATGTAATAGAAGAATGTGTCCTGGTGACTATGATGGTGGTGAAATACTATGGGAATTAGGATATTGTAGTTTTGAATGTCATAAAACTGATAAAATGATAGCAGAAGTTGATAGACATGATAGGCATAGTTATGAAGAAGCAAAAAATAGCTTTGCTGTTAATGAAATTATTAAAAGGAAATAAATAAATGACTAAATATAGCTTAGAAAAGATAACTGGCTGGATAATTGTAATACTATTTGGATTAGGTATTATCCTGCCAATAGCTACAATAGCAGTAGCTATTCACTTTATAGTAAAGTTCTGGTAAGAGATAATGATAGTAACAAATATAGAAAGCTATGGTAATTGTGTAGCAATGGTTTATTTTGAGGCATTAAATGGCGAGGGTAAGATGGATTATAATGTAATGGATGGCGATATACTGGATATGGAATATGAAGAGCATAATGATGAAGATATTTACCAGGAAATGCACGACTATGCCAGTAAACACCTTACATACCATTGTATAATAATACACCATGGAAAGCAGATTGGCAACATAAATGACTATTAGAAAAATAGCAAATGGTGAAACTTGGTTCTGTGATGGATGTTACTTATGGTGGGATAAAGAGAATGGATACTTTAGATTGGAAAGTATCGAAGGCACTCTTTATAATAATGAAGATGAACTAACCTGGGTATATCCTAGAGATAAAAAAGCACACCTGTGGTGTTTTGCCCAATATACAGCTAAAGATGAACCTAAATGCCCTGAATGTGGCAACGAAGGAGTAATAGTTAATACTAATGATAACTACTGGGTTACAGAGTGTTCCTGCCATGATACACCAATATTTGAAGATCCCTTCGATGCCTGGAAGGCATGGGAGAAATATTGTAAGAAAGGAAAATAAATGACAAGAGCTAATATGTATGCAGAATTTAAGTTTGTAGGTGAAATAGGTAGTGATTCATATCCTGGTGGAGACTTGTGGAATGAATTATCAGAACAAGACTACTATAGCCGTGATGAGTATATGAATATAGTTGATAAACATAAAAATGGTGGTAAAGGTGTAGGTAACTGGAGCTATGAATTTAACTGGCATCCTACAAAACAAAATGGAGAGTATACTGATTGGGATAACTGGGATGGAGTTATACTTGTGAGAGGCATTAATTCTCACCTTACCTGGAAGAAATGGAATCCTAGTTATATTCAAGTTCCTACTCAGTGGGTATGGATAAAAGAATGGTTTATACCAAAATCAGCAGTAAAGGAAAAAATAGTGGAAGTGCAGGACACGTTTCACAAGATTAGGAAACTTTGTTCAAACAAAGTTAGGAGGTTTCTAAATGGAATTAGAATTGTTAAATACTAATTTAATGATGTATCTTAAAGTATTAAAGTGGCCAGAGAGCCAGGAGGTAATGGATGATAGTGACTGGTTCTTTATAATGTCAGGTGAAGCAGAAAAAGACCCTCTTGGATCTTCAGCATATGCAAAGATATTGAGCAAAGAAGAAATGATAATAGACTATCTTAAAGGTGAGACACCATCTAAAGCTGAAAATCCTTAACATCAGTAACTAACAATGGGGCATAGTATTGTTCAGTAGTTCTAACAGTACTATGTCCCAATAATTTACTAACCTCGTATATTGGCGTACCCTGTTTAATAAGATTATAACCAAAAGTCCTGCGTATATCCTTAAATTGAGCATCTTTAATACATAACCTATCAACATTCTGTTTGAACTTATGAGAAACGTACTCTTTTTTATAATTCCATATATAAGGCTGAGCAATCGGGTTTTTACTTGCCATAACATTAACAATCTCCTTCCCCTGATTGCTTAGTCTGATTATTCTCTCTCCAGTTTTACCTTTTACAGTAATATAAGTATCCTTTACCTGCTCTTTTTTTAATATACGTATCTCACCAGCTCTGGCACCTGTATAATATGCAAACTTAACAAACAATCTGAAGTATTCAGGTTGAGTGTTGTTGATTATTTTTTTTAACTCATCAGCATTAAACACTCGACTTCGGATTAATCCCCTTGTATCTCCTTCTAATTTTTTTAAATTCTTTACAAAATATCCGCAGTTTTTTCCCCAGTTAAGACAGATATTAATAATTCTTTTCCATATTGCCCTGGAAGTAGCATTAGACGGTAGCTCTCTTTTTTTTACGAATCCCCAAATAACATGTTGATTCAGATAACGGGTACTTTCCTTCCAATCGTGTTCAGCATTAAGATACAACTCTGCCAGTTGAGAAAAAGTAACTGTTTTTTTAACCGTATTTAACCCCAGTAAACTTCTTAACAATTCAGCTTCTTTATCATTCTTCAGTTTACGTGCTACTTTAATGTTGGACGTACCTAACGACCCTGCTTTTTTTTTACCAGCATATCTTACCTGTAAATAGTAAATACCTCTTTTCTTGTATAATGAAGCCATTGTCTTTCCTCCTTTTGACTACCGCTATGACTACCATCATAACAATAATCCTCTATTAACACCTTGAATGGGGTTCAAGGGGTCGCGGGTTCAAATCCCGCCGCTCCGACGATAAGAAATACTAAAGTCACCATAGATAATCTACAAAACGACTACCACAGTGACTACTATTATTTTTAGGGGTATTTAAGGGGTGAAAGGGGGGTATAAAATACCCTTATTTGGCGATATTTGGGGTGTAGAAGGAGGGATCGTTACCATGTTGGGGTCTTCTTTACTTCTTTTTTTTCCAGCAGTTATTGGAGATAGTTGTTCCATTCTATTTTCAATATTAGTCTGAGATCTTTTCATCAATCTTGGTAGCCTTTTTGTAGGATCAAAGCCAAACCAATATTCAAAAGCCATCTGAGGTTTATCAAAGACTGTCTTATAGCCCGATCTTAGCATTCTTCCAAACGGCCACCAGGACCATATCTGGTAAGAGGCAAACCTATCCCAGTCACCATTAATAAGTGCAGTTATAGTATTTAAGGGATACCTTAAAATGGGTGCAGTTACGGGTTGTAGGGGAGCAAACACCTTTGAGGGATAGCTGGAGAAAAATGCCATTTCTCGTTCTTTTTCATCTCCAAATAGCAGATCTGCTGAATCCTGTAGCCAGCTAAGCGGGGGAGGTAATGCTGAGTCAAAGATAGACGCTACAAATACCTGTGCTAATGCCATCATAAACATATCAAGTATAACTAACCTCTTCAATCTATCAAAATCTCTTGTACCTTGCTTGAATCCATAAATTTTAGCCATCTGATATACTTTTCTACGCATTCTTACTGAGTTCCATGCAAAAGGTTGAAATCGAGTTAATATCTTACCTAATGCAGTGCGAGAAAAAGCAGGTCTTGCAGCTGAATGATAAAGAAACTGAGTTCCTTCAACACCCTTTCTTGCAATATGAATAAGCCATGGAGAATCCCAGGGTATGTCATCAACAAATTTACCCAATGCTTCTCTAGCTTGCATATAATGTGATAAGGCAGCTGTTCTTCTTAGTTTTCTTTCTGGATACCTCATCCACCATGCTGCCATATCTACAAAATGTTTGGTTAATCCATATTTCTGAGCTAATTCATAAATATTTTTAGTAGAAGCTTCGGGGTTTTTAGAGATAAGCCCTACATAAGCTGATAAAAAAGACGCAGCATCTGCTTTTTTAAATCCTGGTGTCATTGCAGCTTCATTTACATAATAAGATTCAACTGCTCCTAATACTTCTTCAGAAATACGGTTAATATGATGCCAGCTTTGTACCTTCTCACCACGTATCTTTACCCCGTTGAATACATGATTAACCAAATACTTCAAGCTGTAAGCGTTTTTAAAATGCCTCATACCTGTTGAAGTAATATTGTAATGTGAACCACCTAACCAGTTACCCATAGGCGTTCTGGGATGGGTTAACAGAGTCATTAAAGACCACTTAGCCTCAAGATTACCCAAACTATGCATCGTTCGTATAAGAACATTGCGTCTTGCATCGGGATCTTTTGGCAACTTTCCATGAAAGGGTAAATTACCCCCAAAAAACTTTTTAGAAATATTATCTAACATTTTTGACATAACCTGATCGGAAGTAAGATAAAAAGCTGTACCCTTTAATTTCATTCTTTCGGGTGTGTATCCCGCATTATATAACTCTACGGTATGCTCATATTCAGCCTGTAGTTTTCCAAGCTCAATCTTTTCACGATTATTTTTTGCTTTCTTTATTTGTCTTTTTAATTCTCTTTCCTTTTTTAAAGCCTCAGTATATTCTTCTTTATCAACTCCTATAATCCTTTTAGGAAATAATGTTGGCAGCCCCATACTGTCTCTTGCATATATTCTCATTAAATCTGCCCATGATTCAGTATGTTCATCCATAGGAGCACGCTTTAAAAAACGATTAACTTCTTTTTGAATACCGTATCCATAAACATTGCGAATGATAGCAGTAATAATACTGTCGTGATACCTCTCAATAATTGAATCATAATCAGTACTCCAACCTGGCATTGCTTTTTTGCCGCGAGATTTTGCAAGAGAAGGGACACTTCTGATAGCAAGATTTTCCAGGTCTCTTACTGCAGATGGTTTATTTATCAGAGCTTCTCCAGTAGCTTCAAGCGCCCCTAAATCACCCGAAATAGCAGCACCTAAAAACCTTTCAAATTCTCTCTCCTTACTATCCATAAGCTTTTTAACCCAAACTTCTTTAGCCTCATCCCCTCTATAAATAGCCTGAATTACTTCTTCATCGCCCAGCTCATTTTGAAAAAATGTGTCATTATTTTCCAGGTTTTTCTTATAACTATCCAGACTTTCTTTGATATGTTTGTCAACATCTTCTCTGTCTTTTTTGTATCTTCTATGGTCAGTTCTAAAAACATATGTTTCCTGGTTTCTTTCTCCAATATTTCCTCTTTGCACATCACCATCAATAACACGAATAAAAGCTGTTCTATTAGGTATTTTAACCAGTGTTATTATACCCTCTGGAGTAGCTTCTGTTGATTCTATAAAAGGCTTTCTTCTGTCAAGCCGAAATTTAGCTGCTTCTTTTCCTTCTAATCCTAAGTTATCAATAACAGTATCAACATTAAACTCAAATTGAGCACGTAGTACATCTTCCAAAGTTGGCATCTGACCTAATTTAGACATCTCGCCTCTAAACAGCGGTATTACTACATTTCTATGGTAGTATTCATGGTCAAAAGAACCGTCTTTTTTCCAACGTAAAAAACTATTTCGATAACTAAAGTCTCTATCAACATCTATTCTTCTAAAATCGAACTTATTACCTTTCATATCTTTAGAATGTAATTGTTGTCCAACAGTTTTATAAAAATCAGTAAGCCCATTGTTAAAATAATCTACTATATCCTGTGCGTCTACATCTTTCCATATACCTTCTTCCTGAACTTTCCAATTTTTACCCTTTTGCAGCTCTTTTTCAAACTGAGGTTTTACTTCTTCCCATCGTTTAAGTTCTTCTTCACCTAAATTGCGTTCTCTATATCTAACAGCAATATCAAGAAAAGTTCTCCATTCTTTAATTTGATTCTTCCAGAGAAACTTCTCAGCAGAAATTTCTTTTAGCAAAGATTTTAAGTTAGATTCTACATTATAACCACTAATGAGAAATTCTCTTGTCCACCCAATAGTACTCATGGGAGCACGAATGTTATAAAGCCCCATTTTCCCACCTATTTTAGCAGGAGCAGTTAGTTTCTCATACATCTCTAAATCATATTTTGAAGCTATATCACCTAGAAATTCTGGGAAATAATACCAGTATTTTTTCATTATTTCAGGGCCTTGCAATCGGCCCTTAATTAGCTTAAAATGTTCAATCATATTACTAACATCATCCCAGGTCATTAAATCAAGCCCCCTGGCCACTCCTTCATGCTGCAAAGTAAAATCCGCAAAAAAGTTTGTGAAACCGATTCTATTGGCAATAGCTGGGTACTCTTTCATTAAACCATACAACTCATCAAGCATTTTTCTTTGCCAATCAGTCGCATCTCTGCCTTTAAGCAGTTTTTCAGCTTTTTCAACATCAGCAGGAGGAATATTTTCACCACGATATTTAAAGATAGCTTTTTTATCTTCAGGTTCAACTGGCATTCCTTCTTTAGTTAAACCTGCTTCTTCAAAATTAGCTTCAAGTTTTTCTTTTACATCAAGAGCATCACCTCTACTATCACCATATTCACCCTTAGCATCAGGAATTACGGGGTCTTTAGCCATGAAACTATCAACCCAATTTGAAACTTCTTTATCAGAAACTTCTTTTTGACCTAAATTTAAAAGCTTATCCATAACCTTTAAATAGTTAGCTTTAGTCCTAAAAGATACCTGGCTAGTTTCAAATCCCAGCCTATGTGAAGATGTTTTATGCCAGTCTTTAATATATTCGTGAATCTGTCCTTCTAACGACTCAATCTTTTCTTTTTGATGTCTCTGCTTAACATCCTTTACTTCTTTAAGCTGTTCTCTTAATCCATCCAATCCTTTTTTATATTCTTCAAAAGTGGTTCTCTGTCTGAAAATAGGTGATAGCATATAATAATCATAATAATCAGTTAAAACTTTAGGATTTATACCCAAGCCAACAGCAGCTTCGGTTAAATATATTTTATCGTTTCTGATTTTACCATTAATATCATAAACTATTTTATATTGCTGTGCTTCGCCAATATTTTCTAATCGGGCATTTTTTATCACTTCAACCCTATCGGCAATATCGTTTACAATGTCAATAGCAGCTGCTTCGTCATTATCCAGTGCCCTGAGTATTTTTCTTCCCTGCCACCTTAATACTGAATAACCAACAACATCTTTAAAATCATTAACCATCTGTATAGAAGCAAGAGTTGGATCGTCAAAGTCATATTCTGGTTTAATTGTAAGTTTAAACCTGTTAATTAAATCTCTGTCCAGCTTGGCTTCGGGAGTATCCTTATTAATAACGTCAGACATTGTGCTTATAAGTCTTTTAACAGTAGAAATATTATAATAGTTTAAAGGACTATGTGTCCCGAATTTCTTGCTATAACCATAAGGTGGATAGCTTGCAAGTTCTTGTGCTAACCTGTAAAAACTCCCATCATATTCTTCGCCAAGTATAGCATATTTTACAAAAGCATCGTAAATTTCAGTACTTGTCCAACGCCTGTTTCTATTCCAGTTTTTACCCCACAACTTATTGTTAATATCAAAAACAGCACCAACTGACGTATCTTTTAATTGTTTAGTTACTATACTTGCTTCACCTTTGTTTTTAGAACTGACCATTTTTTCAAAGTGCATTCCAACTCCAGCAAACCGAGTTATCCCATCTACATCTTGAAAAGATAGAGAAGGGAAGATAGATTGAGTTAAATGCCGTATCGTTTCAGAGTCAGACATTTGAGATGCATAGTCAGCTGCATCTGCTGAACGTGAAGAAGCCTCCCAGCCCAACCGATAAAAAGCCATGCCATTGTCAGAAGCTGGTTCAATGATAACCTTACCTTCATCTGTTTTAAGAGTTACCTTATCCCCCTTACCTTTTTGCAAAATAGCCGAATACATCTGAGTTAATCCTATTTTTTGAGTGACTATTCTACCTAGAGCCTTATTACCTAAAAAAGCACCATAAGCAACATCCCTCAACGCAGCTGGATTATATTTACTGGCTGGATGTTTATCTCCTTCAACAGCTTCAAAAAGCTTATTAAATTTAGCTGATTTTGCAGGCAAAAATACTTTCTCACCATTTTCAACTACCTCAAATTGGTCATGATTTTTTCTGATAGCATCTTTTATGGTTTTTGAAAGTCCCTGATAAAAGAATACCGTATCACCATCGTTATCTGCCCCATCAAGGTAAAACTTATCCTTACTATGTACTAATACTCCAAATCCTGGCTTATCTGTAAATAAGACATCATAGGGATTTTCCCCCTTTTTTATTCTTGCTAATGCTCGCTTCCAGCCACCACCAAGTGTTAATACTCTCGTACCTGAAACAGCAGGAGCTGGTACGCGAATTACAGCTAACTCCAAATCCCTATCCATAGCACGTAAAGTTTTAAGCAGTCGCAATTTTTCAGACTTATTAGATTTAGCATAAAGAACCAGCATATCGCCATAATCTTTAGCTATATCTTTTAATGTCTTTTCCTCACCTTGAAATAGATACCTCTTTTTTGAAGAAGCTTCATGATCTCTCCAGCCCATATTAAAAAATATTTCTCCACGCTTAATGCCCTTTTTATGCATTAATACAGGATCATTAAGAATTAAGTAACCCTTACCAGAATGAGGTATGATTGGTTTGGTAGCTTTTGTTGTTTTATAATTACGCCACAATCCTTTAAACACATCACCAGCTTCCATCTGTGCTGTATATCCATAATCACCAGCTTCCATTATGTAATCCATTCGGTTTAACTCATCAATAAAAGCAATATCTTCATCCGTCTTAATATCTTCTGCAATAAACTCACCACGCTTTCCTCTATATAGAAGCATCTTCCTAAATCTTCGAGCTAATTCTGAATCTTTCTGGGGGCCAAAAAGCAATTCTTCTCCCAATGTATTATCACCCATATTCCGCAAATCACTATCTTTGATAGCATTAAAATTTTCCTTAGTAGGATTATCAAGGTAAGCTCTTATCTTTGTATTAGACTCAGGATTACCTCTAATACTGGGTAAAATATACGTCTGCATAAGCTCCCCTAACGCATCTTTAAAACCTAACTCGGCAGTCCACATATTGTAAAACGGCTTAACTATAGCTTGATCGGCGGTAGTTTTATATGGGTCTTCTGTTACACCAAGATTTATTTTAATATCTTCTGGTTTTGCTGAATATACATTAGCTTTCCCTAACACTCTAAAATAGGGAGTGCCATCTTTTTTGAAAAATAACTTATGTCGGGCAGTTTTTCTATTGCCAACTGTTTTAGCAGCTGACTTAAAAACAATAAATTTAACACCATGCTTATCCATTAAAGCGTCATATTCAGGTCCACCCCAGTGAATAGCACCCTTACCTCTTAATACTCCCATATTCTCAAGTGCTGAAAAGATAGAGCCCTTAATAAAGCCTATATCTGACTCAAATCCATTAACGTCAATAATCTTATTAAAAAGCGATGTATGCGGTATTATACCTCCATCCATATCCGCTTTATTGCGTCTTTGATTAACCTTTCCAGTTACCTCATCAAGTTCAAGATACGTTCCATGTTTTTGTCCTTGTACAAAGCTTTGTCCTTTAGTTGGAATATCTTCAACAATCATATACTTAAAACTTCCATCTTCATCGAGAAGTTCAATATAATCTTTTTCTCTTTGAGGATAATCCGTTGTCATGTCAACAGACATACGTTTATTTTTATCCTTAGCATTAGTAAGAAATCCGCTGTTTAGCAACTCTTCTATGCTTACTCTTTCTAAATCTCTATCATAAAGAATATTCGATTTCCACATTTGCTCATATCTTGCTATTGCTCTGGCAGCTACTTCCTTCTGTTTAGGATCGCTCCTTGATAATCCCAGTTGCTCTAAATACTCATCAATACCCTCGTTGTAAACTCTTTTAGAATTTTTACCCAGTTTTGATAATAAATCGCCAATTTTATGGTCTCTGGCTTCAGGATGAAATTTAATAGCATAAATAATTCCACTATCTTTTTTACCACCCAGAAGATACATTCCCTTATTTTGTAATTGCTGTTCTAAGTATCTCCAGGAATCTGGTGTCATCATTCTGGCTTCTTCGCCTTCCAGCCATTTTTTCCCCTCTCCCCTCCGCAATTCATCAAGCGGTTTAAGTATTATTCCATAGCTTTTACCAGCTTTACCTTTCATTTTTTTAACTGCATCACGTATTTTAACTACATTGCCTTCTCCAGCAATACTCTCATAAGCATTTAAAGGAGCATATTCTATTGCTCTACTGCCGTTAAAATCGTGAGTTTTAATTTCAAATAGAGCTGGTTTTACTTTTTGTTTCTTCGTTTCATAGCCAATAGTATAACTGAGCTGTCTCTTTTTCCTGTCGTTTCTACTTCTAATGATATACTGCTTAATTTTTTTCTGTTCCTGAGCAGTAGGCATATTTTCTGGATACTTATTTTTTAATAGCCTCATAAATCCATCGTAATCATATTGAGACTCTCTAATAATGTCATTCAGCTCAACAATGGTATCATTTTTATTTTTACCACTTTTCTCAGCTAGCTTATTAGCGTAGGTAGATATAGGTGAAAACAGGTCAAGACTGGCAAAAACATCGGGTTCTTGCTCC
>Ga0208015_1000981_pt1 | contig 11341 bp, 7 predicted proteins | sample 26BtaG_FD_184101 | JGI IMG/M metagenome (GOLD analysis project Ga0208015, IMG submission 184101) | Marine viral communities from Cariaco Basin, Caribbean Sea - 26B_WHOI_OMZ_CsCl (SPAdes) (version 2) | ecosystem: Environmental > Aquatic > Marine > Oceanic | place: Caribbean Sea: Cariaco Basin...
TCGAGCTTTAGAGTTGGCGCAAGAGATTAGCCAAGCGGCACCATTAGGGGTGCAAGCCCTATTGTCTTCGGCACAAGATGCCAGTCGTAATGGGGCAGCCGCGGCTATGGCAAATATTCACAGTTTCTTACCGCCGTTATTTCACTCCGAAGATGCTAAAGAAGGGGTTATGGCTATGGTGGAGCGGCGCGCTGCTGAGTTTAAAGGGCGCTAAAACAATACGTTAGGTTCTAAGTCACTATTTATCGTAAAGTAGAGCGACTATATCTGTTGTTATAAAGGGCAATTCTTACCGTGTTAGATATCATCAATATTACTGCCCCTATTTTCATCATCATCGCTCTTGGCTACTTATGTGTACGCTTTAAAGCCATTGATCATAAGCATGCTAAAGGTATGGGCAGTTTAGTTTTGAATATTGCGCTGCCTGCGCTTATGTTCAACGCTATCGCTGGTACCCCTTTTGACGAGGTTGTACTGCCGCATTATCTGATGACCTATGCTTTAGGGTCGGTCATGGCTTTTATAGTCGGTATCATGCTGACAAAAGTAATCTGGCGACAAGATAATGTCTCCGCCGCCTTAAACTCTGCGGCGTTATCCTTCTCTAACAGCGCCTTTATTGGCTATGCGGTCATTGCTATGGTGATTGGGTCGAGCAAGGCTGCCGCTTATTTATCCATGAACGTCATTATCGAAAGCCTCTTAATCTTGCCGATGCTGTTTGTCATGGCTGAGATGACCGCTTCCTCCAATAAATCTTTAGCAAGCGTGCTATTAGGGATTGGCAAAAACCTCACCCGTAACCCGCTTATCATTGCCATCGTGGTCAGTGTGATTTTTTCTATCTTTAGCATCCCTGTACCCCAAGTGGTCGCGCAAACCACACAGATTCTCACCGGTGCTGCTGCCCCATTGGCTTTATTTGTTATCGGTATGAGCCTATATGGGCTAGAGCTAAAAGGCGATTTACCAAAAATCACTACTGTGGGCTTAGGTAAGCTAATGCTGCATCCGCTACTGGTATTACTGGCGATTACATTGATAGGTGGTGGCTCTGAGCAGGATAAATATGTCGCTATGCTATTTGCCGCAGCGCCCGTGTTTTCGACTATTGCCATTATCGGTCAGCATTATGGTTTGGTGAATCGTATGTCGGCTATCGTTATCGTCTCGACTGTGGGTTCGTTTTTTAGTATGAGTGCGGTGCTTATTTATTGGAAAATGACGGTTGGGTTTTAGGTTGGAATAAATCAGCGAATATTTATCATCATATTTATTATTGATGATGGGTTACGTTTTCCCTGCGCTCTTTTCGAGCGTCTGAAAAGCTAACGTTGCCCTACAAATCGAATTAAACAGTAATTATCATCTTCAATAAGTGAATAGATAATAGTGGGTGATAGGATTAACGCCAGATAAGACAGCTGTCCTGATTCCCACTCACAACATAATTTTGCTAAGATGAAAGCTGATGCTAGTAAATCCGACAGGATACGGCTATGACTATAATTCTTGATAACACCTTACTAAATAAAAACTTTGAGCTGACCACAGAACAAATCCGCACAGCAATTTTTGGCTATCCAGTAGAAGCGCTGTATGTGTTTGGGTCAGCGTTACGTGATGATTTTGATGCTGATAGTGACATGGATTTGCTTATAGAAATAAGCCCTGATGCCCATCTTTCCTACTTCGACCTCATGGCGATTAAAGAAAATTTTAGTAAAATACTCCAGCGTCCTGTCGACCTGGTAGAGAAGCAAGCTATTAAAAACCCCTACCGCCGCGCTGAAATCTTACGAACGGCAAAGAAAATCTATGATGGACAGTGATACTGCAATTACTGATAAAGGATATGTCTGGGATATCGTGACGGCCTGCGAAGATATCCTACAATTCATTGACGCCAAAACATTAGAGACTTTTACAGAAGACAAAATGTGCCGGTTTGCGGTAGAGCGGCAGCTGTTGGTCATTGGGGAAGCCAGTAAAAAGCTCTCTGAACATTTTAAATCTCAGCATGAGGACATTCCTTGGCGGCAAATAGTCGGGCTAAGGGATATACTAGCGCATGATTATGGTGACATATTAACTGAGCGCATTTGGCTCGTTGCTGTCGATGAAGTTCCTATTCTTTATAGCAAGCTAAAGTCGCTAAGTTAGAGAGCTAAATGCCTACAGCTCATAATATGGTATGGAAATGCGGTTGGTAAATTCATACGATTCGTAGGGTGTGCCCAGCGCACCAAAAATTGTATAAAATCTACTGCCCGCAAAATTTAGAAAAAGAATGACCGTAGCGTGTGGTTAGCGAAGCGTAACCCACGGATTTATTGAGATTTATGACTGCGGATGTCCCCCATGCTATTTCTCTATATTTAACTCTGAACCATACCATGGTGTATGGAGTGCACCTTTCCGTTCTATCAAATAACCCCCTCCTAACCTCCCCCTAAAAGCAGGGGGAGGGATATAAATTTATGAAATTTTCCTATGGTTTTTAGGTTGGGCTATCGACAGAACAAACTACCTGATATTTATAACTAGGTTCACTAACAATGGTGGGTTACGTTTTCCCTGCGCTTTTCTAGCGCCTAAAAAACTAACACCACCCTACGATACCTCCCACAACACGCCAAAACCTCTCATTGCCCATAAGCCAAAACTAACTTTTAAGAGCACTTTTATGTTGTACAACTTTGATGAAGTAATCGACCGACGTAATACTGGATCGTTGAAATGGCACTACACCGATGAAACCATTGCACTTTGGGTGGCAGATATGGACTTTAGGGCAGCGCAGCCCATCGTCAATACGATTGAACGAGTCGTGCAGCATGGCGTATTGGGCTACACCAAACCCACTGCGGCTTTATATGAGGCGATTATTGCTTGGCATGGCAGTCGTTATGGTCTGGCACTAGAGAAAGAAAATATCCTATTTTCTCATGGGGTAGTGCCCAGTCTGGCGTTGATGCTAAGAGTGTTCACTGAAGTAGGGGACGCGGTACTGGTCAATGACCCTATCTATTCCCCTTTTATGACCAAGGTTCGAGATAATGGTCGCCAGCTTATTCTCTCGCCATTAAAAGAAGTAGCAGGTCGCTATGAGCTAGATTTGGCAGATATCGAAGCCAAGATAGTTGAGCACGATGTGAAACTTTTCTTGTTCTGTAATCCTCATAATCCAGGCGGGCGCGTTTGGACAGAGGCTGAGCTAGAGACCTTGCTAGAGCTGTGCAAAAAGTACGATGTAGCGATAGTTAGCGATGAGATTCATCAAGATTTGACCCTGAGCGGTCACGAGTTTGTGCCCTTTTTACGCTTAGCAACGGGCTATGAGCATAAGGTAGCGAGCATCACTTCCATGACCAAAACCTTTAATGTGGCAGGCGTTAAAGGCTCGATGATCTTCGCTAAAGACAATGTACTAATTCAACAAATGAGCCATGAGCAGCGCTTAAGTGATGAGCATGATTTGAATTTATTTGCTTATGAGGTAATACGTAGCGCTTATGAGGATGGCGGGGAATGGTTAGCGCAAGCGTTAACTTATATCGAGGCCAATATTGACTTCGCTTGTGATTATTTAGCGCAGCATCTGCCCGATATTAAAGTCATGCGCCCAGAAGCATCCTATCTAATTTGGCTCGATTGTTCAGCCTACGGTCAGGACGATCAAACGCTTTATGACCAACTTCGCGCTGCTAAAGTCGAGCTGAGCGCGGGCAGTCAGTATGGGGAAGAGGGACACCTTAAACTGCGCTTAAATGTGGCGTGTCCTAGAACTGTACTGCTTGAAGGGTTAAATCGTATGCGGTTGGCGTTGCAAGACTAAAATTTTAAGCTGCAACAATAGGTGAATCCTATTTCACTCTGCTTAGAGCAACTTTAACCTAGAATATTTACGTAAAAATAGGCTGGTATAGCACACGCTACCCAGCCTATTTTCATGCAAGACAAGCTCTAACGGTCTAATGATCTTCTTCTTTAGCCATTTCAGTCTCTTCGCGCATTTGTTCCCATTCTTCATGCTGCTGCAGCACAGAGCCTTCAGGCGCTTCTGAAGTCTGTCCTTTTTCCCAAGGCGCCGTCTCTGCTAACTCTTCGATATGAATAGTTTTTAGATTATAGTCCGGTTGATAAAACAAGTCATAACGCGCTGCTTTAATAACCGAGACCATCATGAGCGAAAGAATGATAATTAATGGTGCGCCGGCAATAATTGAGGCGGTTTGTAAGGTTTGTAAATCGCCTAAGAACATCAAGATAGCCGGCAAAATACACAATGTGAATGCCCAAAATAGACGGTTCCAGCGGTGCGGTTCGTCATCCACCTCGACCTGAACTACCGAAGCTAAAATATAAGAAATTGAGTCAAAGGTTGTAGCAGTAAAAATAACCGCCAAAAAGGTGAATATAGCAACCACAGCGTAGGCCATTGGTAGGTTATTTAAGATTGCAAAAATAGCGGCAGTGGCCGACTCGTTATTTAAAATATTAACCACATCGACCGCACCGGTTAACTGTAAATAAAGTCCATAATTACCTAAGATAATCATAAACATAGCACAGCCAAGCGACCCATAAAACATCGAGCCAATAACCATATTACGAATGGTGCGGCCTCTAGAGATCTTAGCAATAAACAAGCCAATAGTTGGGGCAAAGACCAACCACCAAGCCCAATAGAAGACGGTCCAATCTTGCGGAAAAGTAGTGTGCTTAAAGCCAAAGTTTTGAAAGTCTTTAAACGGCTCTATATAGGTCATCATACGCGGCATTTCAGTAATAGAGCGCCCTAGAGCTTCTAGTCCCGTATTTAAAATAAAGACGGTAGGGCCTACTATTAGGATAAATAGTAGCAAAAACATTGCCAAATAAAAGTTAATGTTCGAGAGCTTTTGGATGCCGCCTTTAAGCCCTTGGTAGGCGCTATAGGCGAAGATGGCAGTAGTGATTAATAGCACCACAATTTGCATCGTAATATTGCGCGGTAGCCCAAACAGATTATGTAAACCTTCATTAATGAGCGGCGAGGCCAATCCTAAAGTGGTCGCCCCACCACCCACCATTCCGAAGACAAAAAGGACATCGAGCATTTTTGCCCAATTACTTTTGGCTAATTTTTCGCCCAACAGAGGCATGAGCGTTTGGCTAACTTTAAGCACAGGAGTTTGGCGGACATAATAAAAATAAGCGATAGCGACGGCGGGCACTAAATAAATCGCCCAAGCGACCGGTCCCCAGTGAAAGATACCGTAAGTGGTCGCCCAGCGGATAGCGTCTGGCGATTCAGCCGCAACATTAAACGGGGGGCCTTGGTAATAATATGCCCATTCAATAAGACCCCAGTAGAGGATACTGGCACCGATACCACCACAAAATAGCATCGCAGCCCAAGAAGAGTCGCCAAATTCAGCCGTCTCTTCGGGACGACCCAATTTAATTTTTCCAATGTCAGAGAAGACAATATAAGTCACAAATAAGACAGCGACGACCCCAAAGGCTAGATAGGCAAAGCCAAAATTATCGGTAACAAAAGCCCGCGCGATTTCGACCCAAGCTTTGCCTTTCTCGGGAAAGAGAATCAGAGGAACGGCGATAGCGAGCAATATCGCTAAAACCATACCGAAAGTAAATTTATCTATTCTGGTATCGGGCTCGTAATCGGGCTTGCGTTGAGATATTTGCATATCTACATTAAAAGTGCCCAAACGTGGGGGTTTGCGATGGATAGAGCGGGATTTTATAAAGTCAGAATGCGTTTGCTCAGAAAATATTTTAGCGCCTAGCTTAGGTTGTTTTTGAGGATTACCGGTGGCACCCATTGGCTACTCCTGTATTAGGGATATAAACGCCATAGCCGTTAATTATACTGAGAGGCAGCGCTCACCCGGTCGCTTCCAACTGTAATCCGCTTAATATTTTTATTTTTTTAGTCTGCTAAAGGGGCCGAAGGCTCAGTACTTATGGTTATGGCACGAAGTATTATCTCATCGTCTGCTATCTACAGAGAAACACGTGTAACTATAGGAAAGTTCAGAGATTATAACACTAGCGGTTGTTTAGAATTTTTATATAAATATTAAGGTAATTTGATTACTCTTTACTAAGATTTCAGGGGCATGGTAATAGAAGAGTTGGCTTTAAATTGGTTGGGATAATAGAACGGAGAAACGTCTGTTTAGGGCTAAACCAGCAGACGTTAATAAGCAATTAAGATAGGTTTGGAGTAAGGGGCTGACAGGTCTTTGATTAGCTAAAGCGCTGGATACCCGGTGATATCTTGAATGCTCTGATACAAGGGCTGCAAACGCTCATACATTTTAAGATAGACCTCATTATATAGGCGTTTGTAGAGTTGGACATTCTCAGGAATAGGTAAGAACTCATCGCCCAAATGGGTCATAGCTTGCGAAGCCGTTAGATGGTCGGGATAGATGCCGAGTCCGACTGCGCAGTTAATCGCCGCCCCTAAACCAGCAGCTTCAAAAGTATGCGGACGGTAAGCTGGCATGCCAAAGATATCAGCGGTCAGCTGCATAGCCGAGTCGCTTTGGGCGCCGCCACCGGAAACGCGCAAATGTTTGATGGGTTTGCGAGTACGTTTTTCAATCTTATCAAAGCCCAGTTTCAGCTCGTAGGCGAGCCCCTCTAAGATAGCGCGGTAGACGTGCGCCCGCGTGTGCACGTCACCAAATCCGATAAGCGCACCTTTACCTTCAAGCCCTGGATGACGGACGCCCGGTGACCAATACGGCTGCATCATCAGACCCATACAGCCTGCCGGAATATCTTTGACCGCTTGATCGAGCAGCTTTTCGGTATCGATACCTTGGGTCTTCGCCAACTGCTCTTCGTAATGGGCAAACTGCTCTTTAAACCAGCTGACCATCCAAAAGCCCCGATAAATCATATACTCATGATTGTAGTATTGCGGCGCGGCGGCGGTATAAGAGGGCATGTGTTTCAGGACTTCGATATAGTCTTTTGACGTAGTATTAATGGTGGCGGTGGTGCCAAAGCTTAAGCAAGCAGTGTCGTCTGCCAAACCTGCTGCGCCCAAAGATTCGCAAGCCTTATCGCTAGCGGCGGCTATCATCGGGGTGCCTGCAAGGATACCTGTAGCGGCTGCTGCTTCAGCCGTAATGCTGCCGAGCTGCTGACCTGGCGGGATAATCTTTGGCATCTGCTCAAGGCGGCAACTGAACAGGCGCCATTTGATATTATTAGGTTTAAACCAATCTTGTGCTTTATAGTCATAAGGCAAATAGCCCAGCACATGACCCGTAGAGTCGACCAATTGATCGGTAAGTTTTAAAGTAAGATATACCGATAAATTCACATAGTGAGCGGTTTTTGCCCAAATCTCAGGCTCATGGTGGGCGAGCCAATTACAGCGGGATTTACGTTGGGCTTCTTGCACTACTTCGCCCAAACCTGCCACTTTCGCTAGTGGTCCCAACACTCCTAAATCATTCAGTTCGCCTTGACGCAAGTCCATCCAGACAATAGCGGGACGCAGCGGCTGTTTGTCTTTATCCAAACAAATCATGGTATAGCGTTGGGTCGCCAGACTGACGCCGGCAATTTGCGCAGGGGTGATATCGCAGGTTTGCCATAATTGCTGGCAGGCCTCGGCTAACTTTTGCCAATAATAATCTGCATGCTGCTCAGCAAAGCTAGCCTGCGTAGAGAAGTAGGGCTCGATAGGAATGCGGGCTTTGGCAATCTCAGTACCAAATTGGTCGAAGATTAGCGCTCTGACGCTTTGGGTACCATTATCGATCGCCAACAGATAAATAGGCTCTGCATTATTATTCGTTATAGTTGTCGTGGTCATATCAGTCCTTTACCCTGTTGATCCTGTAAACCCGTAGTCCGTTAGGCACTCAATCCTTTGAGCGTTATAGTCGCACTCTAGCGTTGCGACTAAGTTTTAACCGTCATTCTTATGCGTTACCGAGCCTTAAGCCGCTGGCAAATGATAATACTGCTGCCATAAGGCTTGATAGCGTTGCACTTCCTGTTGCCACTTATTTTCTGTCCAACCGAGTTCTTGCTGACAGATTTGTTGCAGCCTAGCGCTAATCTCTGGGGTGATCGCGCCATTGGGTAAAATTAGCCCTAAACGAGTGCGGCGCAACAGCAAGTCATCTAAATGGATAACCTGCTCATAGTGCACAGCAAAGCGAATCTCTGCCCAAACCGTATTGCTATCTGCCACATAAGTTAAATCTTCATCACACGCAAGCTCTAGCAAGGTATCAATTTGCCGCCCATAAAACCCTTGCAAGCGCTCCTGTAAGGGCTGCGGCAGTTGGGCAAACTTTGGATTTGTGGGTGGCGGATTACTAAAGACTCGGTCAGAAGAGGGCTCATTAACGCCGGGTTTATCAGCGTTAGGGTGATTAATGTTAGAGGCAGCAATGTCAGGATTAAGCGCCAATACCTTTTGGCAGATCTTCAGTACATCTAAAGCGATAAGCCGAAAAGTAGTGAGTTTACCGCCACTGACTGTGACTAAGTTATTGTCCAACCAAACGCTATGGTCGCGTTTCTCTTTACTAGGATTGACGCGTTTGCCATCACCGCCCTCTGATATCAGCGGACGTACACCCGCCCAAGAGCTAATCACATCGTCGCGGGTGAGCTCCACATTTTCAAAAAGATCATTCGCCGCTACCAATAGATAGTCCAACTCCGCGCTGGTAATGCCCACCTCGCTATCGTCTAAAGGGGGATGGTCCAAATCGGTAGTGCCAATGACTGAGCGCGTCTCCCACGGGAAGACAAATAAGGCTCTTTTATCGACCGGGTGCAATAAGGTATAGGCTTGCTGAATAGGCAGCCGCTCTTGACTAATCACCAAATGACTGCCGCGAGAAGGGCGGATTTTTTTAGCGAAGGTTTGCTCGGTTTGCCGGCTAGCCTGCATCCGCAAGGTATCTGCCCAAGCGCCTGTAGCATTCACCACCACTTTGGCGTGAACTTTATAGTTAGCGGTGTTTTGAGAATCATGGCTACCGTTAAAGGCTGCGTCCGAACTCGTATCCGTCAGGTTGGCACCTGTAACCAGACCCTGCTCATCAGTAATTAATGATGCTGCCTTAAGATAATTAATAGCGCAGGCGCCTTCGTGCACTGCCTCATCCAATACCCGCATCACCAAACGTGAGTCATCGGTGACCGCATCACTAAACTGACTGGCTCCCAAGAATTTATCTTGCTTAATACCGCGGTCTAAATTTAAAAAAGCGTCTTTTTTATAATATTTAAAATAGCGCTTACCGGCGAGCTTATCGTAGACCCGGAGCAAGTTATTGAAGATCCAAGGCGGCGGAAATTTGCCTTTATAATGCGGCATGATGTAGTGCATCTCATTGACCAAACCGCTGGCTTCATTGAGCATGCGTTCACGCTCGCGCACACTGTTTAAAGTGGTCTTTACATCTCCTGAGGCTATGTAACGCAAGCCGCCATGCACCATTTTGCTCGAGCGACTAGAGGTGCCCCAAGCAAAGTCTTTTTGCTCGATTAATAAGACCTCTAGGCCACGGCGCACGGCTTCACGCGCAATACCAGCCCCTGTAATCCCGCCACCGATAATGAGCATATCCCAACGTTTATCGTGGGATAGGGGGGCTAAAGCTTGCTCACGTTGTTTAGACTGGTTCATAAACGACTCATTTTCAGCCACCTAAAGGTGGTGCTCTAACGAGCATAACGGTAATAGGGAGGTAGTGATAGTTAATCTGCCAGCAAGGCTCCAGGGTTCATGCGCTGCTCAGGGTCTAAACTCTTGAGCATATCTTTGGTCACTTGCAGACCCAACTCACCTTTTTCTGCCCCAAGGTAAGGGGCATGATCACGACCCACGCCATGTTGATGTGAAATCGTGGCGGTGCCATTGGCGACACTTAAACTCGCCGCATGCTTGATTTTCTGCCAACGGGCGAGGGTACTAGCGTGGTCTTTGCCGGCTCTAAAAAAGTAAGTGGTATAGAGACTGGCGCCTTGTTTATAGACATGCGAGATATGAGTAAACGCCATGACCTCTTCGCCCTCATCGACTAGCGAAGTGCGTACAGCCTCTTGCATCTGCTGCATCTGCTCATCGATATGCGTCCAATTGGTCGCGGTCTCAAAGGTATCGACCATGATGCCTTTTTCCCATAACGTGCCGCGTAGATAAGGGAATTTAAAGCGACCATGCGCCCAGATTTTCCCCATCAAATCCGCGAGCTTGCCACTGACACCGCCGTGCTGTTTTAATAACTGTTTAAACTGAGTTAGCGCTAATTTATTCTGTGCTTTATCGCCGCTTACCCCATAAGTCAGCATGACTTTCTGTGAGTCCAGACCGCGTGCTTTAAGATAAGTGCTAATGGCTAAAAATTGACTCGGACTGGTGCCTAAATGGAGATGCGCATCCGTTTCATCAGCATTGCTTAATCGCAACATAGACAGGCGAATATTTTTTTGCACGGCTTGTTGTAGGACTGCTTTGCCCGCTGCCCAATTGGGTAAGAAAACCACTTTAAAAATTTCTTCTTCCGGTTGTGGCTGCACGCGCATTTTAACTTCGGTGAAAATACCGGTGCGACCTTCCGTACCCATCATCATCTCACGCAGATCCGGCCCCGCTGAGGATGCTGGGATATCCGCGATAGTCATCACTCCCTGCGGCGTGACCAAAGTACCGCCCGCAAACAGCTGCTCGATACGCCCGTAGCCCAAAGACTGCTGACCACTAGAGCGCGCCGCAATCCAACCGCCCAGCGTCGACAGCTCCCAAGACTGCGGATAATGCCCTAGTCGATAGCCGTGCTTCGCCAGTTGTCCTTCGACAGCGGGGCCTTGCGAGCCAGCACCAAAAGTAGCAAGCTGGCTCTCAACATCCAAATCGATAAGCTGATCCATTTTACTCATCGCTACCGTTAAGACAGGACGCGAGGTCTCAGGGGGATTAATATGCCCAGCTACAGAAGTACCGCCACCGTAAGGGATAACGATAAGGTCATGCTCGCTCGCCAATTGCAGCAGAATCTCTACATCGCTAGTGTTTTCTGGCATGGCGACCCCATCTGGGAATACGCCAAAGTCGCCACTGTGCATGGCTATCCAATCTGCAAAGCTTTGACCGCGCGCGTGTCTTAGTCTGGTTTCATTATCGATAGAGACCATATCAAGCTCAGTGATGGCGGCAGGCAAACGTGATGTCGGGACAGTTTTTAGCGCCTTCTCTAAGCTTACCGACGGCAGTTTTTTAGTTTTGCCGATATAGGCTTTGATCAATTTCGCACCGTGCTTCGATACTTTTTTATTGATGCTC